>ENA-OFCF01000255-OFCF01000255.1-metagenomes-genome-assembly--contig:-NODE-255-length-25797-cov-10.040012_pt1 | contig 25797 bp, 12 predicted proteins | sample MGYA00153387_OFCF01 | MGnify analysis MGYA00153387
GGGTATATACCGATATGTTAGGGGAAATCGACAAAAAACTCTTGAACTGGAGAATTTAATGACTATGATTGCAGCCTTGTGGGGTAAAGGATAGCACGATCACCTGCATCTACGTGCGGCTACACCAACGCTATGGTGACGATTCATCCACTCTCGATCTCAATCTGCCTTGGCGCAGTTGCATCACAAAACCCGCATTCATGAGTGCTTTTGTTTCATCACTATAAACATCGGGTAGTAATGCTACGATTCCATCACTGAAATTTGGCTCGATATTACCATCACCATCTACGGTGATAATATTTTTAGTGAGACAATATTTTGTTAGCTCTGTAAGCAAATCTGACGGAATGTTAACCGTTACAGGTACATCATTTACGGTCATAAAATTACTTGTAATAAATATACTTATTCTAGCTTCGGAAATCGGGTTCACAAGCAAATCTCAACCGTTTGGGCTAAGATTCAGTTAAGTCTCTACTCTTCGGACTTAGGCAGTGTCGATCGATTCCATCCCAACATCTTCAGTTTCTCAAATACCCCAGGAATCTCTCACTGGAGTAATAGAACGGATTACCTTTAACTCAGAAGAGACTGGTTATACAGTGGCTCGATTACAAGTCCCGCGTTGTCACGACCTCATCACCATTGTCGGTAATTTTGCTAATATTCAAGCGGGGCAAACACTCCAACTCCAGGGCACTTGGCGCGAACACGCTCAATATGGACAACAGTTTCAAGTCGTTCATTACAAAGAAACTAAACCAGCCACACTGACTGGAATTGAGAAATATCTGGGTAGTGGATTAATTAAAGGAGTCGGGCCAGTTACCGCCAAGCGGATCGTCGCCTACTTCGGATTAGAAACCTTAGAAATCGTCGAATCACAGAGCGATCGCTTGATTGAAGTCCCAGGCATCGGTAAAAAGCGCGTCCGCACGATCCAACGTGCTTGGAACGAACAGAAGGCGATTAAAGAGGTGATGCTATTCCTTCAAAGTCATGGCGTTTCAACGACATACGCGGTGAAGATCTTCAAACAGTATGGCGATAAGTCGATCGAGATCGTCACCAATAACCCTTATCAACTCGCCGAAGATATCTATGGGATCGGCTTTCTTACTGCCGATCTCATCGCCCGCAACTTAGGGGTATCTCCAGATTCACCATTTCGCTATCAAGCTGGTGTTACCCACGTTTTGGGAGAGGCAGCATCCGATGGACACTGTTTCTTACCTCAGCCTGAATTATTGACAAACGCGATCGCCAAGCTGACCACTGAAGAATATCCAGCAACAGAAGAGGCATTATTCAGGGCAAACGCACACGTTTCGTAATAATAGCCGAAAGCTAGATGGTGATGATGTTTAAGGCAATAAGCACAGTTTTGAGATAGTTGTCATCCCATCCCGCTTGAAGCCGTCTAGTTTTAACACCAACTTTACTTTCTTTATCTCTTGAAAGTAAATTGATGCCAATATGACGAATAACTGCTAAGTTCTCAGCAGCATATCCAGCGCAGCTTTGAGCAGCATCTTCAGCAAAACCTACATCTAAAATCCAGTGGAGTTGATTCTCGATACTCCAGTGACTTCTGACAGCGGCTGCAAATCTGTGAACATTATTCTCTAGACTGAGAATGTAATATCGTTGCTCAATACTAATTTTACCGTTCACCTCCCGCTGTGATTCAACCATCCCAATACTTTTCAGCCCTGACCATTTTTGGGCACCGAGCAGATATTCTGTATTGCCCATAATCCAATAGCTACGAGTTTCAATCCGCCCATGTCCCTTGGACACGGTTGAGTGAAACTGATGCTCGATGTTTTTGAAGTTCTGTTTTCGCGCAGCAGTAAACAGTTGAACAACATCTGTGTGAAGATCGCCCTGATTACCTTTGAGAGCTAAAACGTAATCAGCACCCTGCTCAATAATAACTTTGGCGATCTCAGTCTGACATCCCATTGCATCGATACTCACCAGACAGCCCTTGACGGATAACAGTTTCAATAGTGCTGGTATTGCCGTGATTTCGTTAGATTTCTCGCTGACTTTTTGTTGTCCAAGTACCAGATGCTGTGAAGCTGACCAAACACTGACCATGTGAATCAGGCTCCGAGAATTTCCAGCTTCTTTTGCACCCCTGAGCGTTTTACCATCAATGTTGAGTAGTTCTCCCTCCGTCATCGTTTGAACCGCCTGCATCCAGCCAATAAAGCACTTCTGTAGCTCTTCTGGCTTTAGTCTTGTAAATATCCGGTTGAAGGTATCTGGTGATGGAATCCCATTTGGTAATTCTAACCAGGTTTTTAACCATTCTTGTTTTGTTCTACCGTATTGAGCAATTGCTTCCCAGTCATTCGCTCCGCAGATTGTGGCGCAGATGGTGATAATTAAAATGTCGATTAGCTTATGCTCTATGCTATGTGCAGCTCTAGGATCTTTTATTCCCCCAAAGTGTGTTTCTATCAGGGCTGCGGGGCTAGTGGCTATGGTCATAAAAATTGCTCTTATTTCTTCTACTTCAACATATTCCTTTTTCTTAGCTATCCTTTGTTACGAAACGTATGCGTTTGCCCTGTTTTAGAACATACTCGTCTTGACAAAGATTGATTTACTGCTATATTTTGATTGTAGTACGTGGGGAACAGTCGTTCGACGACTGAATTGGCAATTAAAGTAGAAATTAAATCTCAGCTCGAAACTTTGCTGCGACGGTATTTTCAAGATTAGTCTATCTATTCCCCACAAAGTTAGAGTACGGGTATTGAAACATAGTATTAGCTTCCGTGTGGATTTTTTGAGAGATTTTTGCAGTTTTCCTCAAGTCACAATCGGCTGTCTCTGTCTGACTGCGAGGTTACACACAACCTTCGTAAATATCTTGATACTTCGTACTACGCTTAGGTAACTGTTATGATACATGTCAGTCAAGATCTGAAAAAGGATGCTCAGTTTCAATATGAGACTTTGCCTTTTGAACAACGTGTGCTGATTCTGGAGTTGACGCTAGAGATCAAGGACAATCTTCAAAAAACAGTCCATACTATTTGGCAAATCGGTAAAAATCTCGTTGAAGTTCGTAAGCAGATTGAGCTGTGGCAGTTCACTTCCTGGCTAAATCTGGAGTTTGATTGGAGTCGGAGTACTGCTTATAACTTTATTAGTGTTTATGAAGCTTTTCCGGAGTTAAGTCATCCAAAATTTGGACGACTCAATATTTCCATTTCTGCTCTCTACCTCCTCGCCGCACCCTCCACCGAGCCAGAAATCAGGCTTAATTTTCTCACTCAAGCGTTGGCTGGCAAGCAGATTACTTACAAAGACGTGAAGAAATACATCAAAGAGGACAGTGCCCAAAATCGAGGCATCGATAGCGAATTGACTGCCAGCATAACTCCAATGATCGACCTTTGTCATGAACATAATGTAATCGTCAAACTTCAACAGGGTAGTACACCATCTACGAGCTTAGAGCTAAGTGAGAATGAAGTGATGGTTGAAAATTTAGAATTGGCAACTACTTTTATCAAGACTGCGAACACGAAAAAATCCTTGTGTAATGATAAAACTTATGCTGCGGGACCTTCATGTATTCGTCCAGCTTGGAATTTAGTCAAACATGATTTTTCATTATTCTGGGGAGATACGATGTCACCTCGTTTTCACGATCAATTGCCCAATAATGCAATTATTTTGGCAATTCCTTCACTTCGATGGCATCATGATTGGTTGATGAATGGCTCTAAAAAGTGTACTGTCATATCTCTATCCCAGCTAAAGTACAAATTGATCGAACGACTACTATCAGCACTTTCAGTAAGTGGAGAGGTACTAGTTTTCCCTTGGTTACCAGATTGGAGAATATTTGAGTTTGTCTTAAGTTTAAATCTAAAAATTTATGCTGGCGATCCAGCCCTCGACCGCTGTGAGCAGGTCGTCATGCAGGTAAAATCTGATTGAAAAAAGATTAGCAATTATCATAATAATTTACAATTCAATTCTTAGTTTGTTATTAAACTAAATTTTAAATATCTTTTAGAAGGAGGATTTACCCTCTATTACCAACGAAATCAGGTCTCTCGATCATGATGTCGATATTTTATTTTATTTTATTTCTTTGTATTTTAATAAATCCTGCCCTTTTGAAGGGGATAAGGGGGATTCTCTAGGGTCTATGAGTGCGAAATTATACTCTCTAAACATCTTCTTAGAGTATTAATAATAGCCAGTTTTGTTATTATTGATACTATTTTAGTAGTTACGATCTTTCAATATTATCGATCGAACATATTCTGTTTATTTTTCATAAAAGTAGTTAAATTACGTATATTAAAACTGATTGACAATCAGGCAGTATTTAGTTTATGTTAATCGATATATCAAATATTATGGACGTTTATTTAAAATCGCTCGATAGGGATGTAAAACCGATGAGTACAGTTTCAAAAAGTTATAATGCAGACTATGAAGAAGGTGTGTTTAGACAGCAACGGACGTTGACGGAAATTCACAACTGGTTGATAGCCTACCTAGCTGAATTACTACAGATAGAAGCAAGAGAGATTGATATTAAAATTCCTTTTGATAGCTATGGTCTTGATTCTGCGACAGCAATAGGTTTGACGGGGGATTTAGAAACCTGGTTGGCAATAGAGTTAGACCCGACCTTAATCTATGATTATCCATCTGTTGAGACTCTATCTCTACATCTAATAGATCGATTCAAAGCAGAAGACTCAATTTACAGCCATCCCACTTAGTGATTTTCTGAATAAATCTCAACTAGATATCGAAAAACAGGTAAGCTATTTTTAATATCTGTTTTCAAGTGAGCATGATTGTCAAGATATCAATAGCATTGATAAATCAGTGTTTTAACTAATCTATTGTTATGTAATTGGAGCAAAATTATGATAAGCGATGTCAAGGTACCGCAGAAAAATGACATTTCATCAATATCGGAAATGAAGCAGAAGAAACATGTAAAGATTACTGATGTCAACTATCGGAATAATAGTGAATCCGAATATACCGAAAAAATTAAGGAGCTGGACAATAATTTCAACTACGCTGATAACAGCAGTCATTATTGGAGTAAACCAGAGCTTTCCATTCTCTATGGTACTCCGCTCTATGCAGAAGCCTCTCCATCTCAAAAGATGGCACTCAATCATCTTTACTGGGCTACGCAGTATAGCCAAGTTGCGGCTAGTGAAGCAAATACAATTCTGTTTAACGATGTTACGAATGGAGTTTTTTCAACGCTTGGTAGCTATGAAACTCTCTGCAAAGAGTTGGATCTAGAAAGCGACCAAGAGCGGGATCACATTCATGCTTTTCATAAAATTAGTTATAAGACGAAGCGAGGGATACTCGGAAAGTCCGCCTTTAGTGCTCCGCTAGAAGAAAGTCAATTTAAATCAATTAAGAAAGGCTCTCAGCTAGGTCTTAATCTTGAATGGGTCGGATCTTCTTCACTGGCAGCAGAAGATAAAATCTTTCGCTTATTAAAAAGCATGAGGCTGAAGACAAATCCCGATCGCTATTCGCCATATCTGGATGAATTAGAGAAGAAAGATTTATTTTTACCTGGTCCAAGAACAGGTATTCTCCGGGTCTTTCCTCGGTATTTGCTCCGGTTGTTTACTCTAAGCTGGGGGAGTTCATCTTTCTTAGCTTCCCAGTATTACTCCTTCCGTTATATAGCTAATATGATGCTCAAAACGGTCGAACTGGATTACACCAGACATTTCAGACAGCTAGAAAGAATGGGTGACTTTATCCCAGCACCAACGGCTGTTTCTCGCTATCATTTGCTGGATGAATCTTTCCATACCACTACCTCTCGACTGATTGCTCAGGATCTGTACAAGGATTTTGCGAAACCAACAGATTACGAAAAATTCATGGGTAATCTTTCAATTTATATTACACAAAAAGGTCTTCTCAGCGGTCTTTCGGGTGGATTGCCTGCAATATTCCAAGATGATTCCTGTTTCATGTTGGCATATTATCGGCTACTGCGCGGTCCATTATTTGAGATGTCTGTCCGAGATGCACTGCACTGGCTGGAGAAATGCATGTGCCACGAACATGAGGGATTCCATGTAAATCTCAAGTATCATCAACGCTTCTCATTAGAGCTACGGCACTTTTTTGGATCGTTTGATTATATGTGGCCGGTCAATCGTGAAATGCGGATCTTATCGGCTGGAGGCTCGATCGCTAAAGCTACTAAGAAAAATAGCGACTTTCTCAAACATTTTTGTGAATCTGTCTCTAAATAAAAGCAGCAATTTTGCTAGGAAAAGAGTAAATTTGTCTGAATAAGTTGATTCAGTTTGTGTCTATTTACTAGCGAAATCTCTGTGTTTGTCAAAAATAAACCTAGCCCGAAATAATGATCACCAACCTTTACTGAGTGGGATGCTCGCGATCAGTAACTCTGAAATACATTTTCAATACTTATTTAATTCATAAATCCTAAAGTATTACAGATCATTGAAATGGAACAAATAGCTATTATTGGGATGGGTCTTCGGTTCCCTGGTGCTAGAGATCCAGAATTTTTTTGGAAGATCTTGAGTGAAGGTGTAGATGCCATTACCGAGATCCCAGCGGAACGATGGAATATTGATGAATTCTACGATCCGAAGCCAGCTACGCCAGGAAAAATGATCGCCAAATACGGTGGCTTTGTAGACCAGGTAGATCTGTTTGACCCTAAATTTTTTGGGATTTCTCCCCGCGAAGCAGAAAGTATCGATCCTCAGCAGCGACTAACATTAGAAGTAGCCTGGGAAGCTCTAGAGAATGCTGGTATGGCACCAGAAAAGCTCAGTGGCAGCCAGACAGGAGTTTTCATTGGCATTGGAAACTATGATTATGGCAAGTTACACAGCCAGAATTTAGATCGATTAAATGCCTATGATGGACCAGGTGCTACTTTAGGTATTGCCGCCAATCGTTTATCCTACGTACTAGATCTGCGGGGACCAAGTTTAGTTGTTGAAACATCTTGCTCTTCATCTCTAGTTGCAGTGCATTTGGCTTGCCAAAGTTTGCAAACGGGGGAATCCAATCTGTGTTTAGTGGGCGGTGTCAGTTTGATTCTTTCTCCAGAGTCAAATATTATTTTCTCCCATGCTCAAATGATGGCAGCCGATGGCCGCTGCAAAACTTTTGATGCGAAGGCTGACGGTTATGTCAGAGGAGAGGGCTGTGGCATCATCGTGCTCAAGCGTCTGGTGGAGGCAATTAGAGATGAAGACAACATTCTGGCAGTCATCAAAGGTTCGGCAGTTAATCAAGATGGTCTGAGCAACGGACTGACTGCCCCCAATGGACCAGCACAACAAGCCGTGATCCGCAAGGCCTTGGACAACGCGGGAGTTGCGCCAGCTCGCATTAGCTATGTTGAGGCTCATGGTACCGGAACGTCGTTGGGCGATCCGATCGAAATTAAATCCTTACAAGCTGTTCTGATGGACGGTCGTCACTCGACTCAAACCTGCTACATTGGCTCAGTTAAAACTAATATCGGTCATTTGGAACCTGCTTCGGGGATTGCGGGTCTCATCAAGACGGTTTTGTCGCTGCAACATCGGGAGATTCCACCGCATCTGCATCTCGATCGGTTGAACCCATATATCAAAATTGAAAATACGCCCTTTGCCATTCCCACGACGCTCCAAAAATGGGAGGTCGATGGCGAAACACGATTGGCGGGTGTGAGTGCCTTCGGCTTCGGTGGCACCAATGCTCACGTCATCTTAGAGGAAGCACCGGCACTATCAGTGGTGGTAGGCAATAACTCAGCCCGTTCCGAGCACTTGCTGACGCTGTCGGCCAAAAGCGAACGGGCATTGCAAGAGTTAGCGCAAAGTTATGAAACCAAGATTAAGAAACATCCTAGCTTATCGTTAGGAGATGTGTGTTTCACCGCCAATACCGGGCGATCTCACTTCAATCATCGGCTCGCGATCGTCGCTAACTCGACCGCACAGTTGTGCGAACGACTCCGTGCTGTTGGGGCTGAAAAGGATACTACCGAATTTGTCAGCGGTCAGATTACCAGCCGGAAGTGCCCCCAGATCGCATTTTTATGCACAGGACAAGGGGCACAGTATGCCCAAATGGGCAAACAACTCTACGACACCCAAGCAGTATTCCGCACTACCATCGACGAATGCGCCCGCTTACTAGCAGGCAAAATTGAACACCCACTGCTAGAACTCCTTTATGGCAGTCAGACAGGACTACTAGACCACACCGCCTTCGCCCAACCCGCCCTATTTGCACTCGAATACGCCCTCGTCAAATTGTGGCAATCCTGGGGGATTACTCCCGATCTCGTCATGGGACACAGTGTCGGCGAATACGTCGCGGCCTGTATCGCTGGCGTCTTTAGCTTAGCCGATGGACTCAAACTGATCGCCCACCGCGGTCGTCTGATGCAAGCCTTACCCGCTGATGGCCAAATGGTAGCAGTGAGAGCTGATGCGGCTACTGTCGAGCGAGCGATCGCTACTGCTGGCGTCACTACCGTGACGATTGCTGCGGTGAATGGAGCTAAGAGTTTGGTGATTTCTGGTCGCCGCGAACAGGTAGACGCAGTAGTCTCACAACTAATCCAACAAGGGATTAAAACAACTACTTTAAATGTCTCCCATGCGTTCCACTCGGATTTGATGGAGCCGATGTTAGCCGAGTTTGAACAGATTGCCAGTCAGATCGCCTATGCACCCTGTCGGCTGCCGCTGATTTCTAATGTTACCGGACAACTGGCGGATGCGCGGATTTCGACTCCTGCATATTGGGTGCAGCATGTTCGATCTGCGGTGCTGTTTGCGGCTAGTATGGAGACTTTGCAGGCGCGGGGTGAGTTTATCTGTGTGGAAATTGGCCCCAAACCGATTTTACTGGGGATGGGTCGGGATTGTGTGCCGCTGGACGTGGGGGTATGGTTGCCGTCGTTGCGGCCTGGGGTTGAGGATGGACAGCAGATGTTACAGAGCTTGGCTCGATTGTATGTGTCTGGTGTGGCGGTGGATTGGTCGGGGTTCGACCGTGACTGTGGGCGGCGGAAGGTGGTACTGCCGACTTATCCGTTTCAACGTCTCCGCTTTTGGCTCCCTAACTCCGAACATCCATCTAAAAAGCAATCTTTATCAAGAAGCAAGATTTTACATCCTCTGTTGGGTCAAAAGTTACATTTGCAGTTACACCTAGCTGGCTTAGAACAACAACATCGGTTTGAATCGCAAATTTCGGCAGCTCAACCAGCATATCTCAGCCATCATCAGGTCTTTGATCGAGCGATCCTGCCGGCGACAGCTTACTTAGAAATTGCCTTAGCTGCTGGTTTTAATCTCTTCAAATCTCAGCAGATCGTAGTAGAGGATGTCTTATTTCAGCAAGGGTTAATGCTATCGGCAACGGAACCGATCACGGTACAGACAACGATCGCGCCGTTAGCAGCAGGCTCCCATCGATTCCAGATTTTCACGCAACAACAACCGAATAACCAAGCGGAGCAGAGTTGGACACTTCATGCTGGCGGCAACATCCGGATCGCGAATGCTGATAGCGTGCCGCCGCAGATCGACATCGCCAAGTATCTCGCCGAGTGCGATTCCATCGATGTCGCTGAATACTATCAGACAGCCCAGCAACGCGGTATTAACTACGGGGTGAGTTTTCAAGGGATCCAAGCATTATGGAGCGGCGGAGATCGAGCGGTCGGTCAAATTCAGTTGTCGTCAGAATTGGTAGCCGGAGCGGCAGCATATCAGTTGCATCCAGCCCTATTGGATGCCGCTTTTCAAGTCATGGGAGCGGCGATTGGCGACACAAATGACGATCTCACTTATCTGCCCGTTCAAGTCAAACGATTGAGCGTCTATCGCCGCCCCGATGCCCAAGTGTGGGCGATTGCGGAACTCGATCGACTGGAGGGCAACAATTCCGATAGTTTGAGTGCAAACATCACCTTGGTAAATGATGATGGGGCAATTATGGCCATTGTGGCTGGCTTGCGAGTCAAAAGCACGACAATTCACAACTTGGTGAGAACTCAGCCAGAATCGCTGCCAGCAGATTGGTTCTACGAAGTGCAATGGCGCACTCAATCGCGGTTCGGTCGATCGCTCCCACCTAGTTACCTGTTGCCACCAGCCGAAGTCGCGAGCAAATTAGCTGCGCCGATGGCGACATTGGTGACTCAACAAGGCGATCTACATAGTTATAGCGAAATGCTCGACCGGTTGGAGGAGTTGAGCGGGGAATATATCGTCCAGGCGTTGATCGAAATGGGATGGCCGTATCAACCTGGGGCACATTTTGTCACCGAAACAGCGGCTCAGAGACTAGGGATCGTGCCGAAACAGTGGCGATTGTTCGCTCGACTGCTGCAAGTTTTGGCCGAGCTAGACATTTTGGAAGACGATCGCCAGCAATGGCACGTCAAAGCACCGTTAGCGGCTGTCAATCCAGCTCAGAAAGTCGAGCAGCTTTCAAGCCAATATCCCCACAGCCCTGCCGAAATAACCTTATTACATCGGTGTGCGACCCAACTGAGTAGTATCCTGCGCGGGGCTATCGACCCAGTCGAACTAGTGTTTCCCCATGGAGATTTAACCGCAGTCACTCAACTGTATCAAAAATCGCCAGCGGCCAACGTCATGAATACGTTGGTGCAGCAAGCGATCTCTACTGCTGTGGCCAAATTACCAGCCGCACGCGGCGTCCGGATCTTAGAAATCGGTGCTGGCACCGGCGGCACGACCAGTTATATTCTGCCGCAGCTCGATCCCGATCGAACCGAATATGTGGTTACGGATATTGGGGCTTTTTTCAATAGCAAAGCGCAAGCGAAATTCCAGGATTATCCCTTTGTCCGCTACGAAATCCTCGATATCGAAGTCGATCCGACAACTCAAGGGTTTGAAGCTCATCAGTATGATGTGATTGTCGCGGCTAATGTGCTTCATGCGACTACCTCGATGAGTCAAACCTTAGCCCATGTGAATAAATTGTTAGCTCCAGGGGGAATCTTGGTGCTATTAGAAAGCACTACTCGCCAGCGATGGTTAGATTTAATCTTCGGACTATTAGACGGCTGGTGGAAGTTTAGCGATCGAGATTTACGACCAGACTATCCGCTCCTGAGTACAGCTCAGTGGCAAAAATTACTCATAGACCAGGGTTTTTCGCAAGTATCAATGCTGCCCGCGACGGCAGCGACACCAGCGTCATTATCTCGACAGGCAGTAATTGTCGCGCAAACTGGGTCCAAGCTGACAGCTTTAGTCCCAGCACCCAGAGGTTGGTTAATTCTCGCAGACCCACAGGGAGTGGCGCGACAATTTGCCGCCCAACTCCGCGACCAGGGAGACGTTTGTACCTTAGTTTTCGCTGGTGCGAAGTTTCACCAAATCGCTCCAGATGAGTGGGAGATCGACCCGCACCAGCTAGCCGATTTTCAGCAACTGATGACTCACATGGCCGCCCAGTCACCAACATTGCACGGCGTAGTTCAATGCTGGAGTCTGGAGACAGAATTAGATCCAGATCTGACGGTCGATCGATTAGCAGCTCTAGCTCAACTTGGTTGCGGTACCACTTTATCCTTAGTCCAATCTATAGTCTTAGCGAAATTATCCTCACCGCCTAGGCTGTGGCTGGTGACTCAAGGCGCACAGCCAGTACCGACCAACAGCCCGACCATCCAAGGCATCGCCCAATCATCCTTATGGGGCATGGGCAAAGTGATTGGCTTAGAACATCCAGAACTCAAATGCGTGAGGATCGATTTAGATCCCCACGGCACCGTCACCCAGCAAGGACAATTGCTCTGTTCGGAAATTTGGTCGGAGGACAAAGAAGATCAAGTAGCCTTGCGGGCAGACTCGCGTTATGTCGCTCGTTTGGTGCAGAGTCCACATCTGCACCAGTCAACACTACGGTTAAAAGTTCCATCCCAGCCCTTCCGACTCACCACCAGCGGGGGCGGAATGCTCGAAAACTTAACCTTAGAACCAACCACCAGACAGTCCCCAGCACCGGGTGAAGTTGAAATTCGGGTCAGAGCGACTGGGCTAAATTTTCTGGATGTGATCGCCGCATTAGACTTGCTACCAGCGCAAGTAGATGGCGTATCCCAACAGCATCTGCTCACACTGGATAGTTTTGGTGGTGAATGTGCTGGTGAAATCGTCGCAATCGGCTCGGGAGTGACCGGATTACAGATCGGACAATCAGTTATCGCTTTGGCCGCTGGCAGCTTCAGTCAATATGTGACCGTTGGTGCCGCCTTTGTCGTTCGCAAACCAGTAGATCTCAGTTTTGAGGCAGCAGCAGCGATTCCCGTTAATTTCCTGACTGCTGATTACGCGCTCCACCAAGTCGCCAAAATTGCTCCTGGCGATCGCGTGTTAATTCATGCAGCGGCTGGCGGTACCGGCATGGCCGCAGTCCGGATTGCCCAGCAGGCTGGGGCTGAAGTTTTTGCTACTGCTAGTCCGCCGAAATGGGCAGCCCTCCGCGCGATGGGCGTCACACATCTTATGAATTCTCGGAATGTGGACTTTGCGGCCAGTGTGATGGAGCTAACCCAAGGGCGGGGAGTGGATATCGTGCTCAACTCGCTTACCTCTGGCGAATTTATTCCCAAGAGCCTCTCGGCGGTCGCTCCTCACGGTCGCTTTGTCGAAATCGCCAAACGCGGGGTGTGGACAGCGACGCAGATGGCTACAGTCAGACCGGATGTAGCTTACTCTGTCGTCGATTTGGTGCAAACATCCCGACAGCAACCAGCTTTAATCCAATCGATGTTGCAGGAATTGGTAGCCAAATTCGAGCAAAACTTACTCCAGCCACCACAATTAACCATCTTCGGGATTGAATCAGTAATTAGTGCCTTTCGGGACATGCAACAGGCCAAACACATTGGCAAAATTGTGGTCGGTCAAGGTCAAACTGATGCAGCGACAGACGCCACCAATCAACTGCCGCTAAAATTACGCGGCGACAGCACCTACTTAATTACTGGCGGTTTGGGAGGATTGGGATTACTTGTAGCTCGGTGGATGGTAGAACACGGAGCCAAGCATTTAGTGTTATTAGGCCGCAGCCAGCCTAGCGATTTGGCTCAGCGTCAATTAGCTGAGCTAGCCGCGGCCGGAGCTAAGATCGTCGTCAAACAGGCTGATGTCGCCGCACGTCAGGCGATGGCGCAGGTGGTGGCGGAAATCGAGGCTGCGCTACCGCCGTTAGCTGGCGTAATTCACTCGGTGGGAGTGTTAGAAGATGGCATCCTGCAACAGCAGAGTTGGCCGCGCTTTGCCAAGGTCATGGATCCCAAAGTCTTAGGTGCCTGGAATTTACATCAATTGACCAAAGATCGGCCGTTAGACTTTTTCATACTGTTTTCTTCGGTTGCGTCGTTGTTAGGTTCCCCAGCGCAAGCAAATCATTCAGCGGCCAATGCTTTTCTCGATGGTTTGGCCTATCATCGGCAAGCGATGGGATTACCAGGATTGAGTATCAATTGGGGTACAGTCTCGCAAGTGGGCCAAGCCGCAGAGCGAGGTGCCGATGTCACAATGCAACAAAAAGGCATCGGTGCGATTACGCCAGAGCGGTTTTTAGCAGCATTAGAGATATTGATGCACTCTTCGGCGATTGAAGTAGGTGTGGTACCGATTGATTGGTCTGTTTTGCTCTCAGGAGCTACACGATCGCCGTTCTGGGCAGATTGGCAGGAAAACAGCCCCACTGCTTCTTCGGCAGCATCCTCACCAGAATTTTTGCAGCAGTTGCGATCGGCAATACCGGGCGAGCAGCGAGATCTGTTAATTGCTTACGTGCGTCGCCAAGTGGCGCAGGTACTCAGAATAGTCGATCCTCGATCGATTAATCTAGACGTGGGATTTTTCGATCTGGGAATGGATTCGCTCACCTCTGTAGAACTGCGGAATTGCTTGCAAACCAGTTTAGGTTGTGCGATGCCATCAACTGTCGCTTTTGACTACCCCACAGTGCGATCGCTAGCAGATTACTTAACTCAGCAGGTGTTAACAGACGTAGCTGCCCAGTCAAATAGCACGGGAGCGCAAGCAGCAAGTGTCGAGATCGAACGACAAGCGCAACAAGCGCAATTGGTGACCAAGACTCAAGAGCTATCAGAAGACCAGTTGATAGTATTAATCAACCAAAAATTAAACGTACTTATTCATGAATAAGGTGTCGCAAGCATGAAAATTTCACCAAATACAATTGAAAATTTAACTCCGCTCCAACGCTCGTATTTGATAATTGAGCAGTTCCAATCAAAACTAGATGCACTCGAGCAAGCTCGGACGGAGCCGATCGCCATTATCGGTATGAGCTGCCGCTTTCCTGGCGGTGCAGACAACCCAGCCACCTTCTGGAAGCTATTACGCGAGGGCGGCGATGCGATCGCCGAAGTTCCCGCAGATCGGTGGCATCTTGACGACTACTACGACCCCGATCCGGCCACCCCAGGGAAAATGTATACCCGTTCTGGTGGTTTTATCGAACAGCTTCAGGATTTCGATGCCGATTTCTTTGGGATTTCGCCCAAAGAAGCCATTTCGCTCGATCCGCAACAACGACTACTCTTGGAAGTCAGTTGGGAAGCTCTAGAAGCTGCCGGACTCAATCCGCACCAATTGAATCAAACTCCAACTGGCGTGTTTATTGGCATTTGTAGCAATGACTATTCGCGACGCTTAATGGCTCGCGGGGTGACAGAAATTGATGCCTATCTAGCTAGTGGAAATGCCCACAGTACGGCATCAGGCCGGATCTCCTACGTTTTAGGACTGACAGGGCCGAGTTTAGCCGTGGATACAGCTTGCTCTTCTTCGTTGGTAAGTATCCATTTGGCTTGCACTAGTCTCCGCAATCGAGAGTGTAATTTAGCCCTAGTGGGCGGAGTGAATCGACTGATTAGTCCAGAATTTAGTATCAATTTTTCTAAAGCGCGGATGTTGTCTGCCGATGGTCGCTGTAAGACCTTTGATGCGAAGGCTGATGGCTTTGTCCGAGGTGAGGGCGCGGGGATTGTGGTACTCAAGCGGCTCAGCGATGCCATCGCCGAAGGTGATAATATCCTCGCCACCATTCGCGGCTCCGCGATCGACCAAGATGGTCATACTAGTGGGTTAACGGTGCCCAGTGGGCCTTCTCAGGAAGCAGCAATCCGGCAAGCTTTAAAAAATGCCGGCGTAGAGCCAGCGCAAGTCAGCTATATTGAAGCGCATGGGACGGGCACATCCTTGGGCGATCCGATCGAAGTAGCGGCTTTAGGACAGGTCTTTGGGGAGACTCATTCTCCCGATCGTCCATTGTCGATCGGTTCGGTGAAAACGAATATCGGTCATTTAGAAGGAGCAGCGGGGATTGCTGGTTTGATCAAAGTCGTCTTACAACTCCAACATCAAGAAATTGCACCTCACCTCCATTTTCAGAAACCGAATCCTTATATTGATTGGGCGAAATTGCCATTTACAGTGCCGACCACAGTGACTCCGTGGCCAGATGTCGAACGGCGGATCGCGGGAGTGAGTTCTTTTGGCTTTAGTGGTACTAATGCCCATCTAGTCTTAGAAGCATCACCCGATCGAGTTAACAGGCTCAACCACAATGGCCAAGGTACCAATTCAACCGATTTAAGTGAATCACCCTGGCAGTTATTAACACTCTCAGCCAAAACACCAGCAGCTCTTACCGATTTGGTCAGTCGCTATCAGCAGCACCTCGCCACAGATCCAGACTTAACGATCGCCGATATTTGCCAGACGGCCAATCACGGTAGAGCACAATTCCAACATCGATTAGCGATCATCGCTGCCGATTTACCAGAATTAGCCAGCAAGCTCAGTCAACTCAGCACTGGTCAGGGAGAAGAGGTTATCGGCCTAGTGCGAGGACAACTCAGCGGGAGTACAGATCTACCCCAGATCGCATTTTTATGCACAGGACAAGGGGCACAGTATGCCCAAATGGGCAAACAACTCTACGACACCCAAGCAGTATTCCGCACTACCATCGACGAATGCGCCCGCTTACTAGCAGGCAAAATTGAACACCCACTGCTAGAACTCCTTTATGGCAGTCAGACAGGACTACTAGACCACACCGCCTTCGCCCAACCCGCCCTATTTGCACTCGAATACGCCCTCGTCAAATTGTGGCAATCCTGGGGGATTACTCCCGATCTCGTCATGGGACACAGTGTCGGCGAATACGTCGCGGCCTGTATCGCTGGCGTCTTTAGCTTAGCCGATGGACTCAAACTGATCGCCCACCGCGGTCGTCTGATGCAAGCCTTACCCGCTGATGGCCAAATGGTAGCAGTGAGAGCTGATGCGGCTACTGTCGAGCGAGCGATCGCTACTGCTGGCGTCACTACCGTGACGATTGCTGCGGTGAATGGAGCTAAGAGTTTGGTGATTTCTGGTCGCCGCGAACAGGTAGACGCAGTAGTCTCACAACTAATCCAACAAGGGATTAAAACAACTACTTTAAATGTCTCCCATGCGTTCCACTCGGATTTGATGGAGCCGATGTTAGCCGAGTTTGAACAGATTGCCAGTCAGATCGCCTATGCACCCTGTCGGCTGCCGCTGATTTCTAATGTTACCGGACAACTGGCGGATGCGCGGATTTCGACTCCTGCATATTGGGTGCAGCATGTTCGATCTGCGGTGCTGTTTGCGGCTAGTATGGAGACTTTGCAGGCGCGGGGTGAGTTTATCTGTGTGGAAATTGGCCCCAAACCGATTTTACTGGGGATGGGTCGGGATTGTGTGCCGCTGGACGTGGGGGTATGGTTGCCGTCGTTGCGGCCTGGGGTTGAGGATGGACAGCAGATGTTACAGAGCTTGGCTCGATTGTATGTGTCTGGTGTGGCGGTGGATTGGTCGGGGTTCGACCGTGACTGTGGGCGGCGGAAGGTGGTACTGCCGACTTATCCGTTTCAACGTCTCCGCTTTTGGCTCCCCGATCTCGATCGAGACGATATATCCCCAAACACAGTAGCTTTAACACCCCAGCATCGATCTGCAGTGATTGATGATTTTTTGGTTACAGGAGACATCAAACTGACGATCGCCGAATTAGCAAAATTGCGATCGCTCTCAGAAGCTGAAATCAAGTTACTGCCAAAGCTACTGGAGCTAATCAGGTCTACAGTTCCACAACATGACAATTCTCACCTCAATCAACAACCTACCGATCTTCATGCTTCACTCCAAGCAGTAGCTAGCGATCCTCAAAGTGAGGAAATCTTCACCGCAACATCGGCGACCCGCCAGCAGCTATTAAGGTCTTATCTGAGCCAATTATTAGTTAAGGTAGTCAAAATATCTCCCGATCGTCTGGATTGGCAAAAGCGGCTGTCAGAACTGGGGCTTGACTCCTTGATGGCCACTGAAATCAGACAAGCAATTGAAAGTAAATTAAAGATTGTTGTGCCTGTAGAATATTTTGCGGAGCTAAATATCGAGCAGTTTCTAGTTCAGATATTTGTGTCGATCGAACAGAAGTTCCCAACCGGACAGCTACAACCATCAAATATTACTATTGACACCCAAACCAGTGTCGCTAAATCACTCCCAATATCCAGCGATTTCACCCAACGGTGGTTTAAATTTTCCAAGCGCAACTCCAAACCGCTGTTCCGCCTTTTTTGCTTTTCTCATGCCGGATCTGGAGCTTCTACTTTTAATACTTGGTCGGAAAAGTTCCCAGCCGAGATCGAAGTTTGTTCGATCCAGTTACCAGCGCGAGAAAATCGCATTAAGGAAACTCCATTTAAGCGGCTACAGCCTTTAATTCAAACACTGACACCACTAATTGAGCCATATCTAGATCTTCCATTTGCATTTTTCGGTCATAGTATGGGTGGATTAATTAGCTTTGAATTAGCCCGCGAACTTCGCCGACGGAATTGGGCTACTCCAGCCTACTTATTTGTTGGTGGTTGTTGTGCGCCTCACATTCCCGATCTAGAATTACCAATTCATACACTTCCTGAACCTAAATTTATCGAGATAATTTCTAGTTACAATGGTATCCCAGAATTCATTATGCAAAACTTGAAATTAATGCAAATTTTTATCCCTACTTTACGAGCAGATTTGGAGGTATTAGAGACGTATTTTTATACTAAAGAAGAACCGCTTACATTTCCTGTATATGCCTTTGGTGGCTTTAGGGATTCCAAGGTTAGCCCCGTTCAAATTGCAGCTTGGGAGCTAGAAACAAAAGCCAGATTTAGTTTAAAAATGTTTGACGACGATCATTTTTTCGTACGTGGTAAAGAGGATGAAATTATTAACACGCTTAAAGAAGCGATCGCGGAGCTAGAATCTATGCCTTCAATTGATTGGCCGAATCTTACCCAAGTAAATCTGGTTTCTAAATAACACAGCTATCTAAATTCACAGTCATTTAGATCGACTGGGCATTATCACCTCATAATTTGTAAGTAAATTAAGTAATTAAGAAATACAATGACTTTTATAGTTTCTACCGCAACAGGCTTTCCAACACAATATTATCCTCAAAAAGTTTTAGCGGCTGCTTTACGTAAGTTTTTTTATGCGATGGAATTAGATTTCGATCTAGAACAGATCGACCGCTTTTTCCACAATGTCAAGATTGAAGGTCGTTACTTTGCCCTGCCGATCGATTCCTTAAGCAATCCACCTAAATTGGAGGTAACTATTCAGAACGGGATGGCAATTTCTTTAGACATTGCCGAAACTACGATCCGCAAATTGCTGAAACAAGTTAATCTTCAACCCCAAGATATCTCGTTGATAACATCTGTCTCGATGACGCCAGCAGTGCCTTCTTTGGAAGCTCGGTTGATGAGCAGAATTCCGTTCGCTCCCACCATCAAGAGAATGCCCCTCAACGGAGTAGGTTGTATGGGGGGAGCAATCGGCGTCTCGCGCGTTGCGGATTACCTCGAAGGACATCCAACTGAAGCCGCAATTTTGTTTGCGATCGAGCTTTCTTCCGCCTTATGGCAAGGTTCTTTACAAGCAGATCTAGTTTCCCTAATTCGCGCCTTCCCCGAAAATCCTGCTGTGTACAGCGAGATTATTATGAACATTATTACCGCTGCTTTGTTCGGCGATGGTTGCGGTGCCGTCTTAATGGTTGGCAGAGATCATCCGCTCGCCCAAGCCGGACTACCTCAAGTTATCGATAATCGATCCTTCTTAATTCCGAACACCGTAGGTCTCATGGGTCTGGAGTCAGTCGAGAATGGTTTTAGAAATATTCTCAGACCGGAAGTATCTGATTACGTTATCAAAGGATTACAACAGTTAATTAACTCCTTACTAAACGATCACCACCTCAATATTGAGGATATTTCTCGCTGGATAGTACATCCTGGGGGGCCTAAAATAGTCGATACAATTGAAGCTGAATTTGGATTAAATAGTTCGGACTTGCAATTAAGTCGTGATACTTTAGCCGCAATCGGTAATATCTCTTCTGGAACGGTACTTTATATGCTCGATCAGATTTTGTCGGGCGAGCAGACTCCTGCAAATTCATATGGCTTGATGATAGCAATGGGTCCTGGTTTTTCTCAAGAAGCAGTTTTACTAAAATGGTAGCTAAGTATCTGCAAAGTAAATTTGCTTAAATACAAATAAATCTAATAATTGTATCTCCCTTGAAAGATCGAGGCATGTAGTAATTTTTTAAAGTAGAATTATTTAAGAAAAATAAATATGTCAACTAAATATATTTTTATTGTAATTATTTTTGCAGTTATCTTCCAGAGGCTGTTCGAGCTTCGCATCAGCAAAAGTAATGAAGCATATGTTTTATCCCAAGGAGGGAAAATACATAGTGATAATTTACTAGGTGCAGTCAAAGTATTGCAAGTAAGTTGGTGGATAGCAGCAATTGCCGAAGTTTGGTACTTTGATCGTCTTTTCAGCTTCGCTTTAGCATCTGTCTGTTTATCAATAACATTGTTAGGTCAAGTATTGCGTTACTTATCCATGCAAGCTTTAGAACGCTGCTGGACTCTCCCGATTATGACATTACCGAGGATGTCGGTAGTTGATCGCGGGATTTATCGTTATCTCCGTCATCCTAATTGGTTGGGAGTCATCCTAGAAATTGCCGCACTACCATTAATTCACGGAGCTTATCTAACTGCTATTATTTTTTCGATTGCCAATGCTTTGTTAATGAGGCAGCGGGTTCAAACAGAAGAACAGGCTTTAGCTGAAAATAGTAATTACACCGTAATTTTCGCCGATCGACCTCGGTTTATACCCAAATTTTCATTCATTTTTCAACAAATATTTTAAAATAGCTACAGCCATCAATTATTCCTGATATCATTTGAGATTTGCGTGAGCTTTCGACAGGGTTGAAAGAAATTTTGGAGGTATTAATAATCACTAAATTTTTAATTGTAAATACTTTTTCAGCATTTTATGTATACATTTGTTGTAAAATAAACTAAACTTTAATTATCATGAGAGTTAAAATAAATCCTCAACTTTTTCAACGCAGCAACACCATAAAGCCCATCTTAATTTGCCGTCATGAATAATTTTAGTCAAGTTACCAGCAAAGAACTTTCTGATAGCTTGACAAGTGTCTTGCGTTCATCAATCAATGATAATTGGCCAGAATCACTGAGGACACTTCTCACATCCATTACCCCCCCCAGCGATATTAACTTATTCGTTAGTAATGGCTCTTTTAGCGATATAGCCCCGTTATTTTTTAGTACAAATCCTGATGAAAATTTGCCGAACACAATTGGCAAATATTTTGATATTCTCACAACTTCCAGCGAAACTAACATTATAGTATCGGACGACCAACCGGTCAAAGCTTATTGGGGTCGTCACGGTAGTGATAGCCTAATTGGCTTTGACCCCGCAGTCGACCATCAGGGTAAAACAAAAATTGATATTTTCACTGGTGATTTTACTGACGAAGAACTGTTTGGCGTATTGACCGGTCAAGTAGATCGTCGAACTCGCAGCCAGTGGCCAGATCGATTTATTCTGGGTGATTGGCAACAATCTTATTATGTTGAGTCCGAAACATCAAACTCAGGCTTAAACCAATTTGCCTTCATTACAGACTTTAACTCTAGTGAAGATATCATTCAACTACACGGCAGTGCCGAAGACTATCAGCTCGTCGATACCGACCTAGGAACAGCCATATTTTGGCGAACGCAAACTGGTTACGATCTCGTGGGATTGGTGGCTAAAACTACTAATTTAAGCTTACAAAGTTCGTACTTTGATTTCAAGGGCTACACGGCATCAGAACCAGTCATCAAGCAGGCTACCCAAATCGGGACTATCGGGATCGATCTAGTATTTGCTTCGACTGTAGATGCCAACGGCAATCTCTACGTTGGGGGTGGCACTGGTGGCTCTTTAGCAGGAGAAAATGCTGGCGGTCGGGATGCTTGGGTGAGTAAGTACGACACAGATGGTAACAAACTGTGGAGTAAACAGTTCGGTACGACCGGAAGTGAAACCGTTTGGAGTATGGTTAGTGACGGCAGCAATATTTATGTCTTGGGAAACACGGCAGGTACTCTCGGCACGACCAGTCAAGGCGGCAGAGATATCTATTTAGCTAAGTACGATAGTGCTGGTAACCAAGAGTGGATTCAGCAATTTGGCACCTCCACCTTTGACGAAGCTTTTAGAGTTACGGCCGATCCCAATGGTAATATTTATGTTGGCGGACATACTGTTGGTGGTTTGTCTGGAGACAATAAAAACGTCGGTCAAAACTTGAGCCAATTTGGATTCCCTTCAACCGATTCTTATGTGGTTAAGTTCGATAGCAATGGTAATAAACTGTGGGATCAACAATTTGGGACGGTCGAACTTGATGACAACTGGGGTGTGACCACCGATAAAGAGGGGAATGTCTTTGCGGGGGGGAATACAAGAGGTAATTTCGGCGGACAGAATGCCGGATTTTATGATAACTGGCTAGTTAAGTTGGACAAAGACAACGGTCAAACAAAATGGGTTAAACAGTTTGGTACGGCCGATTATGACTTTCTCTGGGATCTGAAAACAGATAGTACTGGTAATTTATATGCTACCGGATATACTCTGGGCGACTTGGGCGGAAAAAATGCTGGCTCTTCGGATGTCTGGCTGGCCAAGTTCGATAATGACGGCAACCAGCTCTGGATTAAACAATTTGGCTCAACAGGGGATGATGAGACCTCTTTTAATAGTCTAGTGGTGGACTCCGCAGATAATATCTTTTTGTCGGGATCTACTGACAGCAACTTAGCTGGAGCGAATGTTGGATCTTATGATACTTGGGTCGCCAAATATGACAACAATGGCAACCAGTTATGGATCGAACAGTTTGGTACATCTGGTTATGACAGCCCCACTACGATTAGTGTCGATCTCAAGGGCAACCTTTACGTAGCGGGAAATACTGAGGGTAGTTTAGGCGGGATCAATGCTGGCTCCTATGATGCTTGGATCGTCAAATTAGATGCGAATACTGGGAAAATCCAAGATTTCACTGGCAATAATTCTGCTTTAAAAGAGTGCAGTCAAGATCTGGTAGCTAGTAACAAGAGTGAAAATAGCACCAGTGGAGGTGATCGAGATATTGTTTTTGGCAATGCTCAAACCAACTCACTTACTACTGGGAACGCATACAATACTGCCAGTCGTGACATCATTGTTGGGGGCGATAGATCTAATTCAATCACAACTGAAAATGAATATAAGGCGATCGCCGATTACAGTAGTAGCAATTATAGCGGTCGCCCTCCTAGTCTAGACATGATGTACTTAGGCACAAACACTACTACCGCTGCCACCTTGCCGAGTGGCGGCTATGATGACAGTAGCACATCTCAATTGGGGGCAAATAAATTCCTAGACAGCAGTTCAAATAGTCTGTCATTTAATTGGCAGAATTGTGCCGCTTAAATCTTGAATTTGATTAACACCATCATCTGTAATTGAGAGCATCCAATAAAGCGTATTATCACCTACGAATAACCAGATCTAGTTTGTCGGAAAATGCCAATCTACCAGCAATGAATGCTCTCATTTAATTCAACCAACTTTCAATAGATCTGAAAAACACAGCCGATTAAGTATCATGAATTTTGTAGAAATAGATCGGAGATGAACAATGACTTCAATGACTTCAAATTGTGATTATTCGCTCAAGCAAGAACCTCAATTTTCGACCCTGGTCGAACTACTAAGTTACCGATCTCAGTATCAGCCTGATCGCATTGCCTATATCTTTCTTCAGAATGGAGAAACAGAAACACATCAACTAACTTATCGAGAATTGGATCGACAAGCGCGGCTGGTGGCAGCTTATCTCCATCAACTGGGAGTTAAGGGCGAACGAGCCTTACTCTTATACCCTTCAGGTCTAGAATTTATTAGTGCTTTTCTTGGATGTTTATATGCTGGTGTAGTCGCGGTGCCAGCTTATCCCCCGCGACGCAATCAAAAGTTATCCAGGTTGCAGGCAATTGCCTCAAATGCTGATGTTAAAGCAGTGCTCACGATTGCGTCTTTGTTAACGAATATCGAATCACTATTTGCAGATGAAGGAGATTTAGCAAATCTACACTGTATCGCGACCAATAACATTGTCAGCGACGCGGAGTTAGATTTGGAATTAGATTGGGAACCACCAGCGATCGACAGCGACACTTTGGCTTTTCTGCAATATACCTCTGGCTCTACTGGAACACCAAAGGGTGTAATGATTAGTCATGGTAATCTCATCCACAATTCAGCTTGTATCAAGCAATCATTTGAACTCACGCCCGACAGTGTATCGGTAACTTGGTTGCCTAGTTTCCATGACATGGGACTCATTGATGGGATTATCCAACCTTTGTACACCGGTTTTCTGGGCGTCTCGATGCCACCCGCATCCTTCCTTCAGCAACCGATGCGCTGGCTGCAAGCAGTATCGCACTATCGAGCTACTCACTGTGGCGGACCTAACTTTGCTTATGAGCTGTGTACGAAAAAAATTATGCCAGAGCAATTGGCGCAACTAGATTTGAGCAACTGGTCGAGTGCCTACAGTGGTGCAGAACCGGTGCGACGAGAAACTATGGAAGAATTTGCTGCTAAATTTGCCCCTAGTGGATTTGAGCCAAAATTCTTTTATCCCTGTTATGGGCTAGCTGAAAATACATTGATGGTCTCCGGCGGCGCACTTGACGATGAGCCGATTTACGCTACGGTTAAAGCTGATGCGCTCGAACAAAATTTAATCGTCGATCAAGTTAAAAATGATGAAAGAGTGCGGCATCTGGTCGGATGCGGACGCTCTTTCCTAGGGACAAAAATTGAGATCGTCGATCCAGTATCGCTAACACCTTGTCTCCCAAACCAAGTCGGCGAAATTTGGGTGTCTAGCCCCAGCGTAGCCCAAGGTTATTGGGGGCAGCCCCAACAAACATTGGAAACATTCAAAGCTTACCTGCCCGATCCCAAAGAAGGTGCTTTTTTGCGGACAGGGGATTTGGGATTCTTACGGGATCATGAACTTTTTGTCACCGGACGCATCAAGGATGTAATTATCATCCGAGGCCAAAACCACTATCCCCAGGATCTTGAACTGACGGTAGAAAAAAGTCATCCGGCATTATCATCAGGTTGTGGAGCGGGATTTGTAGTAGATATCAACGGTCAAGAGCGATTAGTGATCGTCCAAGAGGTGAAGCGAAGTTTCCTCAAAACAATGGATGTGACGGAAGTGTTCGGGAATGTCCGTCAGGCGATCGCTAGCGAGCACGGTCTCCAGCTTTTTGCCATCGGTTTGCTCAAGCCAGCCAGTATTCCCAAAACTTCGAGCGGTAAAATTAAACGTCATGCTTGTCGATTGGGTTTTTTAAACGGCAGTTTGGATGTTGTCCATGACTGGTGTGAAAATCCTCAAGGCAAAGCAAAGTTTCTGAATTTACAGGTTAATATTACATCAGTATTGCAAAAACTCCAAGATGAGGATCGACATCAATCTAACAAGTGAACAGGGCAACCGCACATGTTTCATATTAGGGACTTTCAAGTAAAAAATCATTCCAGCTTTAATTCTGGGTTGTAGAGAATATCAACAAACCATTTACCAAGATTAAGTTGCTCCTCTTGTGCTGTCAAACAAGTTAATCGTTGAATTTGACTTTCTACCTCAGCCATCGCCTGTTTAGTAAGCTTGACACCAGTTTTATAGATTTCGGTGACAAGAGTAACCACAGGATTATGACCTTTCCATGTCATTGTTCGTGCGAAATTTAATACAGTATCAATCTCATCCAAGATACTCCCATTCCAATGATTTTCAAGAATCCCCCAAGTTCTTTCAATTGGATTATATTTACTATGATAAGGTGGGTAATAAGCTAAACGTATGTTTAGGCAATGCCTCTGGGCAAACTCAACAATTCTTTTCATAAACTGAGTGCGACGAGAATGATTCTCTGGTCCATTATCTTGATTGAGTAATAACGTCTTGACTTGAGGAAAACGTTTGTGATGTGCTAGCCACCAAGACTCTAACACGTCAACCATGAAGTCGCTGGTCACTTTTGATGTGGTGAAGTAATAAAATAGCTCATCCAATTCTGGCAGGAAAATACCGTACGGTGTGATTTTTGCCTTTGGTTTAAAGTCATGGTCATTACCTTCTACATCCGCACGGGTCTTCCCTCCTCTAGAGAAGTCACCGACTTTG
>ENA-OFCF01000256-OFCF01000256.1-metagenomes-genome-assembly--contig:-NODE-256-length-25732-cov-11.314756_pt1 | contig 25732 bp, 20 predicted proteins | sample MGYA00153387_OFCF01 | MGnify analysis MGYA00153387
TATTGGTAGTGCCTAGCGATCGCAAAAACACCACAGGTACCCCGTGAACACTTACGCATTTTTTTAGCCAAAATTAGAGGGAACATTGCTTTTTATCGAGCGGCTTAAATTCCAATTTTTTATCATTAGCTGTAGGTGTGAGCAAGATTTTTTGACGGATATCTGCACGATCGCCATTCCCATCAAAAGTAATATATTTATTATTAAACACATTACTTTTAACATTATTAACATTTATCAAAGCATCTTTGAGTTGAGAGCGAGTAGGATTACTTCCGTGCTTAAATAGCGTCGATAATACTTGAACTGCTTCGGAAGATGCCGCCGTAGTCCGGTTTAAATTACCACCCCAAAATTTACTACCCATCTTCACAAAATCCTGATTGCTACATTGAGGATCGTCATTCCAGTCAACTGCTATTACTAATTTTCCATGCCATTTCTGAAGTAGCTTTGGCCCCAGCTCGGCTGATAGTAATGGATTTGAAGCTAGAATTAAATCGATTTTTTTAGGATCTGCTTTTTCCATCACCTCGATCGCATTATTAAATACATTAGATGTTTCAGTTTTTTCGTCGGGGAACAAGACAATGACATTTGCATTCTTCACTCGATCGATCCCTTTTTTTATTTCATAGGGTGATGACAAATCGAATCCATCTTCCAATTCTCTCCCAAATTGATATTTAAAATTTCGCTTAAATATCTCAAATAGATCTTGACTAAATCCAATTTTTTCACTCTTTTTATAAAATGGAGCAATGATTAAGGTTTGTATATTTTTGCGCTCTAATAATTCGATTAAGCTTCTAGATTCAAATTGAGTAGAAGAGCTAGTCCGAAAAAAGACTTGATTTTTATCGCCACATTTTTTTCTCAGTTCATCCATTGAACTTGTAGCAGAGATAATCGGTAATCCTGCCTGAGAGTAAATGGGCAAAGCTGCACAGGTAACTTCACTACTATAATGGCCAATCACTGCCAGAATAGATCGCGCTTTATTATCGGTACCATTGATATTTTGCTCGACTAGTCTTTTGGCTATTTCGACAGCTTGTGCTGGCTTATTAAGATCGTCAGCAATCCCCACTTCCAAATAAATATCTGGCTCTTTTTCAATACTATTTGTCAGATCGACTACTGTATTTTGCTCGTGAGCTATCCCAAATAATATATGTTGTCCCTGCTCTATTCCGGCGGGAACAGCGGCAGCAACTGTGTAGATTGGTTTTGTGGGTTTTTTTTGATGCCAGTATCTTACTTTGGCATTATTCATATAAATTGAGAGAGTGGGATCTTTTTTGTCCGTTTGATGGAGTTTATCGAACTCCTGATATGCTTGTTTATATTGTCCTGCTCTAAATAACTTAATAGCCACTATCTTTTTCTGGTTCGAGCTATTTTTATCTAACTTGCTGTCTCCGTAACTATTATTAATAGCTCGATCTCCAAAACTAATTAAATCTTCGGCAGGTTGTACTTTAGGTAATTGTACTACAGATGCTGGCTTGGAAAAGTACTTATAAGTTAATAAACCGATCGTCAAACAACAGGTGGTTGCTATAGCCACCTGTACGGGAGAAGTCTTCCATTTTTGCTTTTCTTTAGGTTGTTTAATTAGCTCGATAAAATTATTAGTCTCTTCACTGCTCGGAAAATTACCATCGGCTTTTCGGGTAGATGTATAATTAATCGCCTCCAAAATCCTTTCTGGCGTTTGCGGTCGCTGTCGAAGATCTTCTTCGAGCAGCCAATTAATCAATGGGATAATGCGAGATGTGGGAAAATCAGTTTCATATTCCCATCTAGTTAGATCTAAATCATTTTGGATCGGTCGCTGACCTGTCAGTAAATAAACAAAGGTTTTCCCCAGTGCATAAAAGTCTGACTGTGGAACAGCATTACCAGTTAGTTGTTCGGGAGCTGCATAGATCGGCGTATAGGCATGTGTACTTGCCCCACCCAGGGTATTAGTAATTTGTCTGACAATTCCAAAATCAATTAAAGCCAAGTCCCCATTCTTTTTCAGCATGATGTTACTGGGCTTAATGTCGCGATGAAAGTGTTTTTTACTGTGGATATAAGCCAGGACAATTGTAATTTTCTTGAGCCATGTCAAGGCGATTTTTTCTTCAGACAATTTATGATTGATTTGTAACCAATCTTCTAGGTCTTTACCCTCAATCCACTCCATTACCAGACAATTAAGTTCGGGTCTATTCTGTGCTGAAGGTATACAAAAATCGATCGCATAGGCAGGAATACCAGAATTTCTAGAGTTTTTTAAGACATCTATTTCCCGCTTAAAACGTATTTGAAATTCCTCTTCATTACTTGTCAAGGTTTTTAAAACTTTAGCTCTGTGACGATCGCGATTGTCTTCTACTCTAAATACTTCCCACTCGGGACTATGATTGGGCTTGCTGATTTTTTCGGCGATCCGGAAGCGACCCCCATACAGCGACAATTGCGTGTTGCAAGCTTGGCAAAATGAAGCACTATCGGGATTTTGACGATTGCCACACTGAGGGTTGATACAGTAACTCATCGATCTACCTAAAAATAAAACTCAAATCCGATCGTATTGGGTTAGATCGCTTGCTTGGTGACTTGTTCTAACCCAAACAAGAATTCCCGACCATTCTCGGTATCTCCCTCGTAGCGAGCCAGCAGAGATCGCCGCTCTAAAATATCTTTGGCTCTAATAAAATCTAAATCGGATAATTTTTTTTGGCAATCGGTGTGAATCCGTTCGCGACAAGCTTGATGGAGTTGAGATTGAGACATCGGCTCAGAATCTCTCAGAATGGCTAAGATCGATCGGGATGGTTCATCTAAGTCCTCAGTTAGTCGCCTGATGATGTCTTCGATCGATTGAGGCACATAAAGATGATTGAGAAATTCTCTCACATTTCCATCGTAGCAATCGCGAATGTGAGAGCTGACTAGTTTTAATGCCAAAGGATATCCATTAAACCGCATCACCAATTCTGACGCAGCTTCTAGATTATCGATCGGTTTTGGTCCCTTGTTGTTCAAGATCTCTAACCCAGTGGCGATATCTACCCCACTTAACCGCAGAGACTTGGCTGCATCGCGATGATTGGCTACCGCCGTTACCTCATCCGGTTTTTCGTAAGACGTAATCAGCAAGATACAACTTTGATGAGATTCTCCACGGTTCTGAAGTAGTTTACGCAGCAACTGCTTATAGTCATCAAATTTCTCAATTCGATCGTTATGTTCTTGCTCCAAGATAATCAGACAACGCTGCTGTAACTGTTGCCACAACCGTTCCCTGAGCTGCTGAGTATTGAGATCGCCACATGGTTGTGAGTCTAGCTGCTGGAGTAGATCGATTAATGTACTTTCAACCGAGTCACCATAGCTAAATGTCTTCCACTCAACTCGCTGGAAACTATGATTTACCTGTTTTGTCAGTTGTCCTACCAATGAGCTTTTGCCAATCCCCGCCAAACCGTACAAAATTATCAGGCGACAGTTTGGATTTGTGACCCAGCTTTTGAGTTGTGCCAATTCTGCTGTCCGACCATAAAAATTTGGAGCGGCGGGAATTAGAGCGGTGGGGACAGGATTTTGACTGGGTTCAACGATTTCTTGCCATTCTAATCCTAGAAACTGGCAGATTTTTTGGAATGTCGAGCGATGAATATTTTGTTTTCCTTCCCAAAAGCGTTGCCAGGTTTTGGCGGCAATAAACACTTCCTCCTGCTCTAGTGCATTAAGTACGCTAGTGTCGTCGCGAGGTTTCAACCCTTTGCGATCGAGAGCTTCCTCTATTCTGATTTTGCTATCTTGAAATCTCCTATAGCCTGGGGATCTGGGCATAAGTTTCGAGCAATTGGAGATCGTTGCTATTATACCTCAAAACTTTAAAATCTGAATAATAGCTGACCCATAAACAGACCCAATCGCTGAACTGATAACGTCTCCAAAGATTTGGTACGGTCTAAATAAGTCACTTTCTAAACTGACCTAAACTGACTCTTGCTCTTTAACTATCTTTAGCAATATGATGCAGTCGTTGCGATCGAACCAATTTTTTTCCCTTACCTAGCCAGGAGATTCCTACTACTAAATTTCATCTTTAGATATTGCCATGATTAATCAAATCTCGTGCTAGTCGCTCGTTCTAGTCGCAGCATAATCGATCGCTCTTTCAAAACTGACTGTGAATCTAGCTACCCATTCATCCCACTCAATCTATTGCGCAGACTCGATTTGAAGGAATATATCCGCATCATTAGGATGCAGATCGAGCAGTTGAAATAAGGACGAATTTGTACTTATTGATGATGATTGTAATCCGACCGAAACTGAAAATTATAGCCGTCTTTTGGAGATTTTTTACTTCTTCAAAATCAAAAAAATATCTAGATCGAGTAAGTGAGAAGCGACTGATGGTTTAAATGCTAAGGAATAAAAATTATCTGAATAACAGTATGTTTCTGTAGGTAATCTCAAGTGATTTTAAGTGAGAAAATAATAATTAATATGACACTCTGAATTAGATAATTGTAGTTACTAAATTGTTCGATCCGAAAATATTAGTTCTAGCAATTCAATCCCCTTAAATAATCGATCGAATGAATTAATTGCAGTGGTATTTATGTAATTTCATGAGGCAAAATGCTAAATAATAATCTAGCAAGATCCATCAATAATTGGGCGATCGCCTGGATCGAAACGATCCGGATGGACACGCCCAGGCAAAGACGCTTCCAACCGTTGACAGTACCGATCTCCCGTGGAGAATCAATTCCAGTCCAATCGCACAAGGAGTTCTCATCAGATTGAATCAAGTACCAGAAAGACTGATGCACCTCGTTCGTTGGGGATTAGCAGTGAGCTGGCTACTCCTAATTGCCTCCATGTTTTACGATCCGATTTCGTTAATTCTGACCGCTCCCGACAATTTAAGCAGCCCTTTCCGCATTCATCCAGAAACCTGCATCCTGCTGCAAGGTGAATGTTTAGCTCAAAAACCTTATAGTTTGGGAGTGCGATTATTTTGGTCGGCGATCGTCCCTGCCGCGATTTTTATTATTTTTGTGTTTGGACATGAAGCTTGGAGACGGATGTGTCCCCTGTCATTTTTCTCCCAACTTCCTAGAGCATTAAAACTACAACGTCAGCGGAAGATGCTTGACTCAGGGATTGTCAGCTATGAATTAGTGTCGATCTCCGAAGATTCCTGGTTGGGGAAAAATCATCTGTATGTACAGTTTGGGTTATTCTTCTTGGGCTTAACCGCCAGACTGTTAATCGTCAACTCAAATCCATTAGCATTAGGAATTTTCCTGATCTCGACCATCCTGTCAGCCATTTTGGTAGGGTTTCTCTATGCTGGGAAGAGTTGGTGCAACTATTTCTGTCCCTTTGCGCCCGTGCAAGCTGTCTTTACAGGCCCCAGGGGTTTATTTGGGAGTCAAGCGCACTTACAACCCGATGTGCCCCAGTCAATGTGTCGCACGAACGATAATCAAAGTGCTTGTGTTGGTTGTAAATCTCCTTGTATTGACATCGATGCTGAGAAAGCCTACTGGGAAACTTTGGAGCAGCCAGCGCGGCGATTTGTGCAGTATGGTTATGTGGGCATTCTGATTGCTTTCTTTGGCTATTTTTATCTGTTCGCGGGGAACTGGAATTACTATTTTTCTGGTGCTTGGAGTCGGGATGATGCGATTGGGACGCTATTGAGTCCTGGTTTTTATCTGTTTGGACGAGCGATTGCGCTACCAAAATTAATTGCTGTACCGCTGACTTTAGCGATGTTTACAGTCCTATCTTATTTAATTCTCAGCCGAGTCGAAAAAGTTTATTGTGCCTATCTGCGGCAAAAAGACAGATCGGCTAGTCGCCAACAATCGCACCATACTATTTTCACTCTCGTGACCGTCTTTTCCTTCTGGTTTTTCTTCTGTTTTGGCGGTCGTCCAATTTTGAATACAATGCCAACGATTGTCACGTTGAGCTTCAATGCGATCGCGATTTTCACAGGTAGTATCTGGGGCTATCGCACTTTAGGACGAACCCAATCGCAGTATGAAAATGTCACCCAGATTCAGAGCGATCGCCAACAGCCTGTAGTCGAAGAGGGGAACTGCCTTTCCACTGAGAACTCACAACCAACCCACTCGTCCAATTCAACCGCCACATTAGTCAAACCTCGCCATAAAATTAGCCCAGACACTACCCAAACCCGACCCAGATCGTAAAACTATTAGCGCAAGGAAATTCGTCTATGCTCTCCCTCAAAATCATTAATCTTGAGACTAACGCAGCACAGGAAACCGTTCTGAGAACCGATCGCAGTGGAGCCTGTTTAGTTGGTCGAAATCCATCCTGTGACATCGTTCTCAACGATCCTCTGGTGAGTAACGTTCACGGCATGTTTCTCCAAACCGAAAATAAGTGGTCTTATCTAGATTTATTACCGACTAATTCTTCTTATCTCAACAACATCGAACTTCAGGACAATCAATCTCAAGCTCTCAAAATCCGCGATTCAATTTATATTGGCGGCTCCTGGTTGTTGGTCGAAGATATCCAAGAGACTGAAGTAGCCATAAATGACAACGTTAGTAGCAATGGTAAGTGGATGCAAGACCACTTAACTGTTTCCTGTGTAGGCATCATCGATGAAGCCCATGATGTGAAAACTTTGCGATTTGCAGCCGATCCGCCAGTGCTGTTTGACTACCAGCCAGGACAGTTTGTCACCTTAACCCTCAATATTGACGGTCAGATCGTCGATCGAGCCTATACGATTTCATCTACTCCATCGCGTCCCCATACCCTCGAAGTTACTGTCAAGAGGGTGCCCTCACCATCCTCTGTACTGGCGGCACCACCTGGGCTAGTCTCAAATTGGCTGCATGACAACCTCAAAGTCGGAAGCCAAATCCAAATTAGTCGTCCGATGGGTGACTTTACTTGTATCGGACATCCAGCTCAAAAAATATTGTTTATATCAGCCGGAAGTGGTATTACTCCGATGATGTCTATGTCTCGGTGGGCATTTGATGCTGCTGCGGATTTAAATATTACCTTCTTCCACAGTGCGCGGAGTTCCCGCGATGTGATTTTTCAAACAGAACTCGAGATGATGTCCGATCGCAATCCCGATCTTCAGCTTCACTTGAGCCTGACACGAGAAGATATTGGCAGCGATTGGTCGGGTCTGACAGGTCGTTTAAATGCCAAAATGCTCGCCCAGATTGCACCAGACTTCCAGGAACGGACGGTCTATGTGTGTGGCTCTGAGGGGTTTATGCAGGGAGTAAAAGCTCTGTTTCAAGGTCTAGATTTTCCGATGGATAACTACTATCAAGAAAGCTTTGGTGCCTTCACACCCACCAATAAAGTAGCAGCAAAAATTCCTCAAGGCGACCGCAAAAAAACCGCTACTAGCTCGTTAGTTGTATTTTCAAAATCTGGCAAAGAAATTTCTCACAATAGTGAAGAGTCAATCTTACAACTTGGCAAGCAGGAAAATATTCGGCTCAAGAGTGCTTGCGGAATCGGACGTTGTGGTGTGTGCAAGCTCAAGAAAAATAAAGGAGAAGTGAAGTATCAAGGCTCCGCCGATCGGCTTTCTTCTAGCGAACAATCGGCAGGTTTTATTCTGCCTTGTATTGCTTATCCGATCGGTCGAGTTGAGATCGAGGCATAAATACTTACTCTAAAAGTTTTTGTATTTCTGCAACATTGCGAAAACCGACGGTGATCGCAATACCATCTTTAACAAAAATTGGTCTTTTTAGTAGCATGACATCATCGCTAAAAGCAGCCACCCATTCGGCATCCTTCCAAGTATCTTTTACCTCATCGAGTGCTCGATAGGATTGTCCTGAGGTATTACGCAGCGGTCGATAGCCTAATTTTTCAACCCAGTGAGTAATTTGTTCTCGATCGGGTGGTTGTTCCTTGGTATTGATAAATTTATAACTAATTTTCTGTATATCTAGCCATTGCAGAGCCTTTTTACAAGTACTACAGGTGGAAATACCATAAACTTGAATTGATGTCATATAATGCGATTCAAAATGATGAATTAACAGTTTATCTAAATCGTTATGCCCGATCGAGCGGTGTAAGTTAATGAAAGTATTGGCGGCGAGGATTCAAGATCCAACTATAATTAGCGAGACTAACTGTGAGGATGAAATAGATATTGGTGCCGATCGTTAGTTTGGGTAATCATCGTCGATTCAAAATCTGATGCAGCTAGAGGACGACTAAACAAGAACCCTTGAACAGCATCACAGTTAATCGATCGCAAGAACTCAAATTGCTCGACTGTTTCCACCCCTTCAGCGATCACATTGAGATTTAATTCGTGTCCTAAATTGACAATAGTTCTAACAATTCCGGCATCGACAGTATTTGCCCTAAGTTCTCGAATGAATGAGCGATCGATTTTGAGGCGATCTAGGGGTAAATACTTGAGCGCAGCTAGGGACGAATAACCCGTGCCAAAATCATCCAGAGAGATCTTAACACCTATTTCCCGTAGAGATTCTAAAATGGCGATCGTCAGGTCTAAATCTTCGATCGGCATGCTTTCGGTAATTTCTACTTCCAGCATCGCGGGTGAGAGTCCAGTTTCAGCTAGAATTTTGACAATCGTATCGATTAAATTCCGATCTTGGAGTTGTTTTGCTGAAAAATTAACTGCAATTGGAAAATCACCTAATCCCAGATCTTGCCATAATTTTTTCTGTTGACAAGCAGCTCTAATTACCCATTCACCGATTTGAATAATCGCACCAGTCTCTTCAGCGATCGTAATAAAATCGGCAGGATTAATTATTTTTGCATGGCTATCTTGACAACGCAATAAAGCTTCAACTCCAATCATTTTTCCAGTCTGGGTATCTATTTGAGGTTGATAATGTAGCAATAACTTTTGGTCGTTAAATTTACCGACGGCAATTCCAGCCGCTCGACATGCCAAGCCAGCACAGACACGATCGAGCATGTTTTCTAATTGCCATCGCTGCTCCACAGCCGAGGTACCAGCAGTAGTTAGAGGGGCAACGGTATATATTTCATAACTATTTTTACCATTATTCTGTGCGCGTTTAAGCGCAGCATCAGCCTGTTGGATCGGTGTCTGACTGTCCAATCCACCGCTAGTCGCAATACCAATCCCCATCCTAACTTTAATATATAGTGAGTTCGTCGCCAACTCCTGAAAACTTTGCTCGAACACAAAGGGAAGATCGAAACAGTTTAAGACTCGATCGGCAATTTTAGTTACAGCCATAACATCACTCAAACCAGGAATCATCAGAGCAAATTCATCCCCACTCCAGCGTCCTATAATTGCCTCTGTACCGAGGAGATTTTTTAAGCGTTCGGCAATTAGTTGCAGCAGTCGATCTCCTACCCAATGTCCGAGCCGATCGTTAATATTTTTAAACTTATCTAAATTTAGGAACATGACTGCCAAAACTTCACCAGCGGACGGCATTTTTGCTAGTGCTAAAGTCAACCATTGATTGAGGAAGATTCGATTGGGTAAGCCAGTCAAAAGATCGTAATAAGCTCGATCTCGAATCATCTGTTCGATCCGTTGTTGCATCACAGCTAGATACATCTGCATCGCTAAACTTTGAGCTAATTGCAGTTCATCCTTTGTCCATCGGGATTGCTTTAAAGTCACAGATCTAAATAGTGTCAGACAGCCTACACACTGACGATCGTACCGCAGAGGCAAAATCAGTAAAGACTCAATTCCAACCCTCTGGAAGGCTGTCAATAGTAGTGCTAGTTCTGGTTGTTGGGAGACGTTATCGACTGGGTAAACTTGTGTCAACGGCTCTGGTAGGGCTAGATCGAGGCTAAAACGCTCGGTGGTAGCCGGAGGGTAGAGGATATTTTGCCACAACGAATTTCTTTCAATCGGGGTGGAAGTGTGTGGCTGTAAGCCATGACTGAAGATTTGAGCGCGTTGAGCTAGAGGTTTTGCCAGGATTAAAAGCCTACTACCATCAGCATTGAGAGCCGCCGCAATTTCTGCCAGTAATTCTGGTTTGAGTCGGGGTGCAGATGGTGACAAACACAACATCTTCATAATTTGCTGCCCTAGATTTGCGGAGGCGATAATCTGCGATGGGATCTGGGTAAATAATGATAGTCTGGAGCCAGGGACGATTCTTACTATTCTGCTACAAGTTAGATTTTATGGGCGACAGCACTAATGATATCCCAATGCCTCCCGCTCTGCCGACGAGCGCGACAGAACTTGCCGAATTAGTTACCATTGCCAACAAGACTCGATCGCCGCTAGCGATCGCCGGAAATAGCAGTAAACTCGACTGGGGCGGGATTGTTATCGGTGCTAAATCGCTCGTCAGTACTCAGAAACTCGATCGATTAATCGCTCATGCTGTCGGCGATCTGACGATTACTGTCGAGGCGGGTATGAAGTTTGCCAAGTTGCAAGAAATTTTAGCCAACGCCGGACAATTTTTACCACTAGATCCAGCTTATCCCGATCGAGCTACTATTGGCGGGATGATTGCCACGGCTGATACTGGCTCCCTGAGACATCGTTATGGTGGAGTCAGAGATTTACTCCTGGGCATTACTTTTGTCCGTGCTGATGGCAAAATTGCCAAGGCTGGCGGACGAGTAGTCAAAAATGTCGCTGGCTACGACATGATGAAGCTGTTTACTGGCTCATATGGCACACTTGGGATTTTGACAGAAGTGACTTTGCGAGTATATCCACTCCCCACCACTGAGGGGACTGTTATTCTCACAGGGGCGATCGATAAGCTCGCGAACGTGGCTAAAATCTTACTGGCAAGTACTTTGACCCCGATCGCCGCAGACGTGGTTTCTACGGCATTTAGTCAGCATCTGGAGATTAGTAATACTCCCAGTCTAGTAGTAAAATTTGCCACAATTCCAGAGAGTATCGCCCAACAGTCGGCACAGTTGTTAGAGATCGCCAAAGGATTGGGATTAAAAGGTGGGATTTGGCAAGGAGCGCAAGCAGCACAACTGTGGGGTGGCATTCAAACCGGAATTTGGGGCGACCGTCCCATTGGCTGTAAATTAGGTGTCAGACTCACAGCAGCAGTAGAAACGATCGACATGCTCGATCTATTAACAGACAATACAGCCAAAGGTGTCATCCACCTCAATAGTGGCATCGGAGCCATTGCAATTACCGACTCGGAACACATCACACCTCTACGCACTCATTGTGAAGCAGCGGGTGGTTTTCTCTCTGTATTACAAGCACCTGTAGATGTCAAACAGCAAATAGATGTTTGGGGTTATCGCGGTAATGCTGTACCACTGATGCGACAAATCAAGCAGCAATTCGATCCATTTGACATTCTCAATCCAGGACGCTGCTTTTAGTTTAATTATCGTCAGATGTTATAAATGAAGATATATTAATCGCTCTCGATCGGCAGCAAACTGCTATCTTTATCCATCAACCATGCAATTTATCCTCGGCATCATCTCCATCCTTCTAGCTGAAGTGGTGCGGGACATTTACCACATCGCAGGGCACTATTGGCAACCCATCAAGCAGTTCCATCTGCTCCATCACAAAGCCTATCGGCGAGATTTCTCGATCGCCAATCTGGAAACTTACAAAAAATCTCAACTGTACAATGATGTACCTGAAGCCCTGTGCATGGTAGGGTTGACAGCAGCGATCGCCATCTTGACTCAGAATCCTGGCATGTGGCTGGGTTGTGTTTATTCCTTTGTGTTCTTGGTTCCTGCTGTATTGCGTTCTCAAGGGATGTTACTCGCAACGGATCTCAGTCACAAGCCTGGAGATTTAGTAGAGATTCCAGCTCTATGGCGGGTAAATCGTACCTATCATTGGCGACACCATTTTGATGAAACTAATGCTTATTTTGCCGGACATTTTACCTCAGTCGATCGAGTCTTGGGTACCAGTCTTTCGCTCAAAGGGAAAGTAGTTGCAGTAACAGGTGCTTCGGGTGCTTTAGGGCAAGGATTGATTGAAGAATTGTCCCGTCAAGGCGCAAAAGTCATCGCAATTACCACAAATCCAGCCGCAGTATTTAGGGCGGGTACAACGGCATTATCCTGGGAGCTAGGAGCTGAAGCAGAGTTATTACCTCACCTCCAAGGAGTAGATATTCTCGTCATCAATCATGGTGTAAATGTCCACGGCGATCGATCTCCCGCAGCCGTTTATCAGTCTTATGAAGTCAATACTTTCTCGACACTCAGACTCACCGAACTATTTCTGAGTACTATTACCAAATCGAACGATCGAGCCACTAAAGAACTGTGGATCAATACCTCTGAAGCCGAAGTAAATCCAGCTTTTAGCCCCCTCTATGAATTATCTAAACGCACTCTCGGTGACTTGGTAACGCTACAGCGATTAGATGCAGCCTGTATTATTCGTAAATTAGTATTAGGCCCTTTCAAGAGTCAGCTAAATCCCTATGGTGTGATGTCTGCGTCTTGGGTGGCTATGGCAATTATCTTTTTAGCAAAACGAGATTTTCGAGATATTATCGTCACGATTAATCCGATTACTTATCTACTATTTCCGATGAAGGAGTTGTTTCAGTCTGTGTATTTCCGCTTGTTTACCAAGAATGCCAAAATATCTGCCAATCCGATGAGTGGTAATATTGTGGAGCGATCGACAAGCAAGGTTAATTAACGAAGAACAGAAGCTACGGCTTTGGGGTTGAAATCCCCACGCGTCGGGGAACCAGTCAAAACTGTTACTATCTCCAAAAATTCTAGCGGTCAATATTTTGCTGCTATTTTGACGGAGCAAGAAGGTGAATATCCCACTCCAAGTAGTGATGGAAACGCAATTGGTATCGATTTGGGTATTACAGACTTCGCTATTACTAGCACTGGCTCTAAGTATCCCAATCCTCGGCATATCAAGAAGCATGAATCTAACCTCAAGCGTAAACAGCGTAAACTATCTAGAAAAATAAAAGGCTCTAGCAGCCGGAATAGAGCTAGAAAATTAGTTGCCAGAGTCCACCAAAGAATAAGTAATTCAAGGACAGACTTTTTGCACAAACTCTCTCACAAGCTGGTGAACGAAAATCAAGTCATCATTGTGGAAGATCTAGCGGATGCAATCGCGCTGAGGCTTCCTCAGCGTGCGTTGCACCAAGCGGCAGTCAAGAACATGGTAGACGTCGAAAGACAGCTATGCGGCGATCTCCCGCGAAGCCAGAAGCCCCCGTCATAGCGTACTCGCCTGACGGCGGGTAGTTCACTTACCGATGTTGCTAAAGTAGCTGTTATCTAAGATCAAATGGCGATGTCGATCGAGTGTCAGATGACCTTTGGCTTGAAACTGTGCCATCATTCGACTAACTGTAACTCGTGTCGTGCCGATCGCACTAGCTAGCTGTTGATGAGTAAACTTATAAGCAATCCTAGTTTGATAATCGGGCAAAGACTCACCCAACTCATTCCTAAGTAATGATAATAAACCTCTTAACCTTTCGACTGTATGCCTACGACCGTTGATAATCAATAGTAGTTCGGCTTGGCGCATCCGTTTGGCTAATTGAGGGAGTAAAAGCTGTGATAGTCGCATCGAACCCTCAATCTCATCTAGTCGCAGCCACCGCAGATAGACAGGTGATAATGCGATCGCTTGGTAATCTAATGTATCAGATCCTTGCGTCCCAAACCAAGCTCCAGTCGCAGCCCACCCAAATAATACCTGTTCCCCATCTTCGTAGTTCGCACTCAGTTGTACCAATCCTTGGGTAACTTGCCACACACCTTCGGGAAATAATGGAATCTCATCCCCTTTGGTGTGGAAGTATAGTCGCTTGTTGAGGACAGAAGACTGTTGATGCTGTTGTTGTGAGTAGTCTAGTTCTGTACTTTGAACGATTGACAGCATAATTTTCGCTCCAAAATCTGACCCCAATCTACTCGGTCAAGGTAAAATTGAGGTAATGGAAAGATTAAGACTAGTTATTAATTGATAATTGATAGTTGATAATTGATAATGTAAAGTAGATGCCCTTCAGCCCTCAGCCGCGCTTGTATGCTATTAGCAGAAAAATCTACACAATGTAACTGGAAGCCGATTATTGCACAACTAACGGCAGTCGTCGGTATCAAAGGTATCATTCAGCGGCGGGAAGAATTGATGACTTATGAGTGCGATGGTTTGACTAGCTATCGCGAACGTCCAGCTCTAGTTATTTTGCCCAAAACTACCGCTCAAGTAGCCGCAGCGGTGGAAATTTGCGATCGAAATAATGTCGCCTGGATTGCACGGGGGGCGGGGACGGGCTTATCTGGTGGCGCACTACCTGTCGAAAATTGTGTATTGATTGTCACGTCGTTGATGAATCAAATCGTCAAAGTAGATTTAGACAATCAACGAGTAGTCGTTCAACCTGGAGTAATTAATAATTGGGTGACTCAAGCTGTCAGTGGCGGCGGCTTTTATTATGCACCAGATCCTTCGAGTCAGGTGATTTGTTCGATCGGTGGTAATATTGCCGAAAATTCCGGCGGTGTTCACTGTCTCAAGTACGGGGTAACAACCAATCACGTCCTCGGCTTAAAATTAGTAATTCCCAGTGGGGAAATTATCGATGTCGGTGGGGAAATTGGCGAAATGCCTGGATACGACTTGACGGGCTTATTTGTTGGCTCCGAAGGTACACTCGGCATCGCCACCGAAATCACCCTCAAAATCCTCAAAACTCCCGAATCCATCTGTGTCCTATTAGCCGACTTTGAAAGCGTTGAAGCGGCAGGTAGCGCAGTCTCTGGCATCATTAGCGCGGGGATTATTCCCGCCGGAATCGAGATGATGGACAATTTCAGCATCAACGCCGTCGAAGATGTCGTCGCTACCCAGTGTTATCCCCGCGATGCCGCCGCGATCCTCCTGATCGAAATCGATGGTTCGGTACTAGAAGTAGCTACAAATCAAGCGCGAATCGCCGCAATTTGCCGCGAGAATGGGGCGCGCGATATTGCCGTGGCGACTGAACCAGAACAGCGGTTGCGCCTGTGGAAGGGGCGAAAAGCTGCCTTTGCAGCAATGGGAAAAATTAGCCCCGATTATTATGTTCAAGATGGGGTGATTCCACGGACGCAGTTATCCTATGTACTGCAAGAAATTGCCAGACTCGGCGAAAAATATGGGTATTTTGTTGCCAATGTCTTCCATGCTGGCGATGGGAATTTGCACCCATTGATTTTGTACGATAATTCCGTTGCTGGTGCGCTGGAGCAGGTGGAAGCCCTGGGTGGAGAAATCCTCAAGCTCTGCGTCAAAGTCGGTGGGAGTATTTCTGGCGAACATGGAATTGGTGCGGATAAACGCTGTTATATGTCAGAGATGTTTAGTGAAACAGATCTAGAGACGATGCAGTGGGTACGCCATGTATTTAATCCCAAAGAATTAGCCAATCCAGGCAAGATTATTCCGACTCCTCGCACCTGTGGCGAATCAGCGAAGTCTGGTCATAAGTTTAGCTCGATCGAGCAATATTAGAGTACCACCAGAATGTTTGCCAGAGCATTCTGGTGGTACCAAACTAAACAAGTCATATCCTAAATGACTCGCTCGACCATCCCAGACGATCCAATTTTGGCAAATGAGATTAAATATATTAGTATCATTTTCCGATCTAAATGGTTAATTTAGATTTTAATTGGGAAGTATGTAGTTATACTACTTCACAGAAATCGACCGACTCGCTAGGCTGCTGGATGCCATGCGCGTTAGAGCCAGACAGACGCAATCGATCGATTCTCCACTGGAGAGGTGCCACCAACGAGTGTTAATCTACAAATATGTCCCAGTTCTCAATTCTGCGGATTTTACCGCTAATGACGCTGACTATTCCTCTAGCTGCACTAGCTCGTCATGCTCCGATCCTACCGATGACCATGGGACAAACATATGCAGGATCGCTCACACCATCGCCAAACAATCCCCAGGGGGAAGTCTGTTATGGATTATCGGTGGAGCCAGACACCCGAATTACTCTTAATGTCAAAACTGCTGGAGTGGGTATTGTCAAATTTGCAGTCTATGACAGTACCAAAGCATTGCGGTTTTTTCACAATGATGTGAGTAATAAGCCTCAACCTCGTGGCGATACTCCCACTGATTCGAGATTTAGCTTTCCTGCTGTCAGCGAGGTATCACAACTCTGCTTGACGACGACTAATCCCAATCGTGGTCAGCAATATGACTTTACTGTCACCGGAAAACCCAGCCGCAAATCTAATCGTCTTGCGCTGCGTCCCACTGCGGTGAAGTCGCTGACAAGCCCACCGACTAAGGCAAAACAACTAGCTCCACCGCCAATGTCAAAACCGCTCACAGCTCCACCAATGGAGATCCCACCGCCACCAACTGGGGAGCCGTACTGTTATGTAGGAACTTGGCAAATTGCCGATCTGAGCGGATACTGGCTACCGAGTATCCAAACTTTTACTCAAGCCAAAGTGACCGATCCACAGATGCTGGGATATGCTAAAGTCACCATTAACAAAGATGGTAATGCAGTATTTGAAGCATTCGATCTAGAGCAAAAATATACTTTAAAATCAAAAACAACAGGAGCGAGGAGCGAGCGGATTGGAGTAGGTTTATCTGGTAGTGGCACAGCCAGATTTCAGGCAAATTCAGATAACACTTTGACATTTAGCTCCCAAAATTATCAGCGACTAACGACTAAAGTCAACTTGGGTAATAATTTGAAGCTTACTGGCGATCGATTATTTATGCCATTCGGCGATCGCGATCTACCACAAGTGAAGTTACCATACAAATGTCTCGATCGAGACAATATCACGCTCAAGATCCTTCTACCTATGGGTCAAAAAGTAATGCCGATTTCGCTCAAACGGATAAATTAGATAGTTGATAGTTGATAGTTGATAGTTGATAGCGCGTCACGGAGGTTCCCTCCAGAACTGGCCGTGACAAGACAGCGAAGTTTTTAGGAGATCGCTGCACGAGAGCGATCTAGCCTTCACAACCCAACCCCCAAAGCCCAAACCCCTAAAGCCTGAAGCCTAGTCAAACCCTAAAGCCTAAAGCCTAATTAATTAAGTGTTGTGAACCAACAGCGCGATCCCCAGTCAAATCTCGCTCCAAAGGTGTTTTCACCAAAAGAAGTAAGTTAAGATCGCAAACGATCGACTAAATTTGACAATTTAGTCGTTGGCGGTTCTGTGTGCAAGATCGCCGTTACTCGCAGCATCTGCCGCAGCGAATCGATTAATATGTGCTTTAATTAATCATGAATTTATAACTCATCTATGCCGCATCCTCTCCACGTCGCCTTTATTTGGCATCAGCATCAACCTCTGTATAAGTACCGCGATGGTAAATACCGATTACCGTGGGTGCGTTTGCATGGGACGAAAGATTATCTAGATCTGATTTTGTTGCTCGAAAAATATCCCAAACTGCATCAGACGGTCAATTTGGTGCCATCGCTGATTTTGCAGTTGGAAGATTATATTGCGGGGACAGCCTTCGATCCCTATCTAGAGCTGGCATTGATGCCCGTCGAGCAACTTCAAGCCGCACAGAAACAGTTCATTATTCGACACTTTTTTGATGCCAATCATCATACACTGATCGATCCTCATCCTCGTTACAGCGAACTGTACCACCAACGCCAAGAACACGGCGAACCGTGGTGTTTCGAGCAATGGGTCGATCGAGATTATAGTGATTTATTAGCATGGCACAATCTCGCATGGTTCGATCCCTTGTTCTGGGAAGATCCAGAGATCGCGCACTGGCTCAAACAAGATCGAGATTTTAGTCTGAGCGACAGACAGCGGATTTATTCCAAGCAGCGAGAGATCTTGCGGCGGATTGTCCCTCAACATCGCAAGATGCAGGAATCGGGACAATTAGAGGTGACGACTACACCCTACACACACCCGATTTTACCCCTCCTCGCCGATACCAATGTGGGACGAGTCGCAATCCCCAACATGACTCTACCAGAACAGCGATTTCGCTGGGCAGAAGATATCCCTCGCCATCTGAGCAAGGCTTGGGAGATGTATAAGGATCGCTTTGGCTGTGCGCCACGGGGCTTGTGGCCGTCCGAACAGGCGGTAAGTCCAGAGATGTTGCCTTATGTTGCCCAGCAGGGTTTTAAATGGCTGTGTACGGATGAAACAATTTTGGGTAGCACCCTTGGGCACTATTTTCATCGCGACGGTGCGGGTAATGTGCTCGAACCTGAAGCACTATATCGCCCCTACAAGGTAAGTACGCCCGACGGCGACTTATCAATGGTCTTCCGCGATCGACGATTATCGGATTTAATTGGATTTACATATAGTGGGATGCCCGCCGAAACCGCTTCGGCAGATTTAGTCGGACATTTACATGCGATTTCGCGATCGCTGATTGCCAAAGAAGGTCATGATGGTACTAGTCTCGAACAACCTTGGCTAGTCACGATCGCACTTGACGGCGAAAACTGTTGGGAACACTATCACCTCGATGGCAAACCTTTCCTCGAACACCTCTACCAGACTCTCAGCGACGATGAGACGATTAAACTCGTCACTGTCTCCGAATTCCTCGACGAATTCCCCGCCACCGCTAGTTTCCCCGCTCCCTCACTCCATACAGGTTCGTGGGTAGATGGTAGCCTGACTACCTGGATTGGCGATCCTGCCAAAAATCGGGCGTGGGATCTGCTCACCACAGCCAGACAAGTCCTCGCCAATCATCCTGAAGCTACCGAAACAACTAATCCCGCAGCGTGGGAAGCATTATATGCAGCCGAAGGTTCGGATTGGTTCTGGTGGTTTGGCGAGGGACACTCCTCCAACCAAGATGCGATGTTCGACCAACTGTTCCGCGAACATCTGATCGCTCTCTATCAGGCTTTAAATGAGCCTGTACCAGCCCAATTGAGTCTGGCTGTAGAGTCCCACGAACGCAAGACTACCTACCGTCCAGAGGGTTTTATCAACCCCAAAATCGATGGACGTGGTGACGAGCAAGATTGGAATTTTGCGGGACGATTGGAAATCGGCGGTGCCAGCGGTACGATGCACCAAAGCAGCCTGATTCAGCGGGTTTACTATGGAGCCGATCACCTGAATTTCTACCTGCGGATGGACTTTAGAGCTGGTGTCAAACCAGGTGTAGAGATCCCCAATGAGTTGAATTTGGCTTGGTACTATCCCAAGGAAACGATGCACAATAGCCCGATTCCTTTGGCAGAATTACCCCGCAAAGCACCGACTAATTATCGGTTCCACCATCGCTTGCTGATCGATCTGACAACTAAGTATACTTGGCTGCAAGAAGCAATGGATTACGATCGGTGGGAGGCTCGATCGAGCAATGCGCTAGTCGCCTGGGATAAGTGTCTAGAAATCGCCGTACCCTGGGCAGATCTCAATCTAGAACCCGATTATGGGTTACAAATGGCACTGGTATTCTCTGATTGCGGTCGTTATCGTCAGCATATACCAGAGCAGGGTTGGATTAGTTTGCAAGTTCCATAAATCGCCAAAATCGGCGAACTATAGCAATCCTAAATCAGACTGGAATGAAACAGTGGTGCTCATGCGGCAGCAGCCCAACACACCCTACATTAACCTAGATTTTCATTTAGGATTGCTTAGTAGCTTCGAGCGTCCATGAGGTGCGAAATGGGCAATGTTTTCACAAAGCTGCAAGCCGATCAATTTCCAGAATACCCGTCCTGAGATGACCGATCGATCGTCCAAGTACCAAAAAATCTATACTGTAGTTAAAAAGATCCCGATCGGTACAGTCCTTACCTATGGGCAAGTTGCCGAATTAGCTGGTTTGGATGGTAAAGCCAGATTGGTAGGTTACGCTCTATTTCGGGTAGAGATCGAAACCGATATTCCGTGGCAAAGAGTAGTAAATGCCAAGGGCGAAATTTCATACTCGATCGCCCGATGTGGTGGCGACTATTTACAGAAAACTTTACTAGAACAAGAGGGAATAGAATTCACACAGGGGAATCGCATCGATCTTAAAAAGTATCGATGGCAACCACCATTCGATTGGTTCCATGAGTAGCATGGTTAACATCTATATCGATCGAATCCGAACATGATGAAACTCACTCAAATTTTACTGACAACCGGAGTGTTCGCCACGATCTCAGCTTCAACTATCGCTGAAGCTGGTGTCTCAATTTTAGGCTCTTATAAAAGTAGTGGATACACTCTCGATCTCGAATCGAGAGGTGATTATTATAGCTGCGATCCTCAAAATCGCTGTCTGAGGATCGCCCACACCAAATCGAGTCAACAGGGCAATACTCGCATCTGGAAGAATGCTGGTTATACTTATCGGGTAACTCCAGTGGGAAAACCACTGCCAAAAGGTAAGCGAACAAAAATATCTGTGCAGATTACCGATCCCAAAAATAAAGTTGTATCAAATCGAATCTTCGGATCTCAGTGATAACTAACCACTCTAATCTAGCTAAATTCAGCCAATTCTAACCAACGTTCGGTAGTAGTATCGAGAGTTTGATTGATTTGTTCGAGTTGGGTGTTTAGTGCTTGAAGTTGACCATAATCTGCTTTAGGGGAATGAGATAATTGGTGTGCGAGTTTGACTTTATCAGCTTCTAGTTTAGCTATTTGGGCTTCTAGTTTGGTAAATTCACGTTGTTCCCAAGTGGATAGGCGACGTTTTTGAGTGTCATTTTTGGCTGGTTCTGGTGGAAGTGCGGCAACTACTTTTTTGGCAGACTGATTTTTTGCGGCTAATTTTTCGGCATTAGCTTCAGCTTGTTTATAATCGAGATAGACGGAATAATTGCCAGGATATTCGCGAATTTTGCCTTCAGCTTCGATCGAGAATATTTTCTCAACGGTACGATCGAGGAAATAGCGATCGTGCGAAACTACAATTACACAACCGTTAAATTCGGATAGATATTCTTCCAATACACCGAGGGTTTGCACATCGAGATCGTTTGTCGGTTCGTCGAGGATCAAAACATTGGGCATACTCATCAGTACGCGTAACAGAAATAACCGTCGTTTTTCACCACCAGAGAGTTTACTAATCGGTGTGTATTGTTGGTTGGGTGTAAATAGAAACCGTTCCAACATTTGGGACGCGCTAATTTGACTACCATCGGCAACTTTGACATATTCACCGACTTCTTTGATATAGTCGATCGCACGGAGTTGTTCGGTACCAGCTTCTTGCAAATCTTCAGAGTGCTGATCGAAGTAGCCGATATGAATTGTGGCACCGATATCGACACGACCTTTGTCAGGGGCCAATCTGCCCGTACAGATGTCCATCAGTGTCGATTTACCAGCCCCATTTTCACCAATGATCCCGATTCGATCTTCGGGCGAAAATTCATAGGTAAAATCAGAAATTAACTGGCGATCGCCATAGCTTTTAGATACGCCCTCAATTTCGATTACTTTCTTACCAATTCGCCGTGTCGGGGTCGAAATATCTACTTTTCCAGTTGTCTGTTTGAATTCCTTTTCTTTGAGATCTTCAGCCCGTCCGATCCGCGCTTTTTGCTTGGTACTACGAGCTTTGGCTCCACGTTGCAACCAAGCTAATTCCCGCCGTAGTAGACCTGCATGTTTGCGCTGAGTGCCAACCATTGACTCTTCAGCCAAGGCTTTCTTCTCTAGATAATAAGTATAATTACCACTGTAAGTAAAAATATCGCCGCGATCGATCTCGATGATGCGATTAGTTACCTTATCCAAGAAATAGCGATCGTGCGTAATCAATAAGATCGCGCCCCGATACCGACTGAGATACTCCTGCAACCACTCCACCGACAGCGCATCTAAATGGTTGGTTGGCTCATCCATCAGTAGAGCATCTGGCTCCGACAATAATGCCGCTGCTAGGGCAATTCGCTTGCGATATCCACCAGACAAGTCGCCAACTTTCGCTTCAAAATCATGAATTCCCAGTTTAGTCAAAATAATCTTGGACTTAGTTTCTAAATCCCAAGCATTCACCGCATCCATCCGCTGCATCACAGTAGATAATTTATTCAATAATTCCGTCGAATCATTATTTTCAATGTGAGCTAATTTTTCAGATATTTCTTCATAGTCGCGGACTAGCTGCATCTGCTCGCCACTGTTGGCAAATACTTGTTCTAGTACCGTATGATTGGGGTCCATTTCTGGTTGTTGCGGTAGGTAGATTGTTGTTACCCCAGGATTGAGCAAAATTTGTCCGCCATCGATCGGTTCTAACCCAGCAATCATCTTTAATAACGTTGATTTTCCCGATCCATTCATGCCGATTAAACCAACTTTGTCCGCCGCATCTAAGCTAAACGATCCATCTTTAAGAATCTCCTTGATTCCAAAGTCTTTTTTGACTGATTGTAATGTGAAAATAGTCATGAGTTGGTGTTTAGTTAGGTGAGGTAGTGCTTGGTTCGGGAAAGGATTAGTTATGTAGGGTCATTACCCACCACTTAGATTTAACGACAATTCAAATGACCATCAGATGGATTTTAGTAAATCTAAATACTCGTGCAACTGTCATCGATTGAGCAAATTTCGAGCTGCTGTAGTCAACAATGGAATTCCCACCCAATTTTGGCGGAAATCTGCCGCGAACTGGGTGGGTCAACTGTCATTGTATTCGATCGAGCGTGTTGATGTTGGTTTTGATTTGCGCTACCCGCGCCTACGGATACAGCCAATCGGCTCATCCTTGAGGTGCTTGCACTGGCGATGATGGGTCATAACTTTTGTAAATTTATCGTGACTTCTATCTATTCAAGAGAGGATATTGGCTCTAGCCTTCACAACACCCGATCCCGATGCAGCTATACTGGCAATCCAACATCTTTGCGCTACTTCACGATCCAGTATTCAAGCCTTTTTATACAGACAAATAAAAAGAGAGCTTGTGGCGTGAGCTGGATATGATGGCGGATTGGAAGGAGCTTCCCAAAGATGGAAAGCTGCTAACTTACCTCAGGAATGCTGATTATATCAGTGCGGCGAGCGATCGAGGTGCTATTAGTAATATTGATGCTCGCGTAAATGCCGAGGAGGGATTAGAAATATCGCACCTATTATCGGGAGCTAAACAGCGATTGCAGATGTCCGATCTCGATCCGATCGTTGGTAACGATCGAGAATTAATTGCCAAAGAACAAACATTATTCCCCGATCTTATCAAACGGGAAACCAATCCACAAAAAGTATTCTGGTGGTTGTGGCGATGTCTACCTACTGCGGCTTGTGAAGCATCTCAAGACACTTCTTTGCTCCTAATGCCTGCTGATACTAGAATCCCTGATACATCGCTGTGGAGCCATACTAGTATGACAGCCGCATTGGCTGGAGCCTCGATCGGTTATCAAACAACAATGGCAGAATTTGATGCTATTCCCAAAGAAGATCTATGGTACAAATACCATTCTCAACCTTACCTCGTCAGCTTTAGTTTTGCACCAGTGCAAGATCTGATTAAGTCTAGCCGCAAGATGCGGGACTTTTGGGCAGGTTCGTGGATTTTGCATTATTTATCAGCAAAAGTTAGTTGGGTACTTGCTAAAAAGTATGGGGCAGACAGTCTACTATATCCTAGTTTGTTCGAGCAACCACTCATCGATCTATGGTTATTAAAGGAATATCCCGACTTCAAGGAGTGGATCGAAACTCCGTCAACTAATTCTCTTCTCACCGCTGGATTTCCAAATGTTTTGGTATTGGTTTTACCTAAAGACGAAGTAGGTAAAGGAATGCAGACAGCCAAGCAAGCATTAAGGGAAACTTGGCAAGAATTAGGTGACAAAGTATTCGCGAAGGTTGGATGGGATAGAGATTTTATGTCAACTACTAATTCCTGGGATGGATGGCTAGAGTGTCAATGGCAGCATTATTGGACGGGACTACCGATCGGTAATGCTAATAATAGTTTTAAACAGAGCTATACAGGTGAGAAAAATAACAAGTTTTTTAAAACGTGGGTTAGTGACTTAAATCAAACCTATGGATTGAGAGATTTAGACCCATCGTTAATTTTAAAGAAAGATGAAAAGCAATATCGGGAGCCAAATAATCGCGAACTATTCCAACCAGCAGAACTAAATTTTCTCAAAGCAACATCTAAGTATCCAGCAAATAGCGGTTCTTGGTGGGGATATATATTTGATGCCACTCGACTGAATCTAACTTCAGTTAAAAATGCTCGTAACTGGCAACTACCGACTGTATTTAGTACTCGATCGACTGTTTCTGGATTGGGTGCAGCCGTTCACGATCTACCGACAGATTGGGCACAAGAGGGTAAAGTAAAGGAATTTTGGAAACGTTCAAACTATTTATTTAATGGTAGCGAACAACTGAATGCAACGGAAGTCGTCAAGCGAGGATTACATCATGTTTTACCGGAGCTATTGGGAAGAGATGATTTGGCGATCGCATATCCCGATCTGACTTCTGGTGTCGCTGGGTATTTAAAAACTAATAATGATACAGCTACAGCACATTACAGCGGTTCCCGCTGTTATGAGGTACAGTAACAGCAGTTAGCAAACCAGTTTTTTAAGTGTTCAGGATTCATTAAATTAAGCGCGACGGCAATAACTGTGTCAATCATTTTCGGTGTAGTTGGAGTAAATCTGCGTAAAAAAGACTTGAGTTGAGACCACCATAACTCAATTGGATTAAAATCAGGAGAGTATGGTGATAAGCAAAGAATAGAAGCACCTACTGTTTCAATCATAGGTGCAATTGAAGCCAGTTTATGAGCAGATAAATTATCCATGCGTCGCGGGTGACCCGCTACGCAAACTACTACTGCTCCTGACCACAATTTAGGGACTAAGAATTTTTCTACAAATATTTCAAAAGCCTTTCCGTCCATTGAATCATTCATCGTCATTAATGCGACTACTCGATCGATACTAATTGCTCCAATTGCTGTAATTTTTGCTCCTCGATAAAACGGTTTTAGATCGTATGCTCTCGTCCCCTGTTGTGAACGAGCATGAGTCCGAGTCAGACCCAATAGCACTCCAGTTTCATCCAAGAACACTAAATTATTTGGATCTATATTTTTGACTTTTTCCCAGTACTCTACTCTTAATTTTTGAACTCTATCCGTGGCGGCTTGGGTACTCCGCATCATTTTTTTTTACGATTCAACCCAAGTTTTTGTAACGCAGAGCACATTGCGCTTTTACCCACCCAATTTCCAGTTTTACTCGCAAATAATTCACAAAACTCTGCTAAAGTTGCATCATGATTGTCTGCAACAATCATCCTTAATTCCGTTTCCGCATTCTTGAGATAACTAAATCGGGGCATTCCTTGGGCCGAAGGAAAAGATTTAAAACTTCAAGGATTTCATCCGCGACTGTTAAATGCTGAGTGGTTGGTAGAAGATTTAGTCATAGATGGTACTAAAACACAAGATATGAAAGATTGTCGCGCTAAATTAAATACCACGATCTGTAAATTTTACCCTAAAAATAACCCTACCGATTGGTATGTATTAGCGGCTGGTGATGGTGATGGGATGAGTGAATGGCTCAAGGGTGAAAAATTAGCACCCTATAGTGAATATATTGCTAGTAGTTTGTCTCCATCTGGAGAGTTAGCAGAATTCCTGAAACTAGGTAAACGCATGGGGGAGCATCCCACTTTTTAAAATTCCTAGAGATAAAATAGTCTCGATCGCCGC
>ENA-OFCF01000258-OFCF01000258.1-metagenomes-genome-assembly--contig:-NODE-258-length-25524-cov-2.878362_pt1 | contig 25524 bp, 24 predicted proteins | sample MGYA00153387_OFCF01 | MGnify analysis MGYA00153387
ACGTGGCCGTCCTCACGGACAACGGCACGTTCCTCATCGACCAGCTGCTCGAGGTGCCGAGCCAGGATGCTCGAAGGACCGCTGGCGGCACTCCCGCATACCTACGAGCTCGGTTTGGCGACTGAGGGTCGCGAAGTGTCATCCGGAAACAGGCAGAACGGAAAGGAAACCGACCAGCGCAAGCGCGGCGAAAAACTGCAACAACATCCTTTAAAATCCCATCCATTTAAGCTAGTAAATAATTACGGCCCAACTGAAAACACCGTCGTCACAACTTCCGGTTATATTCCTGTAACAGAGCAAACAGACATCGCCCCGACAATTGGCCGCCCCATTGCTAACACTCAAATCTACATATTAGACAAATATTTGCAGCCGGTGGCGATCGGCGTTGTTGGCGAATTGTACATCGGTGGAAACGGACTCGCTCGCGGCTACCTCAACCGCCCAGATTTAACCGCACAAAGCTTTATTGTCAATCCTTTTAAACCAAATTCAGGAGAGCGAATTTACAAAACCGGCGACTTAGTGCGCTACCGAACCGACTGCAACCTTGAATTTTTAGGACGCATTGACGAACAAGTAAAAATTCGCGGTTTCCGCATCGAATTAGGAGAAATCGAGACAGTATTAACTCAACATCCGGCGGTGCAGCAAACTGTAGCAATAGCTTCGGAAGATGGACAGGGAGATAAACGTTTAGTAGCTTATATTGCCCTGAATCCTGAATATAGCGTTGCCCGCGAAAAAAATCAAATAATGCAATTGCAGGACGAACAGGTTTTGCAGTGGCAAATGCTCTACAATGAAACTTACGATCGACCTGCTGTTGAGTCAGATCCAACATTTAATATTGTCGGCTGGAATAGCAGTTATACCAATCAGCCAATCCCAGCAGAACAGATGCGCGACTGGGCGAACCATCAAGCCGCCCAAATTTTAGCTTTGCAGCCTAGGCGAGTGTTAGAAATTGGGTGCGGCACAGGTTTGTTGCTGTTCCAAATTGCCCCTCGCTGCACTCAATATTGCGGCACAGATTTTTCAGCGATTTCGCTCAATTACATTCAGCAGCACTTAGCAAATCAACAGTTAGCTAATGTCACGCTGCTTCAGAAAATGGCGACTGACTTTGCAGGAGTAGAGACAGCAGCTTTTGACGCGGTGATTCTCAACTCTGTCGTGCAATATTTCCCGAATATCGACTATCTCGTGCAGGTGCTAGAAGGTGCGGTGAAAGCAACTGCTCCCGGCGGCTTTATATTCATCGGAGATGTCCGCAGCTTGCCGCTGCTGGCAGCTTTTCACGCTTCGGTACAACTGTATCAAGCCGAACCTTCTCTCGCGGGCGAACAGTTGCAGCAGCGAGTACAAATGCAAATTTTTCAAGAAACAGAGTTAGTTATTGAACCAGATTTTTTTAACGCCTTAAAGCAGCGCTTTCCGCAGATTGGCGGCGTAGAAATTCAATTAATTCGCGGCAGTTATCACAATGAGTTAACTAATTTTCGGTACAATGCTATTCTGCATATTGCGTCTGAAACAGCACGCCCAAAATCATCGACAAAAGGGGAGTGGGACGCCGAAAAACGGCTGGATTGGTCGGCTGAAAATCAGAATCTGACTATTACCAAGGTGCAACAAATATTATTGGAAAATAAACTCGATGTTTTAAGAATTGCTAATGTGCCTAATGCGCGGGTAATGGCAGTAGTTAAGGCGGCAGAATTGCTATCTGTTGTCGATAAATTTCCAACAGCAGGTCAGTTGCAGAAAGCCGTAGAAAAAGTCGAGAATTTAGGACTAGATCCCGAAGATTGGTATGCTTTGGAAGTTCCGTATAATGTTAATATTAGTTGGTCTAATTCCGACAGTCAAGGGCGCTACGATGTAGTGTTTGCACGGGGCAAAACCAGAGATTTTGTGCCAGAAACCAGAAGCGATAACTTGCGTCCTTGGCGCTCTTATGCTAACAATCCCTTACAAGCTAAAGCAGCGCGTAAATTAGTGCCACAGTTGCAGGCTTATCTAGCAGAAAAACTGCCTGAATATATGATTCCGTCGGCTTTTGTGGTGCTGGAGTCGCTACCTGTGACGGCTAACGGAAAGGTCGATCGCCTCGCTTTGCCTGCACCTGAGCCGATTAAGTTAGAATGGGCTGGCGGTTATGTTGCGCCTCAGACTTCTGTTGAGGAAGTTTTAGTGAAAATTTGGGCTGAGGTTTTGGGGATAAAGCGAGTGGGTATTCGGGACAATTTCTTTGAATTGGGAGGCCATTCGCTGCTGGCGACTCAGCTTGTTTCGAGAGTGCGAGATGCTTTCGCGGTAGAGTTGCCTTTGCGCTGCGTGTTTGAAGCACCGACAATCGGAGAATTATGTAAGATTGTGGAGAGTTTGAAAGATAAGAATGCTAAAATTAAAGCTCCTGCTTTAGTACCAGTTTCGCGCGAGAGTCGGCGGATGAAGCTATCATCTTTTAATCGAGAAAGTAAATAAAATGATGGCTGTTGAACAGGGTGCAATTTCGATAAATATGCAGCAAGAAACAGAAGTTTTCGTCTTCCCCGCATCATTTGCTCAGCAGCGGCTTTGGTTCCTCAATCAATTAGCACCGGGCAATCCTTTCTACAATGTCTCAACAGCACTTTGCTTAACAGGTTCCCTCAACTTAAGATCCTTAGAGCAAACCTTTAATGAAATTGTGCAGCGACACGAAACTTTGCGAACCACTTTTGCGATGTTTGAAGGGGAACTCGTACAAATTATTGCTCCCATTCTCACCGTATCTCTCCCCACAATCGACTTACAAAATCTCTCGCAAAATCAGCAGGAAACCGCAGCCCTGCAACTCGCAACCGATGCAGCGCAACGCCCTTTCGATTTAGCCGCTGGGCCGTTATTTAAAGTAACGCTGCTACAACTCAGTGAAACAGAACATATATTGTTGCTGAATTTACATCATATTGTGGCTGATGGTTGGTCGATTGGAGTGCTAATTCGAGAGCTGGGAATGCTCTACACAGCATTTGTAAAAAATGAGCGATCGCACTTACCAGCACTGCCCGTGCAGTACGCCGACTTTGCAGAATGGCAGCACCAATACTTGCAGGGCGAAGTATTAGAAACCCAGTTAGCTTATTGGCGGCAGCAGTTAAACGGAATTACCACACTCAATCTACCGACAGACAGACAAAGACCAGCCGTTCCATCCTACTGCGGCGCCAAACAATTGATCGCACTATCACCTGCTTTAACTGCCTCACTAAAGTCATTGAGCCAGCAAGAAAGCGCGACTTTATTTATCACTCTACTAGCCGCTTTTCAAACTTTGCTGTACCGCTATACAGGACAAGTAGATATTGCAGTAGGAACGCCGATCGCCAATCGCAACCAGAGCGAGATAGAAGCATTAATCGGGTTTTTTGTCAACAGTTTGGTGCTGCGCGCCGATTTGTCGGGAAATCCCACTTTTCGGGAACTATTGCATCGGGTAAAAAACGTCGCAATAGCAGCCTACGCTCACCAAGATTTGCCCTTCGAGAAGTTGGTTGAGGAATTGCACCCCGATCGCGAATTGAGCCGCAACCCCCTATTTCAACTTAGTTTCAGCCTGCAAAACACTCCTGTAGCAGCGCTAGAATTGCCGGGAATCGCTCTCAGGGCGATCGACTTTGACGCGGGAACCGCCAAGCTCGATTTAGAGTGCCACTTGTGGGAAGATGCAGGAAGTATTCAAGGGCAATTTGTCTACAGCACAGACTTATTTGATAGCGCCACAATTGCGCGCATGGCGGGACATTTCCAAACGCTACTCCAAGCCATTGTTGCCAATCCCAAACAGTACCTCAGCGACTTGGCTTTGCTGACAGCGCCAGAATACCAGCAATTATTAATCGATTGGAATCACACTCAGAGAGATTATCCGCAAAACCAGTGTTTCCATCAGCTATTTGAAGAGCGAGTCGCGCTAACGCCCGATGCTGTCGCCGCCGTCTTTGAAAACCAGCAGTTAACCTACCGCCAGCTCAACAGCCGAGCCAACCAACTTGCACATTACTTGCAGCAATTGGGAGCAGCACCAGAAGTTTTAGTGGGCCTTTGTGTAGAACGTTCCTTAGATGCGATCGTCGGATTGTTAGGCATTATTAAAGCAGGCGCAGCTTACCTGCCTTTAGATCCAACTTATCCTCAAGAGCGGCTTAACTTCATGTTAGAAGATGCTCGGGTTTCGATTTTGGTAACTCAGCAGCACTTAGTAAAAAAATTGATTCAGCCGGAATCTTCAGGAGTTTTTTCAATAGTGTGTTTGGACTCCGACCGAGAAATTATCGCTCAACAAAGCTCCCAAAACCCAACTACAAATATCATAGCACAAAACCTAGCCTACGTCATATACACATCTGGTTCAACCGGAAAACCCAAAGGCGTTTTAATCGAACATCGGGGACTATACAACTTAGCCCTAGCTCAAATCGAAGCTTTTAACTTAAACTCAAATCACCGCATTTTGCAATTTGCATCCCTGAGTTTTGATGCCTCAATTTTTGAGATTGTCATGGCATTGGGAACCGGAGCAACACTTTACTGTGCCCTGAAAGAATCTTTGTTACCGGGACAAACATTAATCCAATTTTTGCAGGACAATGCTATTACCCACGCTACCTTCCCGCCCTCGCTGCTAGCTGTCCTTCCAAACGCCGAACTTCCCGCACTGCAAACAATCGTCTGTGCTGGCGAATCCTGTTCCCCGGATGTTGTTAAACGCTGGGCTTCTGGGCGCAGATTTTTTAACGCTTACGGCCCTACAGAAGCGACTGTCTGGTCGAGTTTGGCCGAAATTGGCGATTCCCTGCGGGATAGCTTCGCTTCACGGCAAAAACCGCCAATCGGCCGCCCAATTGCCAACACTCAACTCTATATTTTAGATGAAAATTTACAGCCTGTACCCGTTGGAATTCCCGGTGAATTGTACATCGGCGGCAGCGGATTGGCGCGAGGCTACCTGAACCGTCCCGAATTAACCGCCCAGCGATTTATTGCTAATCCGTTTAGCCAGAAAGCAGGAGAACGAATTTATAAAACTGGTGACTTAGCTCGCTATTTTCCCGACGGCAATATTGAGTTTTTAGGCCGCACCGACGAACAGGTGAAAATTCGCGGTTATCGAATAGAATTGGGAGAGATTGAAGCGCTGCTAATTCAGCATCCAGCAGTCAAAGAAACAGCGGTGGTTGCTGAAGATGATTTTTCGGGTAACAAACGCCTAGTTGCTTATGTCGTCCCCAATCAAAATCAAACGCCTAATCCCGTGGGACTGCGTAATTTCCTCAAAGAAAAACTGCCCAATTACATGATTCCCAATGCTTTTGTGGCGATGGATTTTCTGCCGCTAACTCCGAATGGAAAAATCGACCGCCTGCGCCTAAGAGCACCGGGGAATTTAACTAGCAATTCAATAGATCAAAGCTGCATTGCACCTCGCACGCCAACCGAGTCAACCCTCGCCCAAATTTGGGGCCAAATCCTCCACGCAGAGCGCGTTGGCGTTCGCGACAACTTCTTCGATTTGGGTGGAGATTCCCTGCTAGCAATCCGCCTAATTAATGAGATAAACCAGCAATTTGAGCGCGAGTTGCCGCTATCTGCTCTTTTTTTAAATCCGACAATTGAAGGTTTAGCAGATTCGCTATATTCAGGAACAAATTCTCTGGAATGGTCGCCTTTAGTTGCAATTAAGCCTCGCGGAAAAAATCCCCCGTTCTTCTGCGTCCATCCCATCTTTGGCGTCGTGTTTCCTTATGTCGAGTTAGCATTTCAGATAGGAGAAAATCAACCGTTTTACGGGCTGCAACCTAAAGGGATTGACGGCGAAAGTTCTCCGTTAACTAGCATTGAAGACATGGCGACTGACTACATCGCAGCCTTGCGTACCGTTCAACCAAAAGGGCCTTATTTTTTAGGAGGTTGGTCTTTTGGAGGTTTGGTGGCTTTTGAGATGGCTCAACAGTTGCTCGCAGCGGGGGATGAAGTGGCTTTGCTTGCTGTGCTGGATACTTTAGCGCCGATTTCTGCTAACAAACCTTCTGTTTGGGACGGTTGCAAGTTTATTCTGACTACTGTTTCGCGCTCTATCTGGCCTTTTGTAGTAGATTATTTTCGCTTGGTGGCTGCTGCGGGAGATGTGCAAGCTGGCGGTATTGTTGCCAAATTTCCTAAATTAAATAAGCTGCTTAATTTTGCAGCTAATTTGTTGCATGGCTGGAATTGGAAACAGGCTGTTATGGTTAGCATCCTATCTCAGGATTCAAAGGAAAGAAGCTGGCGCGAACTGGCAATTCCCTCAATGTTTACTGTATTTCAGGCTAATAGTCAAGCAACTCTCAGCTATGTACCGAAAGTTTATCCGCACCGAATTACTCTGTTTAGATCCGGGGAACAGCTAAGCACTAGCCATCAAGATCCGACTCTTGGCTGGAGGGAATTAACGACTCAAAAAGTAGAGGTGATTAGAGTTCCTGGGAATCATCTTACTATGTTGAGAAAGCCCTGCGTCGAGGTGCTGGCTCAACAGCTAAAGCATTGCTTGGATCGGGAATTAATTGATTGAGCGGCCGTTTGGCTTGTGCGTCGAAACCGGGTTTGATGTGGGAAATTACTATTAGACATCTCCAATGATTTTTGTGGAACAGGCATCCTGCCTGTTCAAAGCTTGCTTTTCTGGAGATGTCTATTAGTGATGAAGAAGTGGGCTATCTCATGTCCGGTAAGATCACCGTTATCACGCTTGTAGTTAGGATGTCAAAAAATTGCGATCGCCCGAAGAACACTTTTTGCAACTAGAAATTATCATGCAGCGCCACGCCGCAGCGCTCGAAGCCGAAGTCCGAGCTTTGCAAGCCGCAGACGAAACCGCCCAGTGGCCCGCTGACTGGAAGCGTTGCTATAATTGGCGTTTCGCTCAGATTTTCGCGTCTGTGAAGATTTTTCGCAACTGGGGTGCGGATGCTGCGGCTTGGAAGCTTTTGCCGCTGCGAGAATATCCCAATCGAGGCAATCAGAAGGATTAGTCTGTTGACTGTTAACAGTTAACTGTTGACTGTTGACTGTTATGAAATGCTTCAATCTAAAATCTAAAATCGCGCAATCCATTGGGCGATACTGAATATGCCAGCCCCCAAACCTGCTGCGATCGGAATTGTCACCAGCCAAGCGGAACCAATTGACACCAAAGTTTGCAAGCGTACTGATTTCCAACCTTTGATCAGCCCAACTCCGACAACTGCACCGACTAAAGCGTGGGATGTCGAAACTGGCAAACCCAAGTCGGATGCTAGTAATACTGTGGTGGCTGTGGCTAATTCCGCGCAAAATCCGCCGCTGGGTTGCAGTTGGATGATGCCTTCGCCGACTGTCGCAATTACCTTTTCGCCCCAGATGGCTAAACCGATGACTATTCCTGCGCCTCCGAGGACTAAAATCCATAGGGGAACGCTGAAATCCTCTAGGGGAAAGGAGCCTGTGCGCCGGATGTAGGCGATCGCAGCTAGGGGAGCAACGGCATTCCCAACATCATTGGAACCGTGAGCAAATGCGACAAAACAGGCACTGATCACCTGAAATCTCGCCATTTGTTGCTCGATCGGAGATTGGCGGAGTGTCGGAGTGGGAAAGGAATTTGTACTTTTGCCGAATCCCTTCTCCACTCTTCCTTCTTCCTTCTCAACTAATCCTAATTTTTTCCAGCTATTGAGTGTGAGGACGATCGCCCCAACAGCCCCAATGCCGATCGCAAAATCGTGAATTGGGATATTCCAGCCAAATCGATCGCCTACAAGGTCGATCGCCCCTGTCTGCACCAAAGCCACATCCACAACAGACGGCAGTACAATTATCCCAAATACGCTCAGCATTCCTGCACTCAGCCAAGGTATCCACTCGCGCAGTTGAAATAGAGGATCTGGTCGATCGAGAATCCAATACTTTACCCCACTGTAAAATAGGGCGGCTAAAGCACCGCTGGCAAAAGGTGTCGCCAGCCAAGTTAAGGAGATAGTGCCGATGGTTGGCCAATCAACCGCATGAATTCCGCCTGCAACACAGCTAAAACCCGCGATCGCGCCCACCACCGCATGGGATGAAGAAACCGGCAAACCTCGGCTTGTAGCGATTTGCAGCCACAAGCCGCAAGATATCAGCACTGACACCATCCCGATTAAAAATACTTGCGGTTTGTCGGCGAACACTTCTGCATTCACCACTCCTGTTGCCAGAGTTTCGGAAACTCCTTGCCCGAAAAGCACTGCGCCGGAAAATTCCTACGGATGTCCCCATCGAGTTAGCGACATCGTTGGCGCCCAAGTTGGCAGCGACGTACAAGGCGAGTGCGGCCATCGCGCCCAATTGCAGAAATACGACCCCAGAGGTATTTAACATAGAAGTTTTTTGAGATAAAACTAGCAGTTCGATATATGATAGGGGATTGTGAGTTTTGGTAAATCCCATGAAAGGCGCAGAAATAATCCGTTCGATCGAAACGGCAGAAATAAATAGAGTCAAGGTAGAACTCAGCAAAGTTCTCCCCGAAATTTACGTCGGCGACACCGTGCGAGTCGGCGTGAGAATTAAAGAAGGCGCAAAAGAACGGGTTCAGCCCTACGAAGGGACTGTGATTGCCATGCGCAACGGCGGGATTAATGAAACAATCACCGTCCGCCGCGTGTTTCAGGGCGTCGGCGTGGAACGGGTGTTTTTGATTCACTCGCCCCGCATCGCTACCATCCAAGTGATGCGCCGCGGGAAAGTCCGCAGAGCCAAACTTTACTACCTGCGCGATCGGGTGGGCAAAGCTACTCGCGTCAAACAGCGGTTCGATCGCTCCCTGTAGGAATGCACCCAGCTTTCCCTTGGAGAGACAGAAAATGGGAAATTAAAAAATTTCAAAAAAAGTTTCCCATTTCCGAGCGCACTGTGTTAAAATAGCAGTCTAGAGGTTAAGCGAGTTTCAGCAACCTCACCTGTGCGCTCTTAGTTCAGTTGGTAGAACGCAGGTCTCCAAAACCTGATGTCGGGGGTTCAAGTCCTCCAGGGCGCGCTGAATCACCAAATTTTAAATTCTGCCCGAAAGCGCCCGGATTATTGGCTGGAAACAGCCTAAACCGCAGACTTTCGGGTAGAATTAATTTTTGTGGGCGGTTCGCAAAAAATGCCATCAACAAATGCTCGGTGTGGCTTCTGGCTCGTCGGTTTCGGCGATCGGCATTTACACCGTTGATGGCTTAGGCTTGTAAAAAAGTGCTGGCGAAAGGATTAGAAATTTTGGACTTGGGCGTAAGTGGTTAGTGTCAAAAAATCAGATAGCCACGAGCCACTCACACAATTCTTTAATCTAAAATCTAAAATCTAAAATCGCAAGGGGATTCAATCATGGCAAAAAAAGACGAAGCTCAAGAAATTCAAGAAATAACGGCGCCTGGGTTTGACCCTACGAGTTTTTTTAAGGAAACTAGAGAAGAACTCGACAAAGTGGTTTGGCCGAGTCGCCAGCAGCTAATCAGCGAGTCTTTGGCCGTGCTTTTGATGGTAATCCTTTCAGCAAGCCTGATCTATTTGGTGGATAATTTCTTTAACTGGGGCGCTGCAAAGGTGTTTGGGGCATGACTTTTGCATCAGAAGAATCTGAGTATTCCACAGAAGCGACGGGACAGGCAGCATCGCCAGATGTGCCGGAAATTGACGCTCGCTGGTATGCTGTTCAAGTTGCCTCTGGCTGCGAAAAGCGGGTGAAGGCAAATTTGCAGCAGCGGATTCAAACTTTGGATGTTGCCGATCGCATCGTTCAAGTCGAAATTCCGCAAACTCCAGCCATCAAAGTCGGCAAAGACGGTTCCAGGCGCCAGTCAGATGAAAAAATCTTTCCCGGCTACGTACTCATCCGTATGTTTATGGACGAGGACACGTGGCAGGTGATCAAAAATACCCCGAATGTAATTAATTTTGTCGGGGCAGAGCAGAAACGCCGTTACGGGCGCGGCAGGGGTCACGTCAAACCGCTACCTCTGAGTCACTCAGAAGTAGAACGGATCTTCAGAAACGCTCAGGAATCAGAACCAGTTGTCAAAGTATCGATGGCGATAGGAGACCACGTTGTGGTACTTTCCGGGCCGTTTAAGGATTTTGAAGGTGATGTGATTGAAGTTAGCCCGGAACGAAACAAACTCAAAGTTTTACTCTCGATTTTTGGGCGCGATACGCCTGTAGAATTGGAGTTCAATCAGGTTCAGAAACAGAACTAACTAATGGCAAAGAAAGTTGTAGCAGTAATTAAGTTGGCGATTACAGCGGGAAAAGCCAACCCAGCTCCTCCGATTGGCCCAGCATTGGGTCAGCACGGCGTCAATATCATGATGTTTTGCAAGGAGTACAATGCTAGAACCGCAGACCAAGCGGGTTTAGTCGTTCCAGTAGAAATTTCGGTTTTTGAAGACCGCAGTTTCACATTTATTCTCAAAACCCCGCCGGCGTCGGTTTTGATTCAAAAAGCTGCTGGCATTGATAAGGGTTCGGGAGAACCGAATCGCAAGCAAGTAGGGTCGATTACTCAGGCTCAGTTGCGAGAAATCGCTCAAACCAAAATGCCTGACCTTAATGCTAATGATGTTGAGGCTGCCATGAAAATTGTCGCGGGAACAGCTAAGAATATGGGCGTGGCGATCGCAGATTAAAGTCAGTTGACAGTTGTCAGTTGACAGTTGACAGTTGGCAGTTGCAGTTCCCTGAGCGTAGTCGAAGGGTCGGTAATCCCTGATTTTGAAGCTAAAATCTTCAAGCTCAAGTCGCAAGTCCTAAGTCGATTCAGGGGGAGAAGCAAAGCTTCGCTAAGAATCGCAAATGTTTTAGATTTGAAAAGACCAAAACGGCTCAATTCTTAAATCTAAAATATCAAATCTAAAATCAACTGACCCCAAAAAATAACAATGGCAAAGAAAGTATCGCGAAGACTGCAAGAACTTCTAAAGAAAGTTGAAGAAAGACCTTACCTACCTTTGGAAGCTCTCCAACTTTTGAAAGAAACAGCTACAGCTAAGTTTGCAGAGTCGGCTGAAGCTCACATCCGTTTAGGAATTGACCCAAAATATACTGACCAACAGTTGCGGACAACTGTGTCGTTGCCCAAGGGAACTGGTCAAGTAGTCAGAATTGCGGTGATTGCTAAGGGCGAAAAAGTTAAAGAAGCCCTAAATGCCGGTGCGGATATTGCTGGTTCTGAAGAGTTGATCGATGAAATTCAGAAGGGCATGATGGACTTCGATTGCCTGATTGCTACCCCAGACGTGATGCCGTTGGTGGCAAAATTGGGCCGGTTATTGGGCCCGCGCGGTTTGATGCCTTCTCCCAAAGGCGGCACGGTGACGACTGACATTGCTCAGGCGATCAACGAGTTCAAAGGTGGTAAGATGGAATTCCGTGCCGATAAAACTGGCATCGTTCATGTTATGTTTGGCAAGGCAGCTTTCTCAGCGGAAGATTTGCTGGTCAACCTTCAAGCTTTGCAAGAAATAGTCGATCGCAATCGTCCTTCTGGTGCTAAAGGTCGCTACTGGCGCACTTTGTACGTATCTGCAACAATGGGCCCGTCGATCGAAGTCGATATCAGTGTCCTCCGGGATCTGAAACTTGATGCTGCGTAGAAAGAATTAAGCATTCGGCAGAAGGTAAAAGACTGCTTCGGCTGTCTGTGTAAATCTCTCACAAGACTTACGCCAGACCCTTGCTAATGTCTGCCTTCTGATGATACCCTAATCAAAAATCAATAAGCTGAAGACCGCAGGTGCCGATCGCTTAATTTCCTGCCGAGGCTGAAGAAATAAAAAACTCAAGACTCAAAGATTAGAAATTTTCTATTTTTAATTCTGACTTGTTAATTTTTAATTCTCTGCCCCGGCTCGATGGTCGGGGTTTTTGACGGGCAATTTTTGATCCTAAAAGGAGGTGAAATAAGTATGGGCAAAAGTTTAGCAGTAAAAAATGAGATTATTGCAGGTCTCAAGCAAACCTTGAGCGAATCTCAATTGGTAATCGCGATCGACTACACGGGCTTAACTGTTGCTGAAATCACAGATTTGCGGCGACGTTTGCGTCCGAAAGGCAGCACTTGCCAAGTAGCAAAAAACACGCTAATGCGCATTGCTGTTGAAGGCAATCAAACATGGCAGCCGATACAGGAATTGTTGACTGGTACGTCGGCATTTCTGTTCGTGCAAGAAGACATTGGCGGCGCGATTAAAGCTTACCAAGAATTCCAAAAAACTTCCAAGAAGAGTGAACTTCGCGGCGGCGTGATGGAAGGACGGGTGCTGAAAGAAGCTGATGTTAAGGCATTAGCCGATCTGCCGTCGAAAGAGCAACTCATGGCTCAAATTGCTGGTGCACTCAACGGTGTGGCTACCAAGCTGGCTGTGGGTATCAATCAAGTTCCTACTTCGATCGCTCGTGGTCTCAAAGCTTATGCTGAAAAAGACGGCGGTTCAGTAGAAGTAGAAGCAGAAGCACAACCTGAAGCTGAAGCACCAGCACAACCTGAAGCTGAAGCACAAGCACCAGCACAACCTGAAGCTGAAGTACAAGCACCAGCACAACCTGAAGCTGAACCTGAAACAGAAAGCCCATCTGCTTAAATAGTTTTGGTTTGGAACTTTGAGTTTTGAATTAAGAAATCTGGAACTTAAAATTCACAACTGACAACTGACAACTGACAATTAATCAAATCGAACTAGGAGTTCAAAAAATGTCTACAGCAACTGATGAAATCTTGGGTAAACTTAAGTCTTTGACTTTGCTCGAAGCATCTGAATTGGTCAAGCAAATTGAAGAAGCTTTCGGCGTCAGCGCTGCTGCTCCTGTAGGCGGCATGATGATGATGGGCGGCCCTGCTGCTTCTGCTGAACCCGAAGAAGTGCAAACCGAGTTTACTGTCATGTTGGAAGAATTTCCTGCTGACAAGAAAATCGCGATCCTGAAGGAAGTCCGGGCGATTACCGGTCTGGGCTTGAAGGAAGCCAAAGATTTGGTAGAAGCCGCACCGAAAGCAATTAAGGAAGCTATTGCTAAGGATGCTGCTGAAGAATTGAAGAAACAGCTTGAAGCTGTGGGCGCAAAGGTATCTATCAAGTAGTAACAGTTAACGGTTAACAGTTAACAGTTAACTGTTGACTATTCCCTACAATTAATCGCGCGATAGATGTAACTATCGCGCGATTAATTGTTTTTAGGTAGGGAAACGGCATTGCCGTGTCCTGACTTGTGTCACGGAGGAGACGGTATTGCCGTGTCCCTACCCCCAAATCATTGTAGGGAAACGGCATTGCCGTGTCCTGATTTATACCACGGAGGAGACGGCATTGCTAAGCCTTAATCAGATCAGCTAAATCAGGGGAAAACAACAGATTGGGAAATAGTAAAGTTTCCAAGTAATGAAACTTTATTCCGTAAAGATGCTTGATTTCTTTGATTTGTGTAAGAATCTGAACTTTATCTATACTCCGATTACTCTTAATTCCGACAATCATGATATTTTTACTTGTATGCTCAGAAGATATAAACTCAAAAACCTTAGCCTCATAGCCAGATAATTCAAGTAGGAGCGCTCTTAATCCATCAGTCACTATTTCTGATTGTCTCTCCAGCAAAATTCCAAACTTTAGCAGATCCTTGACACTCGTACTGGGATGAATTTCTTTCCTAACTTGCTTGTGGCAGCATGGGGCTAGGATAATCAAAGAAGAATCAGACTTTATTCCTTGATAAATTGCATCATCTGTTGCGGTGTCGCACGCATGGAGTGCTATGGTCACATCGGTTTTTTCGGCGCTGTAACTCTTGATATTTCCCTGCTCGAAATGTAAATTTCCAAAATTAACTGCTTCGGCAACAGAATTACAAAAATCTACTAAATCTGTTCTGCTTTCTATCCCAGTAACTGATGCTTGTTTATTTAAAATATTGTTCAAAAAGTCATACATTGCAAAGGTCAAGTATCCCTTACCTGAACCCATATCAACGACAGATAACTGATTGATTGCTGCTAATCCTGATGATTCAAGTAAGCCATCTACAATTTCAATAAACTTATTGATCTGCCTGAATTTATCTTCCATCGTTTTTACGATGTTGCCCTGCTTATTTGTAATGCCTAATGCTGTAAGATAGGGATTATTTTCAGATTCAATCCATCGTTTCTTTTTGCGATCGTGCTCCTGCGGAATTGCGGTAGTAGAATCAGGAAAAGTAGGCTTAAGAAAAGAGAGTTTTAGCTTCTGATGATTGCCATATTCAAGTTGAACATCTTGTTTTATGGTGAATAATCTGCTACTCATAAAATCGTTGCCAACTAAGGTATTGATTAGATCGATACCCTCCTGTATTGAGTAATTTTTTCCTATTTCTTTAGTTTTATAGCAATATGTCAAAGATAATCTTATGCCTGATTTAATTTTGATAATTTTAGCAACAATTTTATTTAAAAATTCTTCTTTGCCTCGATATTTTCCTAAAGTCAATCTAACAAACTCTTGACTCTCTATACTAGCGGTTAGAATGGATATGAACTGCTCTTGTGTGTTGGTGTTGGTAGTCATTATTTATGATGAATCATGTTTTTACAGCGGTTTGGAACCGCTGTATTGTTTTTGTGGGCTTTGAAGTAAGCCTATCAGATTTGAGCAGTTTTGGTTGTGACTGTCTCTGCTAATTGTCGCGACGAATTAGCCCGTACAGCGCGGAACATCCCGAATCGGCAAAGACCGGCACCGAATGCTAATCGCATTAGTAAAAGAGTTGGTACTTCTCGCAGAGATTTAATGAAACCTAATAAACCAAAACGCACTAATCCTGCTGGTTTAGCGATTCCTTGCCAGATAGAATCTAACCAAGAAGGAATTGTTTGTTCTGTCCAATCTGCTGTTACTACTTTTCCCTCGACGAATTCGGTTGCTTCCAAAAGTTCGGAAAAGCCTTCGATGCTTGAAAACGCGGGATGTGACCATTGATCCAGTAATTGCTGCATGACTGGTTTTTCCCAAAAATTGAGGGGGTTTTGCCGATCGTCCCTTTGATTCCAGTCAGCCAAAACTAGGATACCACCGGGCTTGAGCACTCTCATCAACTCGCGAGCAAAAACGGCTTTGTCTGGCATATGGGGGCCAGCTTCGATCGACCAAACTACATCAAAAGTACCATCAGGAAAAGAAAGTGCCATCGCATCATCCACCAAAAACTGCAAATCAAGTTCCCCAGAAGTCAACTCTCGGGCGCGATCGACTTGTTGGGGACTGATGGTAATAGCTGTGACTGCAAAGCCGTAATCTCGTGCCAAAATGCGGCTGCTACCGCCAATTCCACAGCCAACATCTAAGACGGTAGTACCAGCGGGCAATTTATCTAAACCACCCCAACTGACCATTTCATGTACGAAGTCAGATTTAGCAACGAGAAAATCTTTCCGTTGCGGTGGGGAACCATAATGGCCTAAGTGGATATGTTCGCCCCAGTAAAATTCCAAAATACCGTCTTCTGTCCATTCGTCGTAGGAATTGGCGACAGAGTTAGATGATTCATAACTGCGAGGTGTGATTAGATATAAGGCGATGCCTACGGTGGTTAGTGCGAGGATAATTCCCAGGGCTGAAACAAATAAATTCATTGAGATTAAGTGTGAATATCTTTCCATAATTTTAGATCATTTATCTTGATTAGACCATTGTGAGAAACAGGCAAGATGCCTGTTCCACAAAGAAAGAGTGAATTTCTTGTGGAACAGGCATCTTGCCTGTTCATAAAAGGCTGATTGAGATGATGTAATATCTCAGTTTATACCGACGTACTTAATTATGAAAACTGTGCTTCCATTTGCCGCACCACGGTTAAAGCAGAATAAGAAACACCGGCAGTTCCTTCTCCCGGATGGGTGGAGTCGCCGACTAACCAGAGGTTTTTAATCGGTGTACGATTGGCAAAACCGAAGGGCCCGAAGGTTGGTACTCGTTGCCCGATGCCACCCACAGCGCCTCGATCGCGCGCCGTGTAGCGGGCAAAGGTGCGGGGTGTAGCGGACTCTTGATGGACGATCGCCCCTGCTGTCAAATCGAAATATTCGCTCAAACGGGCGATCGCCCCTTCCGTATACTTTTGCTTCAAACCTTCATAATCATCGGAATTCCACCACATTCGAGTATCAGTAAACGAAGAAGCAATCACCGTCGCCATTCCCGTTGGTGCTCTACCATCTCCCGAATGACTAACAGAAACAAACAACGAATTATTCTCGCCAATTTCACCGTCGTAGTCATAGAGAAACTGAAGATGAGGCGGACAATTTGCCGGAATTGCGCTTTCTTTAACTCCTAAATATATCACAAAAGCGCCGGATGATGGTGGCAATTTATCGACTCGATATTTGTAGCCATTCATTTGATTAGGAAATTTAGTAGTAGGTAATTTTTCGGCTACTAATTCATCGGAAATCTCTGCGAATTGTGGTGATATTTTTGCATCGGGTTCTAACAATTTAACTAGATTTTGTGCAGTCACATTGGCAACAATATCATCGGCGGTTTCTGTCCAAACTTCGCCTGTTTTTTGATTGCGAATTGTTGTACCCGTGGCTTTGCCATTTGCTGTGATAATACTTTCCACTGTGTGTCGCAATAAGACTTTGCCGCCGTCTCGTTCGATCGCACTTACCAGTCGATCGCTCAACACCTGCATACTCCCTTGCAAATGATACAATCCTTGTGGCGCTTGGGAAACCCCCAAAGCTGTCGCTGCGTAGAGTAGCGCCGTTTCTTCGGTGTCTACTTGAGAATACAATTTTAATTGCAAATCTAGAAAAGTTCTCAAACGCAAATTGTCGCCCAATCCGCACAGCCGCAAAGCATCTCCCACTGTCATGAAAGTGAAAGGTAAAGTAATCAAAGTATCGGGGCGAACCGCTTGAATTAATTGCCAAAAATCCCAGAAGTTTCTGGGCGGTAAAACTGGATCGCGTCCTTGAAATTTCCAACTAGCTTGAAATAATGTCGATAATAATTGCCAAAAACGTTCGCTTCCGGGAAACTGTCGCTGTCTTTCTTGTTGCCATTTTTGCGGATCTCGCCAGACGCTAATCGGTGTGGTTTCTCCGGGCAAAATTACTGCACAGGCTGGATCGCAAGGTGTGGCGGCGGGAAGTTCGATGTCTAATTCGGAGAAGATGCGGTGGTGAATTCCTCCGGGTTCTAATCCTGCAACTTGCGTCGCGCCGACATCGAAGGTAAAGCCTTTGCGCTTGAAGGTGGAAGCGCATCCGCCAGGGACGATCGCCTGGTCTAAGACTAGCACTTTGTATCCTTTGCGGGCTAGCAGGGCTGCTGCTGTGAGGCCGCCGATTCCGGCTCCGATGACGGTGACGCGGGATTTGCTAAAATTGGTGCGATCGCTGACCATAATTGATTTATTGTAATATTTCTTAATATTATGGTCATATTTAACAATAAAAAGCAAAACACGATCGATCTTTCCGCTGACTTAGAATCAGGGACGACGCCACTTGTTGAGATAAGCTTCACCAATCCCAGCCACAGCCTGCATTTGACCTAGCTGTTCTCGTAAAGCTTTGATGGTTCTTAGCTGTTCTTGAGACTGTTGCTGCAAAGCGTCGTAATTTCGCTGTTTCGCAACACTCTGACTCAATTGATTTTCTAGATATTGCAACTTGGTCAGTTGAACTTGGAAGTCGCCGATCGCACTTGACTTGGATGCTAACTGATGCTGCAAACTTTCGTAACTCGACTTCGATACAGTTTCGGCCAATTGCTGTGCCAGATTTTGCTTTTCGGTAGCGAATTGCTGCTGTAAACTTTCGTAACTCGACTTAGTTACAGTTTCGGCTAATTGGCTGGCGAGATTTTGCTGTTCGGTAGCTAATTGCTGCTGCAATTGGACGATCGAACTTTCGCGTTCACTCAACTGTTGCTGTAAACTTTCGTAACTTGCTTGCAGCGGATTTGGCTGTACGCTAACCTGGGACGATGGAGTTTCTGCCGTTACCGCGTCATTAATTTCGCTTTCTTCGGCTGTTTCCCCTTCCAATTGGGCGGGTTCGACCTCCGTTTCTTCACCTTTTTTCCAAGTGACACTAACTTCACTCTTGTCGCTAGAAATATCGAGAGCGCCTTGTGCCAAGCGTTCTAGCAGTTCCGACCTGGATATTCCGAGCTTTCGGGCGATCGAGTTTAATCGATCGGCACTAGAAGAAGTCAGCGAAAGTCCGACTTTGACTTTGGTCTCTGAATTTGAACTAACTACATTGCGACTTTTTTTTACCATTGGCATTTTCCTCATGCCAACCTACACTTATTAGCATAGTGGCTGAAGTTTCTATTTAAATCAATTTTTGTTACTTACCAATTGTGGCAGCTTCCGTTCCCAATCGAACAAAAACCTGTGAATGTATTCTTCACTTTGATAAAAGACTACAGTCTCTTACGCTAAAAGTTTAAAGTCGCACCTACAACTCGATGATCTCGATCTTTTGCCAAATACCTCACCGCAGCCCGAGCTTGAGGATTGTCAAATTTTCTGAGTGCGTGCGCCACTCGCAGCCGAATTTCCCAGTAATCCGAACTGACTAAAGGTAACAATTGCTGCAACGCCTCTTCTTGCTTCTCCGTATTTGCCAGCAGACCAAATCCATCAATTGCTACTTCCTGAACTGGCAAATCTTCGCCGACTAGACCGATCGTACAAATTTCAAATACTGCTTCAGGACACTGCATTTCGTACAGCGGGGCCATGATACTGCGGCGGACGAGCCAATTGTCATCGCGGCGGAAGGCTTCCACCAAGTGCGAAATCGCCTCGGTTCCGAACCTTGACACAGAGTTAGCAGCTTCTGCTCGGACGTTCGGATCGCGATCGAACTGCATCATTTTTAACAGCGCCGCCCAAGATTCCGCAGTTTGACTCTGCCGCAATGCCATCGCCACGAACGATCGCACCATAAACTCAGGATCGTCCACTTTCGTCAACAACATTGGTAGCGCCACCGCAGCATCCCCCTTTCTCAAAGCAGCGATCGCCCTCAGCCTGTCTTGAGAATCCAAACTTTGCAGCCCTGCTTCGATTTCGCTAATTTCCATAACCCAATTAAAATATATTTTCGTTACTTTTCTTTACAATTTTAGCAATTATTGCCGGATTTTGGGAAGGTTAAAAAAAATTCAATTATGGCAACCGCGCCCGACAGTGGCGATCGCAAATTCCGTCCCCTCACCCAACATAGAAGAGCAAGTCAAACTACCGCCGTGTATTTCTTCCACTATCCGGCGACTAATCGACAAACCCAACCCCGTCCCTTGGCCAACTAATTTCGTAGTGAACAAGTGGTCAAAAATATGCGCTTTTACCTCCTCTAAAATCCCCTTACCATTATCTTTGATTTTGACCACAACACTTTGTCTATCTTTAGTTAATTCTGTAGTGATAGTAATTATATTAGGAGCGGCTTCAATAGCATCATAACTGCGTCCGTAATTGCACTCATTCAAAGCATCGATCGCATTTGAAAGAACATTCATAAATACCTGATTCAGTTGTCCCAAATAGCATTTTACCGGGGGAATCTATCCATAATTCCTTTACTATTTGAGCAAATTCTCGATCTTGTCAGCTTGAAAGCTCTTTGCCAATTGCAAAATTTGCTGTATAAATTGAGTATAACTCTTGTCGAGTTGTTCGATTCGCTTAGCTTCTTCCGTAAGCTTTTTCAAGCGACCCTGCTGAGCTAAATTGAGCAATAAAGCTAAATCTTCGGGTGCTGAAATCGGCATTTGCGAAATCAGAATGACTGAATCAGATATCTTAGATGCTAGTTGATTCACAGCAGTTTCACTTAGTGCTGTCTGCTCATATTTCCATTTTATTTGTAAATGTTTTTCCAAAACTGAGAATAACTCATCAAGCTGCATCGGCTTAGGCAGAAAATCATCACCGCCAGCCTCCAAACTCTTTTGTCTGTCCATCTCATAAACAGAAGCCGACGAAACAATTGATGGGACATTTTTGAAAGTTTCTGAACTCCGCAACTGTCGCAGTAGTTCAAAACCGTCCATCACAGGCATCAATAAATCAGCGATGATTAAATCCGGGTTAATTTGAGCAGCTTTAGCTAAGCCATCCTCGCCATTTTCAGCTTCGACTACTGCAAAATCAAGTGGTTCCAGGAGGCTAACAATCACTGAACGGTTCTGCCAGTTATCATCGACTACGAGAATTGTTTTCTGAGTTCCATAATAGCCAATAATCTGCTTTTCGGCTGCGACAGTCGCTGCATTTACCCAGTCAGCAGCCAAGGGAAATTCGACGGTAAAAGCGAACGTACTCCCAGCGCCCAAATTACTTTTTACTTCAATTTTACTGCTCATTAAATTAACAATTTTGGTGCTAATTGCCAGTCCGAGTCCGGTTCCTTCTGTTTGGCGGTTAGTATCTCCTACTTGTTCAAAAGGTACAAAGATTTTTGACAGCGAATCTGGACTCATCCCGACGCCTGTATCTTCTATTTGGAAGCGAATTTTGACACGGGATTTAATAGGGGGAGGACTGAAGTCCCGACTACAAACCTGTCAGATATTTCTACTTTGAAAGTGACGCTGCCTTTATCGGTAAACTTAACGGCATTTTCCAGTAAATTAATTAATACTTGACGCAAGCGTTTTTCATCGGCTTCTATGCCTTCGGGAAGTTCAGCATCGGAGAGACCAATCAAGTCAAGCATTGTGCACTTTTTATAAACAGGCTCTCCGGCTTGTTCCACAAAGACTGAATTTTCTTGTGAAACAGGCCGGAGAGCCTGTTACTGACGCAAGTAGGGCGGGCATTGTGCACCATACAATTAATCGGAAATAAACCGCAATTGGCAACCCTAATTTTCCCGCGCGTAAAACCCTAAATGATTAGAAATTGGACGTTCCTGCATCGGGATTTTATTCTGAATGGGAGCATTCAACAGTTTTGCTCCTGACGGCGATGCTACTGCCAAAGTTACCGAGCCGCCGCCGTCCAAATTCAACACTGTCTCAGCTCCCAACTCCATAGCAATCTGCGTTGTTTCGCCCGATGTTAGTCCTTCGCTGTACAGCCTCTGCTTGCCGTCTACCACAATTAACCACAACTTTTCGCCTGTGAAGTCGATCGCCGCGACTGTACGAGGATAGGGTTTATCCTGTTTGCGTTCTTCCTGACTTTGTGCTACCATTTTGCTGTTTTTTACCAGCAAAGTATCTCCCGCAATTCCATAGGCTGTCCCCGCAGGACAAGTGCCGTTTTCGATGATTTGAGCGCGGTTTTTGGCATCAAAACAAAGGGCGGGAAAGCTTGGATCTGGTTGGGAATAAGCTTTACTTTTGGAAATCGCGTGTCCGACATTATTTACTCGATCGCCACTGCGGGGATAGTAGTCCCAAGGTGCTTCCTCGATACAGGTGTAAAAAAAATTGGCGTTGACTGCTAACTGCAATTTAAATTCTTTGAGAAATTCCGTAGCGGTGCGGGCGTTGGTTTCTGTTAAATCGGCTGTTGGGGCTCCGGGAGTGACAAAAATTCCGATTCCTGGGGCTTTGAGATCGATGCTAACAATGTGAATGACGTTGGGACGAGGATTTGAGCGAAATTCCCTACGGTAGGCTATTCCTTGAAAGAGCGATCGGGCTTCGTTTGTTTGTGCTGGACGCGAAAAATAGGGGATGTTATAGAGTAGTATTGGTGCTAGCAATATTCCAAAACCGAGAATATGCCAATTTTTTTTGATGTTGGGGCGATCGGTTAGTTTCATTTTGTGTGTTGGTTTTTTTTTAACTGAGATATTGCACCATTCTCAAAAAGCTTTAGGGGCGGGTTCGCCAAGGACTTTAAAGCCAGCAAATAGGTTAGATAAACCCGCCCGACTGAGATATTGCACCATTCTCAAAAAGCTGTAGGGGCGGGTTCGCCAAGGACTTTAAAGCTAGCAAATAAGTTAGATAAACCCGCCCGACCTACGAAAAATCCCCTTAATGACATTGGTGTTCTTCGGTGAGATGTAACGGATTTAACCGATAGATGTTGAGGGAAGAAGTCTTAGAAACCCGGTTTCTTCGTATATTTCTCGTTACTAAATGCAAAATTCGTAGAAACCGGGTTTCTTCCCGTAACTCCTACCAAATCAAAATCTGGCAATACGCTAAAAATCTTTAAAATTTGTTAAGATTAACACGACCTCAGCGCCGGCATCCCATTCCCCGCGCTTACATCCCCTTCCCCAGCCCCCACAACAATGCTGCGACTCGAACACATCAGTAAAATTTATCCCACAGGCGTCGTACTCAAAGATGTCACCTGGGAAGTCAAACCAGGCGATCGCATCGGCTTAGTAGGCGTCAACGGTGCCGGCAAATCGACCCAACTCAAAATCATCGCCGGCGAAATCGAACCCACCGCCGGCGAAGTCATTCGCCCCGCCAGCCTCCACATCGCCTACCTTTCTCAAGAATTTGAAATAGATCCCACCCGCACCGTCAAAGAAGAATTTTGGCGCGCCTTCAGCGAAGCCAACGAAGTACACGAATCCCTGATGGAAGTCCATCGAGACTTGGAAAACTCCACCCCAGAAAATCTCGACGAACTGATCCACAAAATGGATCGCTTACAAAGACAATTTGAAGGCTTAAATGGCTACGGTTTAGAAGCCCAAATCGAGAAAATTTTACCAGAAATCGGATTTGAAGCAGAAGATAGCGATCGGCTAGTCAGCGCCTTCAGTGGTGGCTGGCAAATGCGGATGAGTTTAGGCAAAATTCTCCTCCAAAAACCTGATATCCTCCTACTAGACGAACCTACCAACCACCTCGATTTAGAGACAATCGAATGGCTGGAAGTATACCTGAAAGGGCTAACCACCCCGATGGTAATCGTATCCCATGACCGAGAATTTCTCGATCGCCTCTGCACCCAAATCGTCGAAACCGAACGCGGCGTTTCCAGCACCTATCTCGGCAACTATTCCTCATATTTACTGCAAAAAGCCGAAGCCAGAGAAGCACAACTCAACGCCTACGAAAACCAGCAAAAAGAACTCGACAAACAGCAAGCATTCGTTGAAAAATTCCGCGCCAGCGCCACGCGCAGTACCCAAGCGAAAAGTCGTGAGAAACAGTTAGATAAAATCGAACGCATCGAAGCGCCCACCGGCGGATTAAAAACTTTGCATTTCCGCTTTCCCCCCGCACCCCGCAGCGGCCGCGAAGTAGCAATAATCGAAAATTTAGTCCACACCTACGGCGACAAAATCCTATTTTTGGGCGCAGACTTATTAATTGAAAGAGGGGATCGCATCGCATTCCTCGGCCCCAACGGTGCAGGCAAATCTACCTTGCTGCGAATGATTATGGGTTTGGAAACGCCCACCGAAGGTACGGTAAAATTCGGAGGGCACAACGTCATCCCCGGTTACTTTGAACAGAATCAAGCCGAAGCCTTGGATTTGAATAAAAGCGTGATGGCAACGATTCACGACGAAGTTCCCGACTGGAAAAATGAAGAAGTTCGGACTATATTGGGGCGTTTTCTATTCACCGGCGAAACAGTATACAAACACGTTGGCGCTTTGAGTGGCGGAGAAAAAGCACGTCTGGCTTTGGCAAAGATGCTGTTGACTCCCGTGAATTTGCTGATTTTGGACGAACCGACAAATCACCTTGACATTCCGGCGAAAGAGATGATGGAAGAAGCGATCAAGAATTATGATGGCACGGTAATGATCGTTTCGCACGATCGCTATTTCATCTCCCAAGTCGCTAACAAAATAGTGGAAATCCGAGACGGAGAGTTTCGCCCTTATCTCGGAGATTACCACTACTATCTCGATAAAATTGCTGAAGAAAAAAAGCTAGCAAAGTTCGTCAAACTTGAAGCTGAAAAAACCGCTAAAAAAACGGAAAAAGAAGCCAATAAAAAAGCAACTGCTAAGCAAAAATAAAGTCGTAGCCGTCGCAGATAAACTTTAAATCCGCGTTTATCTGCGTTCATCGGCGGTTAAAAGTGAATTTCATTCAAAATTTGATTAATCATCTGATTTGCTTGGGACTCGTAACTCCCGCCAAACAAATTAAAATGATTCAAAATGTGATATAGATTATAAATAGTTTTGCGCTTTTCATACCCTAAATCTAACGGCCAAACCTGACTATATCCCCGATAGAATGCAGCCGGAAAACCGCCGAAAAGTTCTGTCATCGCGATATCAACTTCTCTATCTCCCAAATACGTCGCCGGGTCAAAAATCACCGGTTCCCCCGCAGATGTCATCCCTGCATTCCCCACCCATAAATCTCCGTGAACCAGCGAAGGTTTAGGTTCATAACCTCCTAATAACTCAAAAATTACCTCTAATAAGCGTTCCCCTTGCGGAAAATGACCGTCCCGACGCTTAGCCAATTTTAACTGATAACCAATCCGATGTTCTCCCCAAAATTCGGCCCAATTTGCCGTCCAGTTATTAATTTGCACAGTTGAGCCGATCGTATTATTAACACTCCAACCAAAACGTCTCTTCAGCAAGGCAGAATCAACCTCTTCTCCCCCCCGAGTGTAGGGGCGGTGTCCCCGTGCCCGCCCTGAGCTGGGGGGGGTGTATTTGTGCATTTGGGCCAGTTTGCGCCCCATTTCTTCCCAAGCTGAATCGCCCCCGCGACTTTCCAAATCCAGCCATTCCAACACAATATAAGCCCAATTCCCCTCAGTTCCCCAACAAATCGGCTCAGGTACTTGAATCGTCTGCGTTTCCCGCATTTGCTGCAAACCCAGCGCCTCAGCTTCAAACATCGCGAGTTGGGAAGCTTGATTGATTTTCGCGAAGTACGTCCGGGAACTGCTGCTGATAGCATAGCCTTGATTGATGCAGCCACCGCTGATAGAACGGCGATTTTCTATCACAAACTTGTCTCCGGTTACTTCGGAGATATGCGCGCTAGTTTTGTCCCACATTGGAGCGAATCGTGTTGAGGGTTGAGGTTGAGGGCGATCGGAATTACTCTAACAGTTATTGTGTCATCAAAACTCAGTTGAGTACCGTTTGGTGGTTTAACTATGCGAGAGTCTGAAGTATTTGCTAAAGAATGAAAATTCAGATTTACTGGCTGACGGGTTGTCACCCCGTCAAAACCCGGACCCGTGGCGAATTTACCCAACTCGCCGCTCAAAAAAGATGGCGTCGAAATTATTAACTGGCCCCATCTGTTAATTATGTTTCCTCAATTTTACCAGAACCATCTAGAAAAACAACTCCAACCTGCAAATACCTGACTCTCAAAATTCTGGTATATTTTGGATATGGGGATTTTCAAGGCGGATTTTGAACAGGAATTTTCGTCAATTTTCGAAGCTGTAGATGCTATTTTCGACTACTATTTTGGTAAGGAATAAAAAATTAATAACTTGATGAATCGTCAGATATAATTT
>ENA-OFCF01000259-OFCF01000259.1-metagenomes-genome-assembly--contig:-NODE-259-length-25510-cov-3.901316_pt1 | contig 25510 bp, 21 predicted proteins | sample MGYA00153387_OFCF01 | MGnify analysis MGYA00153387
CAGTCTCAAGAGCTTGGATTTTATCCTTATCATAAGATACAATTAAACTATCTAACTCATCATGATATTCTGTGAGGAGCTTATTATTCCTGCAACTTTTAAGTAATTCTAGCAAGTCCTGTTTGTATATCGAAGATAATAGTTCCAAAGTCTCATATCGGGGAATGACTTCACCTTTTTCAATTCGTCTTAGCGCATCTACGCTTACACCAGCATTATCCTGAATATCGGTTTGACTCAAGCCTAACTCTTTTCGCAGGCTTTTGAGTTTGTCTCCAAATTCAACTAGATTGTAACTGATAAACATAGATGATCAACTCCTTAAGGCATTTAATTTACTAACACCATTATAAAGCACTTATATAATTAAGTATATCCCTATATGGTGATCTTTTAAGGAATGATGCAATTTAATAATAGAAAACAAGACTAAATAAAATATCACAACCCCGACTTAAGTTATATCGAATCCTAAGGATCAGTTATTATGTGATTATGTTAATTTTGAAGAATCGTTTTGTTAATCACTTGAAACTGCTTCATATTGAATATTCATTGGATCTTTAGTTTATAATCAAATGCATAAGTATTCAGCTATTGCGAATTATCTGAAAGAGAACCTTTCCCAGGAAGTGAAAATCTAAATTAATGCAAGCTCCAAAAGCCTGAGTGCACTTGATTTAGCACGCAATGTACAAATATCTCTATAATTCGGCAAATTATTATATAAATTCACCTGTATTTTTATAAAAAAGCCCAAAAGCCCGAAGAAGTTCGGGGTTCACTTTGATAGAATTGATAGTATAATCAAGATACAGTATATCAATAGAAAAGAAGGAGGATACAAATGTTTAAGAAAGTGATTTCAAAAGCTCTATTAGTGGTAATCCTGTTTAGTACGATCATGACATCGACAGTATATGCAGGCAACGAAGATGTCCCACGTGCATTCAAAATATCAAAGCCAATCACAATCACCATGGAAGTCAAGTAAGATACCTGGCTACCACAAAACGACAAAATAATGTGTCAACATGAAACGGAACGTAATTTCAATTATTGGCTATTTACTATTCATTATGATCTAGTGAGTTTTAAGAGCTGAAAATTTTTGATTAGCTTTCAAGAAGAAATTGCTGAATGACTCTTATAAAAATCTACTTATTAAGTATGATAGGAGAAAATTATGAGTATGCAACAAATTAAAAATAAAATATTATTTGCTGTATCAGCAATAAGTTCTCAAGGCTTTGAAAAAATGAGCAAGCTTAAAATGTCTCCAGAGATCATGGGTTACAATTCATTGGCTTCGTTTGACAATAGATTTTTCCTGGAAGATGTCAATGAAAACAGAAAATTGGTTTATGAAATATCCATAGAGGGATTAACCTATGGTTATGATGAAGACAATATGGTTCTCAAGGGTATTAACTTGAACATTGAGAAAGGAAAAAAATATCTTATCATTGGAAAGAGTGGATCAGGCAAGACTACGCTGTTAAAGGTCTTACTGAAGCAAGTCACAGATTATGCAGGAAATGTTTTTATCGGACGTGATAATCTAAAAAAGATTAAAAACCGTGACCTGGATAAAATGATTTCCGTTGTCAGCAAGAATGTATTCATGCTTGACGACACCATATACAACAATGTGGCGCTGCATTCAAACCATGATGAGAAGAAAGTCAGGGATAGTATGGGTAGAGTAGGTTTAAGCAACAAGAGAGACAATCTCGAAGATCGTGGATTTTGTGAACCCAGAGAAAATGTCTATTCATTTTCTGATGGTGACAAGCAAAAGATATCCATAGCCAGAGCATTGGTAAACAATTCTTCGATTCTTGTTTTAGATGAAGCAAAAGGATCAGGGGATAGCAAAATTGGTTATGAAATAGAAGAGTTAATTCTGAACATGCGTGAAATGACTGTTCTATCAGTTAGCCATCACCTAACAAAGGCTCTCATCGATAAGTATGACAAGATATTTGTATTGGACAAGGGTAGAATCGTAGAAGAAGGATCTTTCAGTGAGTTGCTTCTGAATAACGAGTATTTCTACAGACTATATGTTTCGAATGAGGCATAATTCGTAAAGTGCAGATGTTTCCTTGCAGGATTCCTAGTCGAAAGATTTCATGGGTTACTCTCTGGGTATTGGTGTAGTTAGTGATTCGTGCAAGTGAGGTTATCCATTCGGAAATGCAATTGAATAATACATGTGTTTAGCAATGAAAACTCCTTAAACGGAGTCATGAGTTCCTGGTGAATCTCTTCTCCTACTACTGAAGGAAATGAGAAAGGCCAGGAACTTTTTTGTTGTTTCCGAATCTTTCTCATGTTGAGTATATTTAGTGGTGCAAATGAATGAATCCTCATTGTCATTTCAATGGTATACTATAGGGAAACTGAATCCTTGTCATGCGCAAACCTAATAACATGAAAATGAATCCATTTGAGTAGGACTTCCTGCCTGGTGGAAAGCAATATCCGCGCATCGCCGATTCAAACAAAAATAAGGCGGTAGATATTCATGAATAGAACTTTTGATGCTCCGATCGAAGAAATCATTGAAAAAAGAACCTCTGTAAGGACATATGACAGTAAATTCATTCCTGAAGAGAAGAAAGAAAAGATTAGCGAATATATCACTTCGCTTTCCAACCCATTTTCCGTCAGGATTTCATTCAAACTCCTGGAATCCAAGACTGCGGAGAATTCAGCACATCTGGGTACATACGGGGTGATAAAGGGAGCGAACGATTATGTGGGGGCTACGGTCAAGAAAGAAGAGTTCGCACTGGAGGCTCTCGGGTATGAGTTCGAGAAACTGATCCTGTACATCACTTCATTAGGCCTGGGTACCTGTTGGCTTGGCGGTACATTCAAACGCGGTGAGTTTGCAAAAGCGATGGCTGTGGGTGACGACGAGCTTTTCCCAGCCATTTCCCCATTGGGCTTTGGTGCCGATAAAAGAAGCATGGCAGATAGCCTGGTGAGGTATATTGCGAAGGGGGACATGCGAGACCCCTGGGATGTGTTGTTTTTTAATAATGACTTCGCAACGCCACTGTCCAAAAATGAAGCAGATGCCTATGAGTTTCCCCTGGAGATGGTTCGACTGGCACCTTCTGCATCGAACAAGCAGCCATGGAGAATTCTCAAGGAAAAGGGAACGTATCATTTTTATGAAATGAAGGCGAAAGGCTACAGCGACTCCTTTGGTTATGACATTCAGAAAATAGATATGGGCATCGCAGCCTGTCATTTTCATCTGACGGCCATGGAGAAGAACCTGACCGGAGAATTCAGGAAACTCCCTGAACCGGCAGTAGATGCTCCTCGGAATGCTGAGTATTGCTTTTCGTGGGTATCAGACGAAAGCTTCTAAAGAAACGCAGGGTAAAGACCCATCAGAGGAAGAAGGATCAATAAAGAAAAGAGGATATGCTGCGGACCGATTCCTGTTCTGCGTATTTATGCAGCATACCGGTGAGATTCGACAAATTACTCCCCGAGCAAGAAAAATAGTTAAGCTTATAGGCAATTGGAAAAGATACAGCGGCAAAATGGCAAGTGAATTGCTGAATTGCCGCTGTGTTGTTTGTTTGTCGGCATGAAAATTTCATGCTGAATACATACGGCTGATCAGGGAATGTTCTATAAACAAATCAGGAGATGAGAGCATCTTGCGGAGTGGTAATCAGTGGCTTTGGAAGACCGACCATGGAGGGAGGAGAAAGAACCGATGAAAGAAATCAAGGGGTCTTATAATGTGGCCAAGGTTTTCATGGATAACGTCGAGGAGATTGCGGCAAGTCAGATTTATGAGCTCATGGACCAGGAGTTTGTCAAGGGCTCCAGGGTGAGAATCATGCCCGACTGCCACGCTGGGGCGGGCTGCACCATCGGGACCACGATGACGATAATCGACAAGGTCGTACCGAATCTTGTTGGGGTAGATTTGGGATGCGAGGTTTTTGTCTGCGAAATCGATAAGAAGAAGATCGACATAGAAAAAAATATTGATATTAAGCAATACCGTAATGTATCATGTTATAATGTTAGTGGTTCGAAATAATGTATTATTATATACTAAATTTAATTTAATTATGTGATTGTTAAAGGGGAATAAAATAGCGATGATAGAACTAAAAAATGATGAGATGCACACCCTGAAAAAGTTTTACAGCGAAGATTTGGATGTTACCCTTATATCGTGCATTGAAGGAAATATGGGAAAAGCATGGGTTGATAATAAAGTAGAACCCAATATAGCAATTATAATAGTTGCCGATTTCTGTTACCTATTCGGTAATGTAGTTCATAATGAAAATAGTATTAATCTGAAAACAATATTAGAAAAGGCTCATAGAAAAATTATAATGATTTTCGATAGCTCATGGCTTGTTTTAATTGAAAAATATTATGTAAATAGATTCAAGATGTTCAAACGTTTTTCTATCAAGCGAGAACCTAATGTGTTTAAGAGAGACATCCTAAATTCATATATTAAAGCTATCGAACCGAATTTTGAAATAAAGAGAATTGATAAAGATATATATATCAAAGTTTTAAAGGATGCATTTATGGCTGATTGTTGTTCTAATTTTACTTCGATTGAATCTTTTTTAAACAATGGTATTGGCTATGTGATTATATACAATGATGAGGTCGTTTCGGGTGCATCTTCATACAGTTATTGTAAAGGAAGTATTGATATTACTATAGGCACAAATGAGGCATTTAGAAAAAAGGGGTTAGCTTTAGCATGTGCATCAAAATTAATATTAGAGTGCCTCGACAATAATATTTACCCAAGATGGGATGCAACTAATTTAGAATCAGTGGCACTTGCTGAAAAGTTAGGATATCATTTTGATAAGAAATATGAGGCTTATACAATTTGGTAAGTTATTAAATGTGTAATTTAATCTTCTTTATAGTAGTTCGTATTTTTCGGGAAATTGTAAGGAAGTTATCAAGATTTATATACAAGGCTATGTTTTATAGAGATGGATCCTTCATCTGCATCGGCAAGGGGAATGAGGACTGGAACGATTCCGCACCGCACGGTGCGGGGCGGTCATGAGCATGACCAAGGCCAAAGCGGTGCTGACCATGAAGGATTTCGAGAGTTCCATGAAAGGCATCTATACCACCTCGGTGAACAGGAACACCCTGGACGAAGCTCCGTTTGCATACAAGCCCTTTCAGGAGATCAAGGAGTACATTCAGGATACCGCGGACACCGTCAAGAGGCTGAAACCCGTATATAACTTCAAGGCAGCTGAATAATGTGCCTTGACTAAAATAATATCGATAAGGGATGACAAACTTGCTCTTTCATTCACGAAAACTGTGATATAATAAAAGAGCTTTAAAACGGTGGCAGAAATGTTGCAGCGATAAGCCACTCGTCACGGAGTGGCTTTTCTATTGTCCAAAAATGAAGATCATGGCAATATTTTAAAATATCCAAATAGGAAGAAGGAATGCTTGGCATCTGCTGAGCATTCCTTCTTCCTATTTATCATTGGACCATATCAAGTATGACTATTTTTTCAAACTAGATGTTTTTGTAATCTCACTATTTCTTTGTGATTTATAGATTGCAATATTACTGAAAAAAATGGCAATAGCACAAAATAATATGATCCCATTGGTCCAACTTGGCATTCCTTTGATTCGTGAATATGCAAAGCTTATTGAAGCGATGATCATGGCCAATACAGAAATGATTATTCCTGCTTTTGAATGTTTCAAATGATTTTTCATAGGAAGTCCTCCTTGTAGCATGAAAAAAATTCCAAAGATAAGAAATTCAATGTCAAAAAATAGATGCCTTATATTTCATGAACTTATTTGCTATTTAATTATAACACATACTTATATAATATATACAATATCAGATTTACGTCAGACCGTGTCAATAAAATCTGTGACAAATTTCAAACTTGGACTACCATTTGGCATGGTAGTCTTTCGTACATCCGAGGATATTTTCGATGGCTATAGGTTCCCCAGCTGAAGTCATCCGTTTTACAAATGTAATTCTAAAAAGGTAGATATTGCAGCCTAATGCTGTAGATAAACATCAAAAATCACTAAAAGGAACAAAATGAAAATCAGAATAGATATATAAATTCTATTGTTGAAAAAAACAAAATAAATATGATAAGATGATATTAAAATATAATATATATAAATTTCATGGAGGTGTAATTTTGAAAGAGGATGCTATTACGACCTATACCGTTGTGGACGTTGAAACACCAAATTCCAGGAACGATTCAATCTGCGCTTTAGGATTAGTGCATGTTGAAAACAATGAAATCGTATCTAAGGAATATTTTCTGGTTAATCCAGAGGATAGGTTTGATCCAATAAATATGCATATACATGGAATTTCAAAGTCGGCAGTAGCTGACCAACCCAAGTTTCCTGAGATATGGTCTAAGATTAGCGGCTTTTTTACTAACGGTATAATTGTTGCGCATAATGCTTCATTCGATTTGAACGTCATCAGTAAGACATTGAAGAACTATCATATTGACGTCCCGGATTTCTATTATGTATGCACGCTGAAGTTATCTAGAAGACTCGTATCTGGAAGCAGTCATTTCGGGTTAAGTGATCTCTGCTCCTTACTTGACATTGAGTTGAATGAACATCATAATGCACTTTCTGATGCTGTTGCCTGTCAGAAAGTATTCGAATATATTAGTTTAAAAAATACGAATACTTTTGCTGAAGTTGAGACTTATCACCTCAGAGATGAGTACACAAATAAACTGGAAAAACCACTTTTGGTAAAATCACTTAATACATTATATGGACTGGTCATGGGTATAACTTGCGACAAGGTGATTAATGAACTGGAGATCCAAAGAATTGATGAGTGGATCAGGGAATACGAGAAATTTTCTGACTCGCCACCCTACTCCGAGATCTACCCTCGAATTAATGAAATTTTGCAGGACAGGCTAATTACAGAGGACGAAAGAGAAATCCTTATCCATATCTCACAGGAATATCTCCAAGAGGAATCCTATTCTAAAGTGACTTTGTCCATGCAGATCCTCAAAGGAATTGTAGAAGGTATTTCTTGTGATAAGAAGATCGTGCTGGATGAATTGGATTCCTTAAAGGAATGGATGGAAGGGAATCTGAATCTGAGAGGAAATTATCCATATGACGCTATCCTTTTATGCATTGAAAAGATAATTGAGGATCGAATTATCACTTCAGAAGAACATGATGAATTACTTAGCCTGTTTAAGGAGTATACCAATCCGATTGAAGCTAGAAGAGATCTTCAAATTGACCTGGCTAATAAATCAGTCTGTCTGACGGGTAATTTCATCCATGGGACAAAAGAAGAGATAGGAACAATAATTACAGGTAAGGGAGGTTTCATATCACCAAATATCACTAAGAAAACTGAAATTTTATTAGTAGGCGGAGAAGGAAGTAAAGCCTGGTGCTATGGTAATTTCGGGTCAAAGGTAAAGAAGGCTATGGAAATGAGATCTCAGGGAATAGGGATAGAGATCTATGGTGAAGAAGACTTTATAAATATGGTCAAGCGAGAGAATATGAGATCATAAGTCAGCAGCAGACAACAGGCACCCGTTTGGCGAGTGCCTGTTGTCTGCTGCTGATGTATAAAATTTCATCGGAATGATCATAGGATAAAATCCATGATTACCCTACCATCTGGCATGGTGGTCTTCCGCACATCCGAGGATATTCTCGAAGGCTATCGGTTCACCAGTTGTTGTCCTGATCGTTCCCGAGTAGTGTCCGATCATCTGGTGGACACTTGACTTGACGATGAGGAGGTTGGATTTTGCTACCCGCTCATAGAATGGGACGAAGCTGAGATTCACCTGGTCCGTGTTCTGTGTTCGAATTGTCCATGGCTTCATGAAATCCGTCTTGTCAAAGGAGAACAACAGGTCATCACTGATTTTGTACAGCTTCCCGTTCACCACAATTGCGTTTTCTGTCATGCCGGTACCATCGGTCCAGATGCCACCCAGATTGAAGCCGAGTTTCCTTCCATCGGAGAGCCCTGAGCCATTGGCCCAGTTCCAGGTGGACTGGTAAGGCCAGATTCCTCTGCCAAAGTCGAGTACGGCGAAGGAATTCCCTTCTTTAAACTCGAAGAGCTTGTTGTCCACCATCATCGAACCTTCGACGGGAAGGCACTCCTGTTTGGAGGTGAACTGGAACTTGCTTTCGCTCCAGGGGATCACCACGTTCAGTGTGTCATGTCCTTCAGGAAAGAAGACTTTCAGGTCCACATCCAGAGATTTCCCGTTGAAGTCATCGGTCTTGCACAGGATATGGGTGCCACTCTTTTGAGATATCATGGACAACTCCAGGGACGCGTTCGTGAATTTGACCGTGGCGTCGACCACGGGAGGCATATGGCAGCCCTTTCCAAATGGTGACATGATAGTCTTCTCAATAAAATCCCCGGTCTTGAAGTCCAGATAGTAGATGAAGACCATGCCCACATAATCAATGTTGGAGATGGTGGCGGAGAAGAGACATTCCGAATTCATGATGCACCAATAGTTCCATTTCTTCTTCCTGGGCCAGGCGCCTTTCAGGTTGCAGGTATGGATTGGAGTTCTTGCCCAGCCGATGGATTCAGGGTTCAGGGTGCCGTCTTCCCTGCAGAGGTTGACAGGCTGTTGAAGCTTCTTTTCGGTAACAACATAAGAGTTTTTCACTGTACATCACGCTCCTTTTCCATGAGGTGCAAGGGATTTGACGATTAATTCCCTAGTACTATTATTCTATTCTATTTCGAAAGAAAACTAAATGAATATTCTAAAATATTTGAAATATATTTCTTGACTCATCAGTATTAGAGGAAAAGACAGGATAATGTCCATCAGATGAATAATCTTCTCAGAATGTTAACCACCCATTGCATGAGCGGTTATTTTTTACGGATATACTATAGTAAACGGTAATTAGGTAGGTGAAACATATGGAAAAAGATATTAATTCTAAATCAAATCGTCTTATTCAGGAGAAAAGTCCTTATCTGCTTGAACATGCCCATAATCCGGTAGACTGGTACCCCTGGGGGGAAGAGGCGTTTCTAAAGGCGAAGGCTGAGGATAAGCCGATCTTCCTTAGTATCGGCTATTCGGCTTGTCACTGGTGCCATGTGATGGCCAAGGAATCCTTTGAGAATGACAGTGTAGCGGAAGTGCTGAACAAGTGGTTTGTCTGCATCAAGGTGGACCGGGAGGAGCGTCCGGACATCGACCATGTCTACATGAGCTTCTGTCAGACCATGACCGGTCAGGGCGGATGGCCCATGAGCATCTTCATGACCGGGGAGCAGAAACCTTTTTTTGCCGCGACTTATATTCCCCGGGGAACGAACGACGGCCAGGGGGGAATCATCAGCCTGGCTACCCAGATTCATGAGATTTGGGAAAATGAGCGGGGGAAGCTCCTTTCGTCCAGCGAGGAAGTGGTCCGGATTGTCAGGGAACACCTGTGTGTACCATCGTCCGAGGCGCTGGAGAAAGACGTCCTTCAGGACGGTTATGAGCGGGTCATCGCCAACTATGACTCCGAGTACGGGGGCTTTGGTCGAAAACCCAAGTTTCCCACACCCCAGCATCTTCTTTTTCTTCTTCATTGGTGGAAGGAAAAAAAGGACCCATCAGCCCTCGAAGTTGTCGAGGGTACACTGAAAGGGATGTACAACGGCGGAATCTTCGACCATGTCGGATTTGGATTCTCCAGATATTCCGTGGACGAGAGGTGGCTCACCCCGCATTTTGAAAAGATGCTCTATGACAATGCCCTTCTGGCGAAGGTGTACACGGAGGCTTATCTTGCCACCGGAAGGGTCTTCTATCAGAAGATAGCGAAGAAGGTCATCACCTATGTCCTGAGGGACATGAGGTCCCCAGAAGGGGGATTCTACTCGGCAGAGGATGCAGACAGCGAAGGGGTGGAAGGGAAGTTCTATACCTGGACACAGAAAGAGGTCCTTGCCGTCCTCGGGGAAAAGGAAGGGAACTGGTTCTCCGGGATCTATGGCATAACTGAGAATGGAAACTTCGAGGGGAAGAACATCCTGAACCTCATCGGGAACGACTTTGAAGCCATCCTGACGGAGGCCATGGAAGTGCGCCTGGAGGAGGCAAGGAGGAAACTCTTTGAGGTCAGGGAAAAGAGGATCCATCCGCATAAGGATGACAAGGTGCTTTCCTCCTGGAACGGGCTCATGATTGGCGCTCTGGCCTATGCCGGAAGAGTGTTTGAGGACAGGGAGTATATCGAAGCCGCCAAGGCGGCTGTCCGGTTCATAGAGGAAAGGATGATGGATGGGAATGGTAGGCTTCTGGCAAGTTATCGCGAAGGGGAAGCGAGGCTGAGCGGTTTCCTGGACAGCTATGCCTATTTTGTTTCCGGTCTTATCGAACTCCATCAGGCAACCATGGAGGAGGAGTACCTGAAGCTCGCCATCCACTATACGGAGACCATGACGGACCTCTTCCTGGATGACGCCGTGGGAGACTTCTTTTTGAACAGCCGGGAAAGTGAGGGCCTGGTGATTGAGGCGAAGGACATTTATGATTCTGCGCTGCCTTCCGGGAATTCCGTGGCTGCCATGAACCTTATGAGGCTCTTCAGCCTGACCGAGGATCAGAAGTACTATGACCTCTCCAGAAGGCTGTTCATCGCCAACGGAAAAAGGATCAGGGAACAGCCTGTCGGCTTTACATATCTTCTTAGTGCCTTCCTGATTTTCAGCGAGGGGACGAGTGAAGTGGTCCTTGCCGGAAATAGGGAGGATGAGCAGACCCGTGAGATGATGGAAGCCATCAGGGCGTGCTACCTTCCAGGGACGACCGTCCTGATTCAGGACCCTAAAAGGAAAGACGAAAAGGGAAGAATCTCCGGTACCTGGAGGGAACCCCTTGGAGGGAAGACGACGGCCTATATCTGCAGGAACTTCTCCTGTGAAGAGGGGATCACCGATGTTGAAGCATTGCGAAGGAGTTTGAGAGATGATTGATTTATTTAACCTGGACTTGGGAAGCAAAGGAGTTGGACCTGAAAATGATACGGAGGTGAGGAGTATGGAGGCTAAGAACTATGTGGGATGGGGAATCATGGGTCTCGGGAATATCGCCGAGGATTTTGTCCGGAGCATGGAGAAAATCCATCCGATACAGGCTGTGGCGAGCAGGAACGGAGACAGGGCAAGGAAGTTCAAGGAAAAGTACCATGTGGTCAGGGCCTATGAGGGGTATGACGATTTTCTGTGCGACCCCAAGATCGATATCGTCTATGTGGCTACGGTGAACAGTGCCCATTACAGGAACATCAGATCTTGCCTGATGCATGGCAAGAATGTGCTCTGTGAGAAGGCCATCCTCTCGAATACGGCTGAACTGAAAGAACTGGAAGTTCTGGCAAAGGAACGGAATCTGTTCTTCTTTGAAGCCATGACCATCTACCACATGCCGATCATGAAGAAGATCAAGGGACTCATCGCTGACGGACATTTGGGAGAAATCAAGATGATCCGAGCGGACTTCGGCAGTCTGCAGGTGGCTGACCCAAATAACCGGTTCTTTTCAAAGGAGCTTGGCGGGGGAGCGATGCTCGATATCGGCACTTATGCCCTGTCTTTCATCAGGTACTTCATGGAAGGTGACCTGGAGGAAATGGCCTGTACCACTTCACCCTATTCCACGGGTGTCGATGAGATGTGGAGCATCTCCATGAAGAGCTCCAAGGAGGTACTGGCTTCGGCCTGCCTGACATTCCGGGCCAAGCTTCCCAAAGTGGCCATCATATCCGGAGATAAGGGGTATGTCTTGATTCCAAACTATCCCCGGGCAGAGATAGCGACCATTTACTATCCGGATGGGACATCGTATAAGCTCAGCGAAGGAAGTACATCCGACGCCATGAAGTACGAGATTGAGGATGTCGAAGGGTGCTTCCGTTCTGGCGACCACGGAGGGGGTCATTACGAAGAGACACGGGATGTCGTGGAATGGATGGAGAGGCTCCTTGGTGAAAACGGGTATCTCTGAATATCGGTAGGACTTAATTGAAATCTCCAAAACCTATCGGGATACCAAAAGGAATCATTCAAATGAGGGATTGTTGATATGATTCCTATTCAAGCAATCTTGTGATTGTAAATTAACTTATGAAGAGAGATATCAATCCTTGAGAAACATACATCTGTCCATGTATAATGAAAATATAAGATAGCGAAGGAAGTGTTTCTCATGATTTTTAGCAGGAAGGCAATCACCTCTTTAGGAGTATCGGTGACCCTGTTGTTTTTGGTAGCGTGTACGGAAGCAAGCAAGCCTGTGGTGGAAACACCTGTCTCTCCTGGCGTCGAGACCCCCTCTGCAGAGACTGCTGTGGATGAGGTTCCCAAGACTGAGTCTGTTTTTGAAGGACCAGGAAACAGTCCATCCAATCTGCTTGCACATGGGATGGCGGTGGAGGATGAAGGATACCTGTACCACATCGACAAGATGCTGGAGGGTAGCATCTGGAAAACCTCCAAGTCGGATGGTTCTTCTGAGCTTCTCCTCAAGGGTCAATACACTTTTTTGAACATCAGTGGCAGCCATCTCTTCATGTACGGTCTTGATGAAGGGGGCATCCTCGACTTGAACCTGGATAACAAAGAGACGGTGATGCTCAAGGAAGGATTCTTTGGTGGACTGGTGCTTCAGGATGAATGGCTGTATTATGCGGACAGCTTCGATGGCGGCCTTTACAGGATGAAGTATGACGGCAGCGAAGATACGCTGATCCAGGAGGGAATCTTCGATGACTATGCCATCGATGGGGAGACCATCTATTTTTTGACCAGCGACTATGATGAAGACGGATCCTATGTCTACAAGATTCCCCTTGAGGGAGGAACACCTGAAAAATGCACGTCAAGAACCTTCGGTGGATTTTTCACGGCAGCTGATGGATATGTCTACTATGAGCCTGCTGAAAACGGCACTTTCAAATTCAAGCGGGTCAGGGCGGACGGGACAGATGATAGCGTACTGCTTGAAAAAAGCATCTCCTATCCGAATGTCTCCGAAGGATGGCTATACTACTATACTGGAGGGAGGGCAAAGGACAAGTCGGATTCGGGTTTTTACCGGATCAGGCTTGATGGCACTGAAGATACCCTCATTACACAAGGTGTTGTGGGTTTTGACTTCAATATTGCTGGAGACAAGATATTTTTCCATACCAATGATGACCAGAGAAGGCTGACGGTGATGAACCTGGACGGATCAGAGATGCGTTTCCTGGAGATAGAAGATAACTGAGGATTTCCTGAATTGGCACTGCAATTGGCAATCATCATGGAATATGAGTGGTTTTGAAATGATTTCGGTGAGATGACCCCTCTTGCCTCAAGGGAGGATGAAATCTTGATCAATACAGGGAATCTGGTCTTCTCATCAATCGAGGAACGTAATCCGGAAGGAAGTTCGTGAAATAACTTAGTGTGAATCTGACAAACCAGGAAAGGTTTTGCTGCACAATGATGACTATACTAGGATTTGTTTAGAATGTTATTGACTGCTATTGAGGTAGTCAACCTTCTCGAACTGAAACCTTTATATATAAGGGGGAATGGCTCGCTTAACTTATGTCAGTAAAACCATGAATGCGGGAAAATCCTCATCTACAGCTATTTACTACTTTCTGACCAAGGATTCCTTTTCCCACATGCATCGCCTTCCCACAGATGAGGTCTTTCATTTCTATCTTGGGGACACCGTGGAACTCCTGGAACTCTTCCCGAATGGCACCCATCGCATCACCCTACTGGGATCAGACATCACAACCGGGGAGAAACCACAGCATGTAGTTCCAGCTGGCGTATGGCAAGGTGCACGGGTGGTTCCTGGAGGTGATCTGGCGCTACTTGGCAAGACGATCGCACCTGGATTTATTGATTCGGACTATGAGCATGGTGATGCGACTCTGCTTTCTGGCCAATATCCAAAGGTTAGAGACCTGATCAAGAAGCTTACCGGCGAGGCTGTTCCTTTCTAATGCTGAGTTGGTTCAAAAGAATGAATGACAATGGCCCTGTTTATCAAAGTTTTTATGATAGACAGGGCTTTGTATTTGTTTAACCTGAAGTTTCTTTTTACACTGCCTGGGGGGCGAAGGGTAGTGGGGTGTTCCGGTTTTCAATAAATTATATTGGGATACCATGTATGATCATATGTGAAAACTTATGATATTATAATATAAGTAGAATTAATCTGTTTGCAATTGGGGGGACATCGTGAAAAATGTCAAATTTCGCACAAAACTTATAGTTATCATCATCGCTGCTTTAGTCATCCAGGGCATCCTCATCGGTGCATTCTCCCATTTCTATGCCAAGAAAATCGTCATGGATAATAACCGTGACAATATGGTGGGTATGATTAACCTGGTCGATACGAACATCAACGCCAAAGTTCGTTTTATGACCGAACTTATTGAAAATGCAGCGACAAGCCAGACAATCAAGTCGCTGATCCTGTCCGGTCAGAAGGAAACAGACCCCTTTTCTCAAAGTGAATTTGTATTGGAGTTCTTTGATAACCTGGATAAGTCCATCGGTTCAGTCAACAGTGTGATGATCATAAAGCCGTCAAAAGAGATCTATTACAGGAACTCTGAAAAAAAGTCCCTATCCCTGATCGTACCGGACGCCAATCTGTCTGAAGCCTACCAGGGGGCAGCGGCTTTCCCAGGACAAGTCATCTGGATGGGCATTTCGGATAATCTGGTTTCAGGCACCAATACGGAAGAAAAACAAAAAGTCATCTCAGCTACCTGTGCCATTACAGATGAGGAAAGTGGAGAAGTTCTGGGTGTTTTGGTTGTGGAATTGCATCCCAATACCTTCAGCACATTGCTTCTTAGCGGACAGAACATCTTCCAGAATCAATACACATTCATCATAGATGAAAATGACAGCGTTATTGCCAATAACAGGTCGATTGACCAGGAATGGATTGGGATGATTACAGACAAGTTCAATAAGGGGATGCGGAAATTCGAAATCACATCGAACAATCGAAATTATTATGTTTGTGGTCAATACAACGGCATGACAGGGTGGGAAACCTATTCTGTCATTGCGACAGACCAAATCTTTCCCCAGGCAGGAACCCTGCGCTATTTCATCATGCTTTTTGTGGCCATCTCAACGCTGATCGCATCAATCATCATTATGGGAGTATCCTACACGATGACTCGTCCGATCAATGACTTGTCCAAGGCAATGAGGAAGGTGAATGAAGAGGATTTCTCTGTCCAGATCAAAAACAGACGAAATGATGAAATGGGTAAGCTCATTGATTCTTTCAACTTCATGACCAACAAGATAAATTCCCTGATCAGAGAGGTTTATCAGGAGAAGATTGCACAGAAGAATGCAGAGCTGGAAGCGCTGGAAGCCCAGATTAATCCGCATTTTCTCTACAATACGCTGGATTCCATTAACTGGATGCTGATTGCCAAGGAAGAGTATGAAATCAGCGATGTGATCATCTCTTTGGGCAACCTGATGAAGTTCTGTGTGGATAAGAACAATGCCATGGTCACCCTGGAACAGGAAACTGATTATGTTGTCAGCTATCTCTTCATCCAGAAGATTCGGATGGAGGACAGGCTGGAATATGAGATCAATGTTCCTGAATCTCTGAAGGAGTTCAGAGTACCGAAGCTGATCCTGCAGCCCCTTGTTGAAAATGCAATCAAGCACGGGATTGAGCCACATAAGGAGGGTGGGATAGTCAGGATCCGTGTCCTTGAACAGGAGGATGCGATCTGCATTGAAGTCGAGGATAACGGAAAAGGCATTGATGAGATGAGACTTAGACAGCTCGAAGGTTATCTGAGTGGTGAGGACCAGGAATTCACCAGAATTGGAATCAATAATGTCGACAAGCGGATCAGGTTGCACTATGGCGAGGAATATAAGATTAAGATTGTCAGTAATCTTGGGAAAGGAACCCGAGTGATTATCACGATTCCGAAAAATTCTAAGGGGGAAAATCCATGAACATAATCATCGTTGATGATGAACCGAAGATCAGGAACGGCTTGCACAAATTTCTAGATACCTACTACAAAGGAAAACATACCTTTGCCGTCTTTGGCGATGCATTTTCGGCTTTGGACTATCTGTACGCCCATCCTGCTGATGTCATTATCACTGATATCAGCATGCCGGAACTCTCAGGCCTTGCGCTGATCGAGAAAATAAGGGGAATCGATCAGGAGGTCTCGGTAATCATCCTAAGTGGGTACAGTAATTTCACCTACGCTCAAAAGGCCATCGAACTCGGGGTTAAGAGGTATCTGACAAAACCGACGAATCCAAGAGAGGTCATTTCCATTTTGGCGGAAGTGGAAGAAGAACACCAGCAAAAAAACGGAATCGACCGAGGTACGATGGATGTGAAAGATTCGAACCTGATTGTCTCTAAGGCCATGGATTACATTGCTGCGAACTATTCCCAGAAGATCACGCTGGATGGTATTGCAGAAACACTTTACATCTCGCCTAACTATTTGTGCAGGCTGTTCAAAAGGCATACGGAAAAGCACCTGAAGGAGTATGTCATGGAATACCGTATGATGAAAGCAAAAGAAAGGTTGAAGGATCTTCAGTACAAGGTATCTGATGTGGCTGAAATGGTAGGGTATTCGGATACGAAGTATTTTAGCAGCACATTCAAAAAGGTATTTGGCATAACACCGTTGGAATACCGGAACGGTCAAAATTGAAAGATAATGGATAATTTTTTTAACTAAAGTGCAGTTCTATAGAATTGTACGGATTTCTAAACAACGTTACAATTAGGACATAAGTAAACGTTTAGAATATCTAAGGGGGAATATCCATGAAAAAAAGGTTAGGTTCATTAATCGCACTGCTCGCTACGATGGCCCTGGTTCTACCTCTGGCTGCCTGTGGTACAAAGGCTGTTGAGACAGGAACTGGAACACCTGTCGAGACAAGCTCTGAAACTCCGTCTGATACAACAACAGGGAAAAAAGCTTCGGACTATAAGATTGTACTTCTTCTTCCCGGCCCCATAAACGACCAGAGTTGGAATGCAACCAATTATGCAGGACTTCTGGCCTGTAACGAACAACTTGGAACAAACATGGAATATGTTGAGAACGTGCAGTCTTCAGATTTCGAATCCACTTTCAGAGAGTATGCAGAGCGTGGATACAACTTGATTTTGTCCGCTGGATCTCAGTTTGATGAAGCAGTTGCGACAATCGCACCAAACTATCCTGATACGACATTCTGCGTGGTCAATGGATCCAAGGCTGATGGCGAAAATGTCGCACCAATCTTCCCTAAGGAATATGAAGCCAGCTACATCGCTTCCATTATCGCAGGATATGTCACAGAAAATGGGAATTTTGCCACCATCGGTGGTTTCCCGAATGAGCCTATGGAACATTTGCTGGATGTCTACGAAACGAACGCCGCAACAATCGCACAAGGCCGTGGCCTAACCGCTTCAAAAGCTGTAAGGGCATATGCGAACAGCTGGGATGATGTGGCGCTAGGAAAGCAGATGGCCGAGCAGATGATCGACAACGGTGCAGACACATTATTTGTCTATGCCAATGAAGTTGGACTGGGAAGCATTGAAGCTGCAAAGGCAAAGGGAGTCAAGTTCATTGGATTCTCAAGCGACCAGACCACCAGCGATCCAGATACTGTTGTCGCTTCTGTCGTATTTGATTTCAAGATATTCTACACTTGGGCAGTTGAGCAGTATATGAATGGCAAGCTCACTGGAAATACCGTTCATGAAGCAGGAATCACAGAGGGGATATTTGTACCGGTCTATTCTGCCAGCATCACCCAGGAAATCAAGGATGCCGTCGACAAAGGAATTCAGGATTTTACAGACGGAAAAGTTGATCTTAAGGGAATGTTTGCCAAATAGTATTCTATCGGAATGGCGTTCTTCACAGAACGCCATTTTCTAAATAGTACCGAGAAAAGTGGAGGGTAAGATGCAGAAAGTACCTTTTTTTGAATTGCGGAATGTCTCGAAATATTTCGCCAAGGTCATTGCCAATAAGGATGTTTCATTTTCGGTCAACAGGGGAGAAGTTCTGGCCCTGTTAGGTGAAAATGGTGCGGGAAAGAGCACGATCATGAAGATCCTCTATGGGCTGTACAAAGCGGATGATGGGCAGATTTTTAAGGATGGTGTGGAGCAGAGGATCAGCAGCCCCAAGGCTGCAATGACGCTCGGCATTTCGATGATCCAGCAGCATTTTTCCCTTGTCCCCGTCCATACGGTGACGGAGAATATCGTGTTGGGCACAATCCATGGGAAGATTGACTACAGGAAATGCGAAGAGGAAATGGCGAATCTCTCGAAAAGCTATGGGTTCGACATCCCGGTTAAGTCAAAAATAAGCGAACTGGACGTCGGTTTGCAGCAGAAGGTGGAAATACTCAAGGCGCTGTACCTGAATGCGAACCTGCTGATCATGGACGAACCGACGGCGGTCCTGACTCCGCAGGAGTCAGATAAGCTGATGGATTTTGTGAAGCAGTTCACGGCTAAAGGGAATTCGGTCATCTTCATCACCCACAAATTGAAGGAGGTCATGAAAGTCGCCGATCGGATCATTGTCATGCGAAACGGAAAGGTCTGTGGTGACCTGGAGGCGGACAAGACAAGCGAAAAAGAACTGTCCAGGCTGATGATCGGGGAGGACCTCGTTTCGCCTGAAAAGGAGTCCCAGGGAGATTTGAAAGACCGCCAAACCAGACTCTGTGTGGACAGGGTGACGCTCCAGAAAAAGGGTGAGACCCCTTTGCTGAAGGATATTACATTTGACCTCTACGAAGGCGAAGTCTTTGGGATTGCCGGCGTCAGCGGCAACGGACAAGAGGAACTCTGTGAGGTCATATCCGGTTCCCTGCCGGTGACAGAGGGAACGATTCAGTTTAAGGGGAAAGAGATCACCCACAGGACCGTACGCGAACGCATTGCTGTCGGAATCGGTTATGTCCCTGTGGACAGGCATCGGGATGCGATGGTCATGAACATGTCTATCGCTGAAAACATGATGCTCAAGACCAGCTATGACAAGAAATGGACGAACCGTGGGCTAATCAGTAAAAAGAAATTGAACGACTATACGAAAAACATCATCAAAAATTACAAGATCAAGGCACCAGGGCCTGAGGCAAAAGCGAATGGCCTTTCCGGAGGAAACCAGCAGAAAGTCATTTTGGGCAGAGAGGTGGATAACGGAAGCGAACTTCTGATCCTCAATCAGCCGACCAGGGGACTGGACCTCGGGGCAATCAACTACATCCATACAATCATCCTCGAGGAGAGGAGAAGCGGCAAGAGCATCCTGCTCGTTTCCACTGAGCTGAGTGAAATCTTTGCACTATGTGACCGTATTGCGGTGATGTATAAAGGAACCTTCATGGGAATCTTCAAAAGTGAAGAGCTCAACACAGAAAGGATAGGACTGCTAATGGCTGGATATTCCGATGAAAGGGAGGTGGACGATTAATGAACGCGAAGTTAAGAGACCTGATCATTACCAATTTTCTTGCTGTATTTCTTGGATTGCTTGCAAGCGGGATACTGCTCCTGTTTATCGATATCAATCCCATCACCGTCTTCGGAGCAGCCTTGAAGATAATCCTGACCGATAAGTACACCCTGGGTGATGTTTTTCTTAAGGCCACCCCTCTGATTTTTACAGCCTTGGCCTTTGCATTCACCTTTAAGGCGAATCTCTTCAATATCGGCGCGCAAGGCCAATTCTACATGGGAGCTATCGTGGCCGTCGCCGTATCCCTTCAGCTGCAGGGGGTTGTTTCACAGCCTGTACTTCTCATCATCGTCTGTCTGGCGACATTTGCCGGAGGAGGCCTGATCGGCGGATTTATCGGGTTCCTAAAGGCCCGTTTCAATGCCAATGAATTTTTGGTCAGCATGATGTCCACCTATGTCATGGCTGCCCTGATGAACTACCTTTTGCGGACATTCCTGAAGGAGGCAAAAGGTGAGTATCCCCAGACGGATTCGATCACACGGACTGCCTGGATTCCGACGCTGCTGAAGGGGACACGTCTTCATGTCGGCTTCATTCTGGCTGTTCTGGTCGCCATCGAAATCTGGATTCTTCTCTATAAGACACCACTGGGTTATCGGATCCGGGCTGTTGGAAGCAATGCTTCGGCAGCGGAGATGTCGGGTATCCAGTCCAAGAAGATATACATCATCGCTTTCTTTATCAGCGGAGCCTTGGCGGGAATGGCCGGATTCACTGAGGTGAATGGGGTCCAGCATATGCTGATTCAGGACTTCAATACGGGAATAGGTGCTTCTGGAATTGGGATAGCCATCCTTGCTAACGCAAATCCAATCGGGATCATCTTTGCCTCCATCTTGTTCGGTGGCCTGAGCGTCATGGGAAATCTCATGGGCAGGATGCCGGGGGTCAATGTCCCATCCAGTCTGATCGATCTGATGCAGGGATTTGTCATGCTGTTTGTCATCATCTCTTACTTTTTCCGGACTTATCTGGAAAATCGCAGAGAGAAGCTTAAACTGCAAAAGGGGGTGAAGTGATGTTGATCAGCCTATTGGCCCGTGCCCTGACGATGAGTACGCCATTGCTTTTTGGTTCTCTATCGGAAGTCATTGCGGAACGTTCCGGAGTTATGGTCACCGCGATTGAGGGAATCTTCCTTATCGGTGCCTGGGGCGGCTTTGTGGGAACCTATGTGAGTGGAAGCTATACCATCGGTATGATTGTAGCCATGATCAGCGGCATTATCGTTGCAGCCATTTACGGGATTGTCGCCATCTTCATGAAACAGCATCAGGTGGTCACAGGAACAGCACTGAACATTCTTGTTGCAGGATTCTGCACATACTTCCAGAGAGTGCTCTTCGGTGTCCCAACTTCACCTCTAAAAATAACGCCCCTTCCTAAATTACCAATCCCCTTGTTGTCGGATATTCCTGTTTTGGGGCCGATTTTTTTCCAGCAGAACATTTTGACCTACATCGTATATCTGGTCATTCCCATATCATATTTTGTCTTGTACAAGACGTCCCTGGGACTGACCATCCGTTCTACGGGAGAAAATCCCGAAGCTGTTGACGTAGCGGGTATCAATGTCAATAAGGTAAGGTTCTCTGTTGTGCTCTTTGCCGGTCTGATGGGCGGCCTGGCAGGCGCATTCTATTCTGTCGGATATCTCGGTATGTTCAGTGCGAATATCATTGGTGGACGAGGTTGGATTGCCTTTGCCATATGCTTCCTCGGGAACTGGCATCCCATCGGAGCGGTTATCGGAACCCTGATCTTTGGGTTTACCGAAGCCATCGCCATTTATATGCAGTCAATCGGCGGCGGAGGTTACTTCCCCAATGAACTTTTCATCGCCCTGCCGTATATCCTGACAATCGTTCTGACAGTTTCCCGAAAGACGTTCAATGTGCCGGCTCAGCTGGGGATTTCCTACAGCAAGGAAGGTTAGTCAGTCACCCCTATCACAAAATAATGATCCCCCAATGGCAAACAGTATAACAACTGTCTGTCATTGGGGGATCATATCATTTCTGCGTCTTCTGGATTCATAATACCATCTAGAACAGGTATCCGTTCCAAGTATATGATGTCGTCTCTGTCTGCGGCACCACCTTATGCAAGATAATGACCTTTGCGACTACAGAACCACCAGCGGTAATAATGAGCTTTTCGCTGCCCTAAAGTGATTCACCTATACTGAAGATATCGTCGATGATGGCTAACCGCTTGCCTTTGATGAGCTTAGCCTACTTTTTCTCGAGGATAAGTATCTGCATTTTTTGTGTGATGATATAGAAGACTTTGTCCACGCTGACAAATCCATTCCCATGGTTCCTACCATGATGATAGTTTCAGCCCGGAAGGAAATGGGTGCGACGACGCCGAAAAGCTTGTTGCCGACTGTACCGATAGCGAGAACGAAAGAAGTCCGAACAGATGCAAATCAGAAGGAGGGTGCGAGTGACTCTTGTTGTAATCTATTGAGGATTACGATTAGTACAGCTAGAATGACTATAATAATGTCAACAAATTCATCCTTAGTTTTTCACTCTCAAAACCAAATAACGGGTCACCATGGTAATTCCTTATTTTGAAGACGAATTGTCAAATTAAGTGCAACACATCTCCAGTAAGTGCCTCATAGGGTGTTTTCCAGTCTAGACATTTTCTTGGCCTATGGTTCAAGTTATCACAGAACAGCTGAACCTGGTCGTCCGAAATCTTGTCCATATTGTATCCCTTAGGACTGAGCTCACGGAGCAGGCCGTTAGTGTTTTCATTAGTTCCCCTCTGCCAGGGCTGATGAGGAGGTGGAAAGTAGAACTGCACACCGCCCAACGCTTCCGTGACTTCAGGGTGCGCGGCAAATTCCTTTCCACGGTCGGGGGTTATGGTCTTCACCCATTCTACGGGAAGCGATGACAGCATCCGGATCATGGCTTCTGAGACTGGAGCCTTGCACTTGCCAGTTACCTTGGGGCGCAAAGTCATGCGGATCTTTCGGTTTACAAGGGTCACCAGGCAGCTCGAATTCATCTTACCCAATACGGTGTTAGCTTCCCAGTCACCAATGCGGACCTTTGGACGCACGGAAAGTTAATGGGAAATGATGACCTTTCCTCATTTTTTCGCACCACTTTTCACAAGTGGCTTCCCATTATGCCTGAGATAGATCTTGAAGCCTTGCTGTCTCAGTTTACCTCCTTCTGGATGCCTTTTCGATTGCCATATAGATGGTGGCGGAGGAAATCCTCAGAGGGTTTTCTTCCAACTTGAGCCTGCAGTCAATTTGTTCAGGTGATTAAAGTTACTGCTGAGTAAACCTTCGAATCAACACTGTGGTGAGATGATTGTAGTGATTCATAATATAATCTTCCCTTTGAGTTGTAAGCTGTTATCATTGTAAGGAAATTGGCTCTATGAGTAACTTTTATTTTATTGGTTGTGCTGCACTTAAATTGTAAATCCTTCATAATAAAAATCACCGATAACCATTATATCCAAAGGGTTATCGGCAAAATTATACTGAGATATAGGTTATTACTAGATACTCATGGCTGCTTGAAAAGCCTCATGCACTGATTCTGATACTTTTCTCGCAGATACTGCATCACCAATAGGTGTAACCCAATAATTCTTATTTCGTAAGCCTTTTATGAATTCTGAATCATAGGATGGAATTCTACCAATGGCAGATATGATATTGTCAGCTTTAGTAATTGTTTTACGTCCCATGGAATCAATGGTTAAAACACCATCTTCATAGATTTCTACTATAGGAGTATGTGTATGGACAGTAACTCCGTACTGTTCAAATAATCCTGTAGGTCTTAACAATGCAATTCCTTGTACGCTCATCGCTGGTTCAAGTGCTTCAAAAACTGTAACCTTCTTATTCTGTCTTGCCAAATTGTATGATAATTCTTCGCCAACCATACCACAACCTATTACAATTACGTTTTCTCCAATTCCAACTTTCTCATTGAGAACATCATCAGCACTTAAACAATGCTCAGCACCAGGTATCTTTGTGAGTAATTCCATTGAACCTGTTGCCATAATTATTGCATCAGGTTTCATGCTTTCAATGTACTCCTCATCAGCCAACGTATTGAACTGAACGTCAATATCTAATCTTTTGACTTCATTTATATAATACTTGACTAATCTATCAAATCTGTACTTAAAGCAAGGCTTTGAAGCAGTGTTCAACGTGCCACCTAATATCGCCTGCTTTTCAACAATCGTTACCATGTGACCTCTTAGTTTAGCAGTTTTTGCTGCTTCCATACCTGCAATACCCCCACCAATGACCAATACCTTTTTCGCATCGTGAGCATAGGGTATTTCTGTTTCATTAAGGTATTTCCATTCTTTACCACTGATAGGATTTACAGAACATCTCATTTCTGCGTCATACATAATTCTTTGACCACATTCTACGCACTTGACACATGGTCTTATCTCTTCTCTTCTTCCTGTTTCAATCTTACGAATCCATTCTGAATCTGCTATTAAACCTCTACCAATAAACAACATGTCTACGTTATGTTCTGTTAAAATTCTCTCAGCTTCTTCGGGTGTTTCAACTCCTCCACCTGTCATTACTGGTACTGATACTACTTCTTTGATTTGTTCAGCATAATTTATAAATGCTCCTTCAATCCCTTCTAACACATATGCCGATGGAACGTATAGATGGATAACATCATCTGATCCACCAGTGACGTCAAAAGCATCTACCCCCGCTCTTTCGAGTTTTTGAGCCGTTACCTTAGCATCTGCAATTGTGATTCCTTTTTCTAAGAATTTATCACCTAAAGTTTCATCAGCGCAGAGACGGAAAATTACTGGATAATCTTTTCCACATACTTTCTTAATTTCCTGCACAATTTCTACTGGAAACAGGTTTCTATCAGCACCATAATTATCAATTCTATGATTTGTAATAGGAGATAAGAATTGCATAATCAGGTAGCCATGAGTTCCATGTACCTGTACTGCATCAAAACCTGCCATTTTGGCTCTTCTGGCAGCCTGTCCGAAATCTTTAACAAATTGATGTACTTCTTTTGTTGTCATTGCTCTAGGTGTAAGTTCTGTGGATATTGGTTTACCATCTATTCTTCCGATTTCACTGGGCCCTACTGATTGTTCAACCCAAGCCTGGATTCCTGCATGAATGAGCTGTAGGACTGCTACTGCTCCATTGTCTTTAATTGCATTTGCAATTCTTGAAAGACCTGGTATATACCTATCATCACTGACGTTAATGGAGCAAGGGATCTGAAGTCCATTGTCGTTAACGTAGGCACCTTCTACAGTTATCATCCCTGTTCCGCCTCTTGCCCTTGCTGCATAATACTGCATTAACTGATCTGTAACTTCGCCATCACTTCCAGCGTATAAAGTAGTCATAGGAGCCATGTTAATCCGATTACGAACTTTCAGTTTTCCAATATGAATTGGCTCTAGAATTTTTGAATAGGTTTTGCTCATTAAAATCAACTTCCTTTCTAATGCATATTTAGAATGAAGATACTCATTTCACAATGTTATTTTCAAAACAACTTTTTTGATCAAACAGTCCAAAGCATGCAAAATTTTTGAATTTTTTCGCACACCCACTACGAACCTTTGGCACCCGCTTGGCGGCTCGCCTTGCAAGCGCGCAGCGGGTTCTGGTTTTTTGTAGCCTTGTGGCACTGCTTGCGCCCACAGCAAACGCGCAAGTGTGTGCTGCGCCCGGTACTACCGGCCCAGTCACGGTTGCATCGGCCAACACGCTGGTCAATACCGCTTGCAACTACCAAATCCACGTCAACACCCGCTGCCACCAGTCCGATTTCTCCCGCTGGCA
>ENA-OFCF01000260-OFCF01000260.1-metagenomes-genome-assembly--contig:-NODE-260-length-25369-cov-11.331990_pt1 | contig 25369 bp, 21 predicted proteins | sample MGYA00153387_OFCF01 | MGnify analysis MGYA00153387
TTCAGAAAATTTTCAAATCTCGCTTGGAACCGGATATGTGTATAAAGATCAGGGCTGGTAATGATGGCTCGGCGGCTTGGATAGGCTTTGAGCAATGAGTCTGCCCATTCTAGCAAAGCCATGTCTGCTGTGGCCCGATATGCTAGATTGATCACGATGAAATCAAGCCCGCTGGCGCTGAAAAACTGGTAGTTATTGTTACTATCTGAGCCGTAGCTCCCACGGTAATAACTGCGACCAGCCCAGCGGGTCGTGCCGAAATATCGATTCCAGTATTTCGAACTGCCGCGGCCATTACCAGTGCCTAAGTCATGATTCCCTGGAGCGCCTCCCCATGGAATCCCGTGGGTAAGAGATGTTGCTTTTGGATCTTCGATTTTTTTCATTGCTTGGTCTGCTAGGACCCACTCGTGTTCGATCGCATCGCCATTTTGCACCATGTCACCCATGTGGGCGACGAAGGCGATGTTTTTGGTAATTCGATTTGCGGCGATCCATTGCGTTTGTTCGTTGAAAAATGAGATTCCCGCTCCAATTCCACCGTTTGCTGCGCCGCGTCCCGTGTTTTCACAGTAAAACTGCGTGTCTGGAATCGCGATGAATGTGAAATTCGGTCCCGGAGTGGCCGGTGCTGCAGTTCGTCCGTGAAAGGTTACGGTTTGCTTATCAGCGTTTGGATTGGCAATGATCGCGCTCATTTTGATAGATGCGCCAATTACTTCTGCATTTCTTACTGGTGAAGTGAGTGCCACGGATGGTTGATGTTTTGTGTTCTCTGGGGGAGCTTCGGAAGGAACAGGGATTTCTGCCACTAATGCGTTCGTGAAGATATAACATAGTAATATAACATAGGCAATGGACGTTCCCATCAGGTATCTCTGCATATCTTGTTTATTGCTGATAGTAGTATTGATCATAATGAGTCTGTTGTGAAGTTTGTGGCTTTTGTTTTGGGATTGGATCTTAACGTAAGCCGTGAAATTCGTTTTCTGCAACGAGTATTGGATGGCGTTACTCTCAAACTAAACTTACAGCGCAGAATATTCCTGTCACTCTTGAAGTGATTTTATCAGGGCTAACAATGCCGGGAACGTTCAAGAATGAGGCCAGCATTAATAACATGCCGTCCGGTGTGATTGAAGTGTCAGTTTATCTCAGGTGATCACGCGGATTTTTTTGACTCAGGAGGAAGAAAGCGGTCCGGCTGATCATCCCGTTGGAAAACCCAATAAACCTCGGGGCATCTCAGCCGGACCGCTTTGAAGTCGCGACTAATCCAATACAGCAACTGCCGTGCCAAATATTCTGGTTAGGTAAATTCTTAATGGTTGCGCAGTGTTTCCAAGTATCCTTCCAGCGCAGCTGCGCAGGTGCGGCGGGCACTTGGATCCGGATTGCATTGGGTGGTGACCGTGAATCCTGAGAATACTGAAACCAGGAACGCTGCTTCCACATTCGGCTTGATGGATCGATGAACCCAGCCTTCTGATTTTCCGCGTTCCAACATCGTGGTAAGAGTATCTCGCCATGAAGAAAACAAGTTTTCCACCGCATCGGCCAGCTTGGGTTGGTCAGATGCAGCCTCCGCAGTCAGCGCAACCAAGGCAGAACACGCATCGTCGGCTTTCAAGTCTAAACAGCGGGTGCGACACAGGCCGATGAAACCATCTAATGAGGAAATCTTTTCGAGCGGACTGCCCCAAAGTGTTTCTATTGAAGCTGCTAGAACTTCTTTCACCCATGCGACTGCCAGGCTTTGTTTGTCTGGAAAGTGATGAAACAGTGCTCCTTTGGTGAGTTCTGCACGGCTGACGATCGCGCCAAGCCCTGTTGCCGAATATCCATGAAGAGAAAATTCTATGCCAGCAGCTTCCAGAATAGTTTGGCGAGTCAATACCGGTTGTTTCTTGCGCGTGTTCATGCAAAAAATTCATACCAACCTAATGGTATGACGACAAGGCGATTCTTAAAATCGTTTAAATTGCAGGCTCAAAATTGGCCGAGTGATGTTTCAGGTGTTCACTCGTTTGAGGGTGGACGGCGGAGGTTCTTTTTGGTTGATAACAACCTTTTATCCGCGACAGAACGTTGTTTTGAGCGTCTGGATCTGCGGCGTTTCTGGCGGCGCATTTTTTCGATGGCTTGAGTTTTGGCGGAGGATTTGCCGTCGCGGATTGATTCGAGTTGTTCGCAAAGTTCGCGCCGTGCGAGGAAGCGGTTGAGTTCGCGCGAGCGGTCCATTTGGCATTTGATGCAAACGCCGGTGGGCAGGTGTTTGAGGAATACGCAGCTTGAAGTTTTGTTGATTTTTTGACCGCCTGAACCTGATCCGCGGACGAATTTTTCCAATAGATTTGCCTCGGTGATATCGAGTGCAGCCATTCGGCGTTTGAGGTCGGCGAGTTTTTCATTGGAAATCGGGTTATGCATAAAAGTCGCTGATTGGGTAACCCATCGGGGCAAGTGATAGCGGTCGGGTGTGGGAATGGGAAGGTTAATCCGGCTGACGACAGATGGTGGATTTTAGCGCTCGAAATATTTTGCGTCGATGGCAGATTGCGGTGTGGATTTGTTCAGTCAGCCGAGACGCAGTGAGGAAAAAGCGCTTTCCGTGACGCAACTTTTGCGGCGGATGAAAAATTTGTTAGAGTCGCAAGTTGGTGAGGTATGGGTGGAGGGCGAGGTCTCTAATCTCAAGAAACAGGGGAGCGGGCATTGGTATTTTTCGCTCAAAGATCAGGGCGCACAGATACAGTGCGCGATGTTTGGTGCACGCAAGCGGCCCGGTGCGGATGCACTGGAAGACGGGGCGAAAGTTAGGGTTTTTGCTGAGGCGAGCGTGTATGAGGCGCGCGGCCAACTGCAGATTATTGTGCAAAAGGCCGAGCGAGCTGGGGCGGGGGATTTGCAGGCAAAGTTTGAGCAGTTGAAACGCAAGCTGCATGCTGAGGGATTGTTCGATGTTGAGCGAAAGAAGGCGATTCCGGCATTTCCGCAGGTGATAGGCATTGTCACATCTAGCAGCGGTGCGGCGTTGCAGGATATTTTGAATGTGTTAGCACGCCGCGCACCTTGGGTGCAGCCGGTGCTTTTTCCGGTGCGCGTGCAGGGGCGTGGTGCGGAGATTGAAATCGCCAACGCAATCAACAAACTCGGGTGTCCTGAAAATTTCGGTTATCCTCGTTGTGATGTCATCATCGTGGGCCGCGGTGGCGGATCGATTGAAGACTTGTGGAATTTCAATGAAGAAATTGTGGCCCGAGCAATCGCGGCTTGTCCGATACCGATTATTTCTGCGGTGGGTCATGAAATTGATTTTACGATTGCGGATTTCGTGGCGGATTTACGAGCGCCGACGCCCAGCGCGGCGGCGGAGCTGGCGGTAGCTGACGGTGCTGAAATTCTAGCAAGATTGGCCCAATCTCGGCGGCGATTGCAGCGGATTGTCACGGATCGTCTGATGCGTGCGCGGCTTGCAGTGGATGCGCTCAAACGTGGAGTTTTGCAGCGGGATGGGGAAAAACTACTGCGCGAGCCGATCATGCGGCTGGACGGGGTTCGGGGGAATTTAGTGCGTGAAGTTAGAAAATCGCTAGATATTGCAACCGCGCAGGTGAATGACTTGCGCAATAGCCACCGCGCCCAGCATCCCGTCCGGGTGATTGATCGGCGGATCGAATATCTAGCAGATAAGCGACAGGCGCTAGACCGTGCTGGGAAAGATCTCATTCACCGCCGGGACGCTCAATTGGTCCATCTGCGCGGGTTGCTGCGTGCGTTGGGGCCGGAGTCGGCTTTTCAGCGTGGATTTTCTATCACTCTGGGCGAAGACGGTAAGGTGGTTCGTTCCATTGCCAAACTTAAAGTCGGAGAAATCCTCCGCACCAAATTTTCTGATGGAGAAACCAGCAGTCAGATCATGAGATGTGAGTCTGGTAGTGCGCCGCATCCATGAGGATGGTGAGATCGGCTATATTCTTGAGGCGGAGTTTGAAAATCCAACCTTTGCCATAGGGATCGGAGTTAACCAGTGAGGGATCTGCTTCCACCTCTGGATTGACTTCTATCACCTCACCACCTAACGGAGCATAAATGTCACTGGCGGCCTTCACCGACTCGACTACAGCGGTCGGGTCCCCGTGATCGACCACGCGGCCGAGCGTGGGAAGTTCTACAAACACCACGTCGGTGAGTTCTGCTTGCGCGTGGTCGGAAATGCCCACCGTGGCGATGTCGCCCTCGAGGCGCAGCCATTCATGGGACGGACAGTAGTGGAGGTCTGATGGAATGTTCATAGAGTTAGAATAATCAGAGTTATCTTTTGTAGAACGGTTTTTTCACGACGTGTGCAGGAAAAAGACGACCGCGAACGTCGATTTGCAGGCGTGTGCCGAGTGGTGAGAAACTTGCGGGGAGATAAGCCATGCCGATGCCGGTCATGAGTGATGGGGAAAGCGCACCGCTGGCGAGCTCGCCGATGATATTTCCTGCGTCATCTAACACCGGGTAATGGGCGCGGGGCGGTGGTCCCTTTTCAGTGTATTGGAGTGCGATGAGTTTGAACGATGCGCCATCGGTTTTTTGACGGGCTAAAACGTCACGACCGATGAAATTGTTTTTTGCTAGATCACAGAAAATTCCGAGGCCAGCTTCGATCGGTGTGCGTTCGGGCGATAGGTCGTTGCCATTGAGCGGATAGCCCATTTCGAGGCGCAAGGTGTCGCGAGCGCCGAGGCCGCATGGGATGGCACCGGCATCAAGGAATTTTTGCCAGAAGTCTCGGGCATCGCCGTTGGGGCAGAAAAACTCGAAGCCATCCTCGCCGGTGTAGCCGGTGCGGCAGACGATGGCACCCGCTGCGGTAGTGATGATGCCGTTGCGGGATGGCAGTGATTCTGTAGGAAAGATGTTAGCAAAAATCTTAGCTGCTAGGGGTCCTTGCACCGCCATGCCGGCCCACAAGTCGCTTTCGTTGCGCAAGATTACTTGCTCGTCTTGATGGCTGGCTAACCAGAAAAAATCTTCATCTATCATTGAGGCGTTGACGACGAGAAAGTAGTCGTTTTCTCCGGTGCGGTAGGCGATTAGATCATCGATTACGCCGCCGTTTTCATTGAGCATCAGCGAATACTGGCCTTGGCCCGGCGCGAGTTTTGTGATGTTGTTAGTGAGCATTCGGTTGAGCCAATCTCCGGCGGTCGGTCCGCTGATAAAGAACTGCCCCATGTGTGAGATGTCGAATATTCCCACCTGAGTGCGGACGGCTTTGTGCTCCTCGATGATAGAGGTGTATTGGACTGGCATGTTCCATCCAGCGAACGAGACCAATCTGGCTCCGAGTGCTAGATGGGCGGCTTCGAGTGGTGTGTGCTTCAAATCCGACATGGCGTGGCGAGTTTGGGAATGCGCTCCGGTCTTGTCAATCTGCGGGCTGACATTTGCGCCGAAAATCATCTTTTCCTCGTCAGCCGGGCTGGATTTAGTTAGCCATTCTCCATTGCCATGCTTTCTTGGAACGAAATCCGCCACCGCTCCATCGTCTTTTCCCGGGATTGGAAAGGCACCACCTCGGAAAAATCCGAACGCCAGACGTTCTGGAACGAGTTTTTCAATATCTTCGGCATCAAGCGCCGCACCGTCGCCTCATTCGAGGAACCGGTGAAAAAACTCTCGGGAAACTGGGGCTACATCGATCTGTTTTGGCCCGGACGCGTCCTGATCGAACACAAATCCGCAGGACAAGATCTCGATAAAGCCCACGCCCAAGGCATGGAATACATTCGCGGCTTGGTGGACTCCGGCAGGCAAAAGGAATGTCCGCGTTGGCTCATCGTCTCGGATTTCAAGCGCATCGCCCTGCACGATCTGGAGCCGGAGCAGGACCTGGACATGCCGCTTTTGAAGCGCCTGCCGCCGTCCATCGAGTTCCCCTTGCAGGATCTCCACAAGCACATCCGCCGCTTCGCCTTCATTCCCGGCTTCAAGCAGCACAAGCTCAATCCCGAGGACCCGGCAAACATCGACGCCGCCGATCTCATGGCGCACCTGCACGATGCCCTTGAGGCCGGTGGTTTTTCCGGCCATGACCTGCGCGTCTTGCTCGTCCGTCTGCTGTTCTGCCTCTTCGCCGATGATACCGGCATCTTCAACCAGCAGGATTTCAAACTTTTCCTCGAAAACCGCACCGCAGGTGACGGATCGGACACTGGCCCCAAGCTCGCCCGTCTTTTTGATGTCCTCAACACCCCGGAAGACCAGCGCCAAGCCAATCTCGATGAGGACCTCGCTGGCTTCCCCTACATCAATGGCGATCTCTTTGCCGAGCGCATTTCCTTCGCCGACTTCAACGCCCAAATGCGCGGTCAACTCCTCAAAGTGGCCTCCTTCGAGTGGGCGAAAATCTCGCCCGCCGTCTTCGGTTCGCTGTTCCAAGGCGTGATGGATTCCAAGGAGCGCCGCCAGATCGGTGCCCACTACACGGCGGAAAAGAACATCCTCAAACTCATCCGTCCGCTTTTTCTCGATGAACTCCGCGCCGAGTTTGGCGCCGCGAAAGCCGACAAATCCACCCGCCGCACCGCCCGCCTTGAAGCCCTCCATCAGAAACTCGGCACTCTCACTTTCCTAGACCCCGCCTGCGGTTGCGGCAACTTCCTCGTCATCACCTACCGCGAACTCCGCGCCCTCGAACTCGAAATCCTGCTGGAACTCCACCGCGACGAACTCGGCCAAACCCAGCACGAATTCTCCTTCGATCTCACCAAACTCTCCAAAGTCGATGTCGATCAAATGTTCGGCATCGAGATCGAAGAATTCCCCGCCAAGATCGCCGAAGTCGCCCTCTGGCTCGCCGACCATCAGGCGAACATCGCCATGTCCGAAGTCTTCGGCCAACTCTATCGGCGCATTCCTCTGAAGAAGTCCCCGCATATCGTCTGTGCGAATGCGCTGCGAATTCCCTGGGAAAACGTGCTGTCGCCGGAGAAGTGCAGTTATATTTTGGGGAACCCGCCGTTTGTCGGGAAGCAGTTTATGACGCCAGAACAAAAGGCAGATATGCAAACCGTCTGCGGCCATGTGAAAGGAAGCGGCGTGCTCGACTTCGTGACTGGCTGGTATTTTAAAGCGGCCGAATACACGCGAGTCGGCGGCGCACATTGCGGCTTTGTATCTACCAACTCCATTGCACAGGGAGAACAACCCGGAGTCCTTTGGCATGAATTGTTCTCGCGCCACCGGATCAAGATCCACTTCGCTCACCGCACATTTCCTTGGGAAAGCGAAGCACGCGGCAAAGCCCATGTGCATTGCGTCATCATCGGCTTTGGCGCTGGAGATATCCCAAACAAACGCATTTTCGATTACGAATCGGACCCTGAAAACCCCAATCAGGTTGTCGTTTCCAACATCAATCCATATCTTGTGCAGGGCGGCGACATTGCACTAATCAAACGCTCCTCACCTATCTGCGCTGTTCCCGAAATTGTTTTCGGCTCGATGCCGAACGATGGCGGTAACCTGTTACTGTCTTCCGCAGACAAACATGAACTTCTTTTGGAAGAGCCAGACTCTGCGGAGTTCATCCGCCCCTTCTTGGGTTCTGAGGAATTCATCAACGGCATTGAACGCTGGTGTCTGTGGCTTGAAGGCGTCAGTGCCGCGAAACTCCGTAGCCTGCCTGCGGTTTTTAAACGCATCGCCGCCGTCAAACAACATCGCCTCAACAGTACTCGCGCCGCAACCCGACAACTCGCTAACAAGCCGACAGAGTTCGGCGAAAATAGGCAGCCCCACTCCAGCTACCTACTCATTCCTGGAGTATCTAGCGAGAATCGGCCCTATGTCCCGATTGGTTTCATCAGACCTCATGTCGTTGCCAGCAATCTTGTGAACATCGTTCCAGATGCCACGCTCTATCATTTCGGCGTGCTAACCTCATCCATGCACATGGCTTGGATGAAGCACGTTTGTGGGCGTTTAAAGAGTGATTACCGCTATTCCAATCAAATTGTCTATAACAACTTTCCTTGGCCGGATGACCTTTCGGAGAACAATCTTGCCAAAATCAAATCCCTCGCCCAGCAAGTTCTCGATACGCGGATCGAATGTGGCGATGGACGCCACGGCTACTTGCCCGTTCGAAAGAAAAGCACTGCTAGCACCCTAGCTGATCTCTACGATCCCGTCTCCATGCCGCCGCGTCTCGCCAAAGCCCACGAGCAACTCGACCGCGCCGTGGACCGCTGTTACCGTAAGGAACCTTTCCTCACCGACCGCCAGCGCGTGGAATTCCTCTTTTCCCTCTACGAACAACTCACCGCCCCGCTGACCGTGGAGAAGAAGGTGAAGAAAACTCGCGCCAAGAAGCAAGCAGATGCCGCAGCAACGACCGAAAGTTGCAAAAACAAGCCCTAACTACGCCTCTGGTATCACAGGAATCATCTTTGAGAGTATGGCTTCGTTGACGGCGGGCAGGAGTTCCGTGAGGGCGTCATAGATTCCATTCGTTGGATCAGCACCTGAAACATAGGCGCACTTTTTCAGTGCATTTGCAAGCCTGGTTCTATCCAGTCTTTTCTGAACAAGGTGTTCAGTATTGAGATCTAGCATTTCAATGTGCCAGCGTCCGGCAGGTGTTTTCCCTACCAATTCACCTGTTTTGAGATTCTCAAGAATGTGTAATCCATAGTCTTTCTCCTCGTAGGGATTGATGAACCTGAGGCCCTTTGCAAGCTTGTCTAGTGAGGGCCACGTTTGAGACTTAAATCCATTGCAGTGACGGGTAGCTGCGATGAGGTTTCCGTGTCGATTTCTCGCAGGGTGTTTCAGAGTAGGATTGAAGTGGTCCACTTCCATCGTTCGCGTGCCGAAATCGCGAACATGCTCCATTGAATAACCGCACCTCCCTCCGGTTTCTCCTAGCAGGTTTTTTAGAGCTTTCCGGTATTGAGTTTTCGCGTATTGCTTCGATTCAGAAACGATTCGTTTTAGCCTCGGATGGGAAGGTGCTGGTTGCATATTCGATGAGGGTCTTGAGGCTGTTCACCGCCTCGGCGACTTTTTTGTGAAGCTCATGATCCGCAACGATTTCATCGAAGGACCGTGACGGGTGAGTCCGGTGCCGGAGCGCTTTGAGTTTCTTGTATTCGGAATCATCCTTGCGGTTTAATTTCCCTTCCAACGCAAATTTTTCGACAAGCTCTTCAAAGCGCAATTGAGATATTTTTTCCCAAACAGGTTCAGACGGAATTTCAACAACTACCGTAGCTCCATCTTCACATGTTTTTTCAGTCTCTACCTCGAGGGTGGTCCGATGAAAATCAAAAGCCTGTATGCTGTCCGCATTGACAAAGCTATCAAGTTCGGTAGCTCCGGTTTGATCCTGATGGGCCGCGAAGAGCGCTGAAGCGGCCAATCCGCTGGCAACACCTTTGTTCTGGATTCTAAATTTCATCGTTTGTCAGAGCATTCTTTAATGAGATCCATAACGATTTGTCGGTGTACGGTGCCCGCACTGACATAAACACCATGCGTGGTGCCTAATACACTGGTTTCTGATGCGGAGGCGTCCATTGCAGATTTGTGCGAAAAATTTCTGATAATGATTTCTGAGCAGTCGTCCCGCGAGACACAGTCTAATAAGTTGAAAGAAACGGGTGGCGAGTTCCACAGGGGCGGGCGCACCAAATGGCGTTCTTCTTCCATATCAGATCCAATTTTCTCAATGTATAGTTTAAGTTTTTCAACCTGCACTTGAAAATCTGTCTTCCAAATTAATCCACGGAATACAGGGGTTAAAGTGCCGTATTCGTCCAAAAACCAAAGCGATATTTGTAAAAAAGAGCCGGATTTTTCCACCAAGTATTGGTTAAAATGCAAAATTTCCCTTGGTGGGGTGGTGAATTCCACTTCAATGTGACCTGATTTTTTTTGTTTTTCAGTCTTTTTTGGAAGGCTTGGCACGCGCAAATCAAATTCGATTCTGTCGGATTTGCAACCCAAAAAAACACCCAAAAAAGACCCAAAAAAAAATGTATGGATTTACCGCATTGCTCCGATTCCTTCCAGCACTCCGGCGGGCATTCGAAGCGCTCCGGTGAGGTTGTTTAGCGCATCGAAGTTTTTGCGTTCCATTAGCGTGCGGCTCATCGAGGCCGCGCTACCTTTCGCCATTCACCTTTGGGCCGTGGAGCGGATCCTTTTTTAGAGGATTTCTCTAACGAACAATTCTTTTTCAAAAATGGAAAATGCTTCGGGTTCCTCACCTGTGCCGAGGAATCGCGGTGAGATGCCGAGTTGGTTCTGGATGGTCACGGCGATTCCGCCTTTCCCCGAGCCATCGAGCTTGGTGACGATCAGGCCGTCCAGTGGACTGGCTTTGTGAAATTCTTTTGCTTGTTGCAGCGCGTTGCTGCCAGTAGTGGCATCGACCACTAACAATGTTAGGTGAGGTGCAGTTTCATCCTGTTTGGCGAGGGTGCGACGGATTTTTCCCAATTCTTCCATCAAATTATGCCGAGTGTGGATGCGGCCAGCGGTGTCGCAGATAAGAAATCGCGTGCCGGCTGCGATGGCTTTTTGGTGGGCGCTGAAACAAACCGACGAGGGATCCGCGTTTGTATTTCCTTTTACGACAGGCAATTGCAAGCGATCGCCCCAGCGCTGGAGTTGCTCCACCGCGGCGGCGCGGAAGGTATCCGCAGCGGCAAGAAACACCGAGTGGCCGCGATTCTTGAGCCACAATCCGAGCTTGGCCGATGAGGTGGTTTTGCCAGTGCCATTCACGCCGACTACGAGAATCACGAAAGGTTTGCCATCCGCACGCGGAGCAGGTGGGGGAAAATCCTGCGGGAGTCGCTTGGAAAGATGGCGGCGTGTGGTTTCCACCACGTCATCTGCTGATATTTCCCGACCGAGGCCACGAAGTTCGTCGATGATTTCGGTGGTGAGGTGGATGCCGAGATCGGAGCTGATCAGGTCCGCTTCGATATCATCCCAATCGATTTCTGCGCGATTGGTGATTTTGTTGAACAGAGATTTAAAAAAGCCGGCCATGGGTGCGGGCAGAGACTAAACAGGGATCGAGCGGGGTCAATGGGATTGCGGGGGGATTGCCATTGGAAATTCCCTGAGACGGTGGCAGCTTGCGCCGATGCCTGACTCCACTCCCATTCTCGAAGCGGACCGACTGGTCAAAACCTTCGGCGACTTTACTGCGCTCGATGGACTTTCTTTTAAAGTCGCAAAAGGCGAATCGCTCGGACTGCTCGGCGTCAATGGCGCGGGGAAAACCACTGCGATGAACCTGCTGCTAGGTCTAACGACTCCGACCTCAGGCATGATCCGGATTTTCGGCATGGACCTTTGGAAGCACCGGATCGAAATCCTGCGTCAGGTGAATTTTTCTTCTGCTTACACCAGTTTGCCGTCGAATTTGCTCGTCTGGCAGAATCTCATGGTTTTCGCGCGGCTGTATGCAGTGCCAAAACCCAAACAGCGAATCGATGAGTTGCTTGAGCTGCTAGAAATTACCAAGCTGCGAAAATCGGTGACAGGAAAACTTTCCGCTGGCGAATCCACCCGCGTGAATCTCGCCAAAGCATTGCTCAATGAGCCACGCTTGTTGTTGCTAGATGAACCCACTGCGTCGCTCGATCCAGACATCGCCGACCGTGTGCGCAAGCTGCTGCGGAAACTTCAAAAGGAAAGGGGACTTTCCATTCTCTACACTTCTCACAATATGCGCGACATTGAGGAAGTCTGTGATCGTTTGGTTTTTCTTCATGGCGGTAAAGTCCTTGCAGAAGGCACTCCGGGCGAGGTCCACGAGCGCTTTAACCGCAACTCACTAGAAGATCTCTTCATCGGCGTGGCCCGTGGGGAAGTCGAAGCGATCGGATTAAAAACAAACTAACATTCTGTATGCCGTTCTCATTTAATACTCTCAGTGCACTCGTGCTGCGCTACGTTTTTCTCTACACTCGGAATCCGATTCGTTTTGTGGAACTCATCTTTTGGCCACTGGTGGATTTATTGATGTGGGGGTTTCTCACCATCTATCTGAAAAAACATGGAGCCGGAGATTTTCCATCTGCTATCTCGTTTCTCATTGGTGGAATGATTTTGTGGGATGTGCTATTCCGTTCCCAACAGGGCGTGGCGATTTCATTTCTCGAAGATGTGTGGACACGGAATCTGCTCAATGTGTTTGTCGCGCCCGTTCGTACGGTTGAATATGTGGCGGCGACGTGTGTGGTCGGCATACTGCGAGTGCTGGTTACGCTGGTGGTGCTCGTCGTAGTGGCTGCTGCGGCTTATCAATTTCACCTCACGGATTTGGGTTTTGCGCTGCTGCCTTTTTTGGCGAATCTAATGATTTTCGGCTGGTTTCTGGGCATGATTTCTACTGCATTGATCATGCGCTGGGGGCAGGCGGCGGAGAGTCTTGCATGGGCGGTGCCGTTTTTCATTCAACCGATCGCCGCTGTTTTCTATCCGGTCTCGGTGCTGCCCAGTTGGTTGCAACCGTTCGCGCTGGCGCTGCCATGCACACCCGTTTTCGAGGGCATGAGAGCGGTGCTTTCTGGGCAAGGAATGCCGTGGGCAATGCTTCAGTCCGCCGTGATTCTCAATCTAATCTGGGGCACCGCTGCCGGGTTATTTTTTGCCGCAAACCTGAGGTATGTGAGAAAAACGGGTTTGTTAGTGAAAGTGGCAACACAGTGAGGCGCTGATACGAATGAACAGAGTTTATTTTTCGGCCACAGCCAACCTCTTCTACGGTTGCGGCTGCTAACAAGATCGCGCCAACGGCTGAGCCACAGAAACTGAATCTGAATGGGCTTACATTCTCAGAACTCAGTAAACCATCTCGTTTTTCGGTATTGAATCCGAACTGAGGTCGAACACTGAGTTCTGATCATAAGCGCGCCCACAACCCTGCCGAGGTCAGGTGTTTTGAGTTTAACGGGTTATGAATTTTTTGTTTTTTGAATTGTTTCGTAGCTCTGCCATGCTTACGGTTTAATAAATCTCGCATGGTATTTTGCTTGGAGTCAGATGGTTCCAAGCTCTGCTGGCAGATTTAAATCCATAAAAAGAAAATCATAATGCGTAATTTTTTGAAGCTTCTGGTGGCAAGTGTCACTTTTTCTAGGCTGCTGATATCTAGCGTAAACGCGGAGGTGCTAATCACGAATTCTTTCGGTGATGGAGCCACTCAAATGGATAATATCACTGCCGTTGGTTCCAGTTTTGTCTTGGATCAGGCCATAACGGTTACGGATTTGGGTGCGTGGGATAAAGACCAAGACGGCTTTACCACCAATGTGAAGGTGCAGTTGTGGAGTGCGTCGTCAGTGGAACTCGCAAATGTGACCATCACCGGAACTGCGGGCTCCACAATGCTTGGTACCTATCGTTATAAATCTCTGCCAACTGCCCTTGTGTTGCCTGCTGGTACCTACTATTTGGGTGTTTCATATCATGGTGAGGAACGGCTGGAAGATGGCCCAGTAACCGTTGGACTTGGGATCAGTTCAATTTATCAATCTTGGAACGTCCTTAAGGATATTGCTCCGATCAACGTCGGAGGTTCGAATAGCTCTTACATCGGCCCGAACATGATCTATAACTCCGTGTCAGAGCCGAGTATGATCACGCTGCTTGATTCCAGCTTCGACTTCACCAACGACAACGACGAAATCACTCTGACTTGGATTTCATCGCCCACTCAGTATTACCGAATCACTAGTTCTCCGGATCTGGTGGATTGGACTACGATCATCGCCAGAGGTATTGAGGGTGATCTGGTTAATTTGCAGACCAGCATCACGGCTCCCATTACCAGAGATGTGAAGGCTTTCTTCCGCGTGGAAGAAGAGTGATCTGTCTGAGTTCTTTGCTGGGCGTGCGCCATATCGGAGACTTGGGATTCTGATCATTTTGATGGACCGCAATAAGGATTTGATTATCTATTGAACCTCAAATGGACGTGTTGACCCAAATTCTACAAGAAGCGTGCGGGAATGATAACTTCGCGTCAGAAGAACTGTTGCCCTTGGTTTACGACGAATTAAGACATTTGGCGGTGGCGCGGATGGGAGGGGAGGCGCACGGTCAGACCTTGCAACCCACTGCGCTCGTTCATGAGGCATGGTTGCGGATTTCGGAGCAAGGTGACTTGAAATGGAATAGCCGGGGACATTTTTTCGGCGCGGCGGCCCTCGCGATGCGACGGATTCTGGTTGATCGCGCCCGAGGCAAGTCGTCTCTGAAGCGGGGACAAAACACGAAACCGCTCGATATCGACGATGTCGAGCTGATGAAAGCTCCTCCGGACGACCGGGTGCTGCTGATCGATGACATGCTGAAGCAGTTGGAGGCGGAGGATCCTGTCAGTGCGCAGGTAGTCATTTTGAAATTCTTCGGTGGACTGACGAATAAGGAGGTAGCGGAGGTGCAGGGGGTGACAGAACGCACGGTGGAGCGGCAGTGGGCATACGCTCGCGCCAGTCTCTATCAAATGATCCGCGCGGATAACGGGCAAGCATGATATGATGCGCTCGAAACACCTAGAAACCGTCCTGTTTGATGGGGTATTAGCTATCTCCGATCCGCTTGAACGGCGGGAGTTCCTCGACCAAACGTGCGCGGGAAATCCCGAACTACGGGAAAGATTGGATAGTCTGCTGGCGGTCGATGAGGCATCGTTGAACTTTTTTACGCTGCCTCCAGCCACGACCGATGCTGGCGGATCGGCAGCCTTTGCGGGCGACACGGGTTTGGGAGAAGCCGTCGGGACAAACATCGGCCGCTATCGGCTGATCGAGCGGATGGGCGAGGGTGGCTGCGGGGTGGTTTATCTTGCCGAGCAGCAGCATCCGGTGCGGCGTAAGGTCGCGCTGAAAATCGTCCGCCTAGGGATGGATTCCGAGAATGTCATCGCCCGCTTCGAAATGGAGCGGCAGTCGCTGGCGCTGATGGAACACCCGAACATCGCCAGCGTGTTAGACGCCGGAGCGACGGCCACAGGGCGTCCCTATTTTGTTATGGAACTGGTGGATGGTGAGATGGTTACAAATTTCTGCGATCACCAGCGGCTCAGCATCCGTGAGCGACTGGAGCTTTTTATTCAGATCTGCCTCGCCATCCAGCACGCCCACCAAAAGGGGGTGATCCACCGCGATATCAAGCCGTCCAATATTCTGGTTAGGCTCCATGACGGCGCAGCGGAGGTGAAGGTGATCGACTTTGGAATCGCGAAAGCCATCGCCGGGGGGCGTGAAAGAGTCGCCGACTTCACCGTCAGGGACCAGTTCATAGGCACTCCCGCCTACATGAGTCCAGAACAGGCGGAAGGCAGTGGAATGGACGTGGACACCCGCAGCGACATCTACAGTCTGGGCGTGCTGCTTTACAAGATGCTCACAGGACGGCAGCCGTTCGATCCCAAGCGGTTCAAGGAATGCACGGTGGAGGAAATCCGCCGCATCCTACGAGAGGACGTGCCGCCGATACCCTCGGCCATGATGGCGTCCCTGACGGCTGCCGAATTGAAAGAGATTTCCGTCTGCCGTGGTGGCGAGAACGAGTCCCAAAAGCTAGCGCAGAAGCTCAAGGGAGATCTCGACTGGATCGTGATGAAGGCGATGGAAAAAGACCGCCAGCGCCGATACGAAACCGCCAACGGCCTAGCGTTGGACCTGCGGCGTCATCTCGACCACGAGCCAGTGACCGCCAGCCCACCCGGCCGCCGCTATCGCCTCGGCAAGCTGGTGCGGCGGAACAGGGGAGCCTTCATCGTCGGCACTCTGGTTTTTATGCAGCTGGCCGCTGGGTTAGTGGCCGCCAGTTGGCTGTTTCTCCGGGAAAAGGAGGCGCACCGCGCGGTGGAAGTCGCCCGGGCCAAGGAGTCGCAGTTGAGGGCGCAGGCGGAGTTTCGGGAAATCATCGCCCAGGCAGCGGTGAAAATCCACGAGGGTGATCCGGCAGCGGCGGATAAGCTGCTCGCCCAAGTTCCCGTGGAGGAAATTCCGGTATCGCTGGAGGCCGCGATTTCCTACAACACCATTAGCACGTGGCACATGGGAGAAGGACGCTGGGATCAGGCGGCGGATCGCTACGCTTCTCTGGCCCAGACGATGACCCGCTTGGATCCGTCGGACTCTCGGAAAGTATCGTGGTATCTCCTGCCCGCCGCAGCAGTCATTTGCTACTCAGGCGATCATGTTCGCTACGAGATCATCCGCCGCATCGCTACCAAGCGATTTGCCGAAACTGCCCATCCAGTAGTGGCGGAGCATGTTCTCAAGGCCTCGCTGCTCATACCTGCGGATAGGGAGATGCTGCTAGCACTGGAACCTCTATCGAGAGTAGTCGAGCGGGCGATTTGGTCTGAACATGCAGATTATGGAAAAAGCAGCGAGATGGTTGCATGGAGTTCCTTTGCGCTCGCCCTGATCCGCTACCGGAATGGGGATTACAAGCAGGCCACGGAATGGGCGGATTTCTGTCTCGCCGTTCATGATCGGAATGCGGCGAGGGATGCGTCTGTCCAAATCTTCCTCGCCATGATTGAGTACCGCGCCGGGAGTAATGATAAAGCCCGCGCTCTCCTTGATGCGGTCGGCCCACTCATCCGGGGGAAATTTTCCCGGAGAATGGAACTCGTAGAAGCTGGCCAAGGAGTCTGGTTTGATTGGGTAAACGCCATGATCTACTTAAAGGAGGCCGAGGCTTTGATGGGCGAATAGCCGTTATGTTTTCCATATCGGGTGTGGGAGCTGGTTTTTTAGAAAAATCAACGGAGGCATGTCGGGTTCGGGAGGCGAAATTCGCACTGTGAGTTGGAAGGGGTTCCCATGCCTCCCATCTATAAAAGCAAAAAATACTATGAAATATTATTTCAAAATCGTGGCCGCGCTTACCTTCTGTAGTCTTCTGATAGGGCCATCGACACAAGCCGCTGGTGAAGTCAATTTCTTCAATGTTGCCTACACCGGGACTCGCAATGACTTCACTGGAAACGTCGGCTATGAGTTTACACCTGCCGCCGACATCATCGTAACGGCGCTCGGTCGTCCGGTTTCCGGCACCATGGTGAATAACCACACGATTAAGATTTGGAAAGTATTGGACGAAAGTTTTGTTGCCAGCGTAGTAGTCACCCCGTCGTCGGCAACCGACCCGCTGGGCTACAAGTATGTGCTGCTGAGTTCTTCAGTCACCTTAACCAGCGGTACGGTTTATCGGATTAGTTCCAGCGAAACTGATGGCGGGGATACTTGGTGGAATGTATTGCCAGACTCCATAAACGACCACCTTCCCACGGCCACAATTAGTGGCGCAGTGTATGGCGTGGGAGATACCTATCCGTCAAATGGAAGTGTTGGTAGTGAATATGGGTATGTCGCGCCTACTTTTTACACAGGCGGAGGTGCGCCACCCGCCGCGCTAGATCAGCTAAAGATCGTAATCAACGGTGTTCAGATTGCTGCCGAATACACTCGCGCGACAGATGATGTCAGCCCTGCAGTCGCTGAAACCAGCACCACATTAGGTAGCTGGCTTCCAGTGGCGGAGGAACCCACGCTGTTAGTGACTTCAGCTCGAGCCGGAACGGGTTTTGAGAAAATCACGATCCAAGTTACGGATGCCGCCGCCCGCCGCTTTTTCCGCCTGCGGGATGAGGAATAAGACGGTGGATTCTCAGAGTCGCGATTGGTTAGATCTGCCTTAAATATTTTTGCAATCCGCCATAGTTGATGCTGTCTTTTTTCGATCATTCCATTTCCTTGTAAATTAGAAACCAACACAAAATACGTAACAAAACATGAAATCAAAACTACACATTATTATTGCAGCTATTGGCTTGACGTCAGGTCAGGTCTTTTCCGCGAATCTGATCACCACTACTGACTTTACTCGAAACAATTATACGGGCACTCTCGGATATCAATTCACTTCAACAAGTGCGAGCACCGTAATCCAAAGTCTCGGATTTATTGACGAGGCGGCGAACGGGCTTACAACTGCTCATACGGTAAGTCTTTGGGAATTAAGTAGCGGAACGACTTATGATTTGTTGGCCTCAGTCACCGTCGGGGCTGGCACAAGCAGTGGCCTTAATGGAGGATATCGCTGGGAAGCAATTGGGCCCATCACGCTGAGCAATACCGCCATTAATGCCTATGTTGTAATGGCGCAGGTCGTTAACGGAGATGGAGACAATTGGGGGCAGAGTGCCAGTTTCGATACAGCGATTGGAACTGCAGGTAACGGTTTATACAACGTTACCACGCTGGGTTCTTCGTTTGACACTGCAGTTGGGGGCGGGACTGTTGGGGGAATTATATACAACGCTGGTAACATTAGCACCTCTATCCCTGAACCAGCCGTTTCGCTTCTCGGCGGTTTGGGCGCGCTCGCGCTATTACGTCGTCGCCGTGCCAAACTTCCAACGTCTCCGTAACCAATTAGAATGTGGGCAATAACACTTTGCCCATTAAAAGACAATCTATAAGGCGCGGCACAGGAGGAATTCTTTTTTCGCGCTTTATCCTTAACACCAATCAGCAGACTTCAAACTTCATTTCAATGACCGCCATCCATCGCTTCTTGCTCCTGCGAGAGATGTAATAGCAACAATATAGCATCCTGCCGATCGCTCCAAATCTCCAGATAATAGCAACAAACGAAAAAACAACCAAACTAAGAGAAAAAATAAAAACTCATGAAACTATATCTAAACACCGTGGCAGCGTTTGCGCTCTGCGGATTATTATTAAATCCTGCCGCGCAGGCTCAGACTGTCACGCCGAGCCAATGGCTGGCGGCGCAACCAAAGCCAGCCTACAAGACGGGCCACACCCTACCGCGCTTGACGCGTTTCGCCGCCAACGACCAGCAAGATCTCGCTTATCAGAAAGAACTGGCTGAGAACTGGGGATACGCGGTCCAGTTTGGCGGCTATACCTCACTGACACAAGACGGGGGGATTGCTTCTAAGTTAAACGATCTAAATAGTTATGAATCGAAGATAGCGGCTTTAACTATAGCCAATCCTCAGAGGTATCCTTTGGCGCAGATCGGGCACCCGAGAGACATTCCAGGGGCCGATGCTCCGGCGGGGTCATGGATCTACAGGGCTGACGGGACGATTGTCACTGGCAGTGGCCAATCAGCTGATGGCACTCTCTGGGGTGATCCAAATGGACCAATGTTCAGTCCAGAAGCTCCTGAGCTCACATGGCAGATGACAGGTTCCAGTCGCGCTGCAGTACTCACTGAGTTAACCAATCGGGGTATTCCCGTTAACATCGTCCTCAATGGCGGCGAATATGGCATCGGCGTGATCGGGCATGAGTGGGAGCCAAGATGGTCCCAATCTCCCACGATCCTTGCGGCCGTTAATCAGAGTGTGTGGGGGCAATATGATAACTTTACCACCCGGAATAACTATGCATCTGGCAAAAAAGCGAATTCCGAGCGGATCATTGCCAATGCTCTCAAGGCGGCCTCCCCGCAGCGCAGTCTTTATGTCTATTACACTGCGGGTGGATCGAGTCTTCGCAACAAAGATTGGGCTTCGTCACAGTGGCAGAGCGAGTGGCAGCATACACGAGGGATTTCGGACATCCCCAGCAACGAGGCCTATTATCGGCATTACAATGACGGCTTCACCGGGAGGCTGGATCTTTTGACCTTGGCGACGAACGCCATGTCCTTGGAACTCGCTACGGGTGACGCGCTTTCTTACAATTGGATCACTGCAGGTTGGTCAACCGACCCAAATTATGTTGCCGAAACGAATCGGTGGACGGGTTTCCTCAAGTGTTACTTCACCCTTGGCATGATTGGCTGTAATGTGGGTAATTATGGTGCTTTCACAACTCCAGAGCGTGATAATTTTCCATCCACCACGCCGCCGCCGTACCTCAAAGAACTCGCGGTCACAAGCCATGTACAAGCGTTGTTCTCGCAGGTCGAGGGGATCGTCAGAAATAGCGATCTCTTGCAGGGGCCAGCAATGCACAGGTTGTCCCCGACTGAGCCTGCATACGAATTTCCAACCGGCGATGACAATGCTCGCGTTTTGGCTCGCAAGCATCGCACGGCGGCGACTTGGTTGATCACTGCTTGGGCAGCAGATGGCGCAAACCGCAATGTCTCCGTCTATATCCCCGAGTTGGGAAATATTACACTTGAGGCGCGCATCGTTGGCAGCGTTTATACGGCCACTTTGAGTGGAAGTAACGTGACCTTGACCCGCATCGACAATGAAGGTGCCACCTACACCGCCGTGGCCAATGGCACTCCAGTGGTGACACAAGTCAATTTAACGGTTCCGTCACCGATTGCGACCAATCGCCTGCTCTGGCTCTCCGCTGATAGTGAAGTGACAGTTGATGGGTCAGGGAACGTTTCCTCATGGGGGAGTATCGGAAATAACACGGCCCTCGGCCAGACCGATGCCACGAAACGGCCAACTTTAGTGGCAAACGCCATCAATGGCAAACCTGCCCTGCGCTTCGTGAATGGACAAACCTGGATGACGGGAGATCCTGGTGATAATAACTTTAACGGGACTCTTAGCGTTTTTGCCGTCTTTACTCCTGGTTCCACTACCAACAAGGCGATAATTGGCATGCAGAATGCGACCGAGCGGGTTGGAATGAATGATAATACCATCGGTGTGGACGCTTTTCTCTCAAGCGGCATGGTTCGCAAAACAGAATTCTATGCAATTGTTTCTCCGGTGAATTATATGTTACTCGGTGAGAATCTTTGGACTGGTGGGGGAGCGGGTTTCGGTCTCACCGGAGACATTGCAGAAATTCTCGTCTATAAAAATCTGTCTGGAACGGAAGTGACGCGCGTGAAGAGCTATCTAGATGATAAATACAGTCTCAAACCGGACACGGCGATCTCAAACGGCAGTTTTGAATCCCCAGTAGTTACGGGCTATACCTTTAACGCCGTTCATAGGAATGAACTCAATTCAGGTTGGGTCTTCGCTAACTACTCCGCCATCCAAGCAAACGGTAGTGGCTTCAATGCTCCGACCGCACCGAATGGCATTCAGACCGCAGTTTTACAAGGTAGCGGAGGTCAACTTGGGAATTTGTCCCAGACCGTGAACTTTGCCGCAGGCAACTACACGGTGAGCTTCAAGGCCGCGCGCCGAAATGGCCAGATCCAGGCGATTAAGGTGAGCCTTGATAGTGTACAAATCGGAGCGTTGATTACACCTGCGAGTGATTCATTTGCAGATTACACCACCGCGTCATTCTACGCACCTGCGGGATTCCACGCATTACGTTTGGAGGCGACCGACGCCACAGGTGACAAGAGTACCTTCATCGACCAAGTCGCGCTGACTAAAGTCGCTGCTAGCAGCAGTGGTTTCGTCAACTTTTTCAACACCCTGTATGCAGGTACGCGCAGTAATCACAACGGAAACCTAGGCTACGAGTTCACTCCTGCAGCCAATATCATCGTGACGGCACTAGGGCGACCCGTTTCCGGCACCATGGCAAATGACCACACGATCAAGATTTGGAAAGTCTCTGACCAAAGTGTCGTCGCCACAGCCACCGTCACTCCCACCTCGGCCACTGATTCGCTGGGTTACAAATACATACCGTTGAGTTCCTCAGTGACTTTAACCAGTGGCACAGCCTATCGGATCACCTCCAATGAAACCAGTGGTGGGGATGCGTGGATGAATCTTGGCTCAATTTCTAACCACCTGACCACGGCCACCGTCAGTCAAGCGGTATGGGCCACCGGAGACACCTACCCGCTAAATTTCGGTGGTGCTGGGGAAGTCGGCTATGTCGCTCCGGCCTTCTACACTGGCAGCGCTCCGCCCCCGCCCTTGCTCAACTTTTTCAATGCCGCCTACACGGGTTTGCGCAATGATCACACGGGAAATGTCGGCTATGAATTCACCCCTGCGGCCAATATCACCGTGACCGCACTGGGTCGGCCCGTTTCCGGTACCATGGCCAACAGCCACGGGATCAAGATCTGGAAAGTCTCCGATCAAAGTGTCGTTGCAAGCACCACCGTCACCCCAACCTCGGCCACCGATTCGCTAGGATATAAATATGAAGTGCTCGCTTCTTCGGTCACGCTGAGCAGCGGTACGACCTATCGCATCACCACCACCGAAACGAGCGGCGGGGATGCATGGATGAATGTCGCCTCGATCTCCAACCACTTGACCACCGCCACGGTCAGTCAAGCTGCTTGGGCCACAGGAGACACCTATCCGCTAAATTTAGGTGCTGGTGGGGAAGTCGGATATGCAGCTCCCACCTTCTACACCTCCGACGCAGCGGCCCCAGCAGCACTCGCTGCCCCCACCACACTCGCATCGAATGTTTCCGCAGATGGCCGTGTGAACTTGAACTGGGCCGACAACTCCGCCAACGAAACCGGTTTCATCATCGAGCGCAAGACGGGCGCAGGTGGCACCTACGCGCAAGTCGCCTCGCTCGGAGCCAACGCCACCACCTTCAGCGAAGGCGGCCTCACTCCTGGCACGCAGTATTTCTACCGAGTGAAAGCGAGCAATGGCACGGACAGTTCCGCCTTCACGCAAGAAGCCAATCCCACCACCCTCGCGCAGCTTCCCTTCGGCGGCACCGCCCGGGCCATTCCTGGCACCATCGAGGCAGAAGCCTTCGACACCGGTGGTGAAGGGGTCGCCTACCACGATGATAGCGTCGGCAATACTCCTGGTGCAGCGCGGACCGCAGAAGACGTGGACCTTGAAAACACCACCGACATCGGCTCCGGCACCAACGGCAGCAGCATCGCCAATGGCGAGTGGCTGGAATACACCGTCAATGTCACGGCAGGCACCTACAATCTAACCTTCCGCGCCGCCTCCGGCGGAACCGGCGGTCAGATCAAAGCCCTGCTAGATGGAGTCGATCTCGGCACCGTGACCATTCCCGACACTGGCGGCTGGCAGACTTGGGTGGACGCCACGCTCATCGGCAAAACCCTCGACGCAGGAAATGGAAAAATCCTGCGCCTAGAGTTCACCGGTGGCATCAACCTGAACAAGACGACGATTTCCGCCAATCTGCCCAGCCCATGGCAAACGGCAGACATCGGAACAGTCGGCCTTGCAGGCAGTGTCATCGCGAATGCAGGTAGCTATACTATCAAAGGCTCCGGCATTGGCATCACCGGCACCGCCGACCAATTCCGCTACGTCTATCAGACCCTGAGTGGAGATGGCTCGATCACCGCGCGGATCAACAGCCAGAGCGGTGTCCTCGCTGCCTCCCTCGCAGGCGTGATGGTTCGCGAAACCACCGATGCAAACTCACGCTTCGCAATGGTCGCGCATCGAGGAGCTGGCACCAACAACATGCGAGCCACCCGACGGACCACGAGCGGAGGCACCTTACTCACCACCAGCTCGGCCTCGCAGACCCCGCCGAATTGTTGGGTCCGTGTCACCCGCACAGGCAACAGCCTCGCAATGGCCAGTTCCACTAACGGCACGACGTGGACGACCATCTCCACCACCACCGTCACCATGACGGCGAACGTCACCGTGGGTCTCGCCGTGACTTCTGGAAACAACACCCTCCTCGATACGGACGCGTTCTCCAGCATCACCGTGGTGCCATAATTCAACTGACCGCGAGGCAATAGAGAATCAACCAAGGGTGAGGTGCGACAAGAAGTATCTCACCCTTTATTCGAGTTAACGATTCAGGAGCGGAAGCATTTCGACAGAATCATTTGAATTTAGAGAAGCCTCACGCCCGACAAAGAGCTTGCATCCTTCTTTTAAAAAATGATTCTTTTATTCTCCTAACTCATGGTCAAAACGCATATCTATATAGTGATATCACTTCACTCATATGAATACAAAACTCTCATCAAGTGCCAAAGCCAACTCCCGTCATTGGATGAAATTGATTAAATTGGGAATCGTTCTGATGGCTTCAAGTATTGGGGTTTTTTCTCTAGTGAAAACATTTGAACCTCAGTCTGATACATATAAACCATCCGTGATGGGTGAGAGGATGGGAATCGGAGCCAAACGAAACCGTGCCTCATCGCATCCAGACGGACGACCGCGTGATCCTGCGTTAATTGATCTGCTAGACAAATGCTTGGCAACGGAAAGCCTGTTGGATCCGTGCGAGCGCGGTGCCGCATTGCAGCAGCTAATGGCAAAGATGGAGCCAGGAACTTATCGAGACCTTTTAGAGGAGATGTTTCTCGATGAGTTGAATGGTGAAACGGCGCGTGCGTTATTTGACGCGTGGGCGAGTACCGATCCAAAAGCTGCCGCCGCATGGAGCCAAGCACTTGAAGCCTGTGAAGCGCGTCTCACGCTCATGAGCTTAGCCGTCACTCGCTGGGCAGCCGCTGACCCAACAAATGCTGCCGCTTGGGCGCACACTCTGCCTGCTGGGGAAGAACGCGAGGGCGTGTTTGCGGCCTTGGGAAATGAGACGGTGTGGAATGATCCTGTGGAAGCACTTCATCATGCAGAAGAACTAACACCCGGCAGTGTGCACACGGAATTGATTGGTCGCGCCGTGGCGGAATGGGCAAGTAATGACCGGGATGGAGCATACGATTGGGCCAAGCAAGTAGAGGATGAGAAATTGCGTGAGAGCCTGCTCGAGCAGTTAATCATCGCATCTGCTGAGAAAGACCCATTAGGCGCGGCAGATCTCGCTCTCCAGATGCCGCCGGGAGCCAATCAGGATCGAACTCTAGTCTCGATCATTCAACGTTGGGTGCAGAGCGATCCCAGCAGCGCAGCTGCATGGGTGGCCCAGTTTCCACCTAACACACTTGGGATTGATGCGATGGAAAATCTCATTCAATTGTGGGCGGCTTCGGATTTGACAGCCTCAGGAAACTGGGTGCTGACCCTGCCGCCGGGCGCGCTTCGGCACGCAGCCATCACCATATATGCACGCGGATTGGTGCGAACCGACTCGGCCTTGGCCCAGCAATGGGCGGACTTGATCCAGTGAAGCAGATTTCAGGCACTTTTCACTGGTATCAAATTTTATGCATCGCTCTAGAACTGTTCGGCATGGTTCCTGCTGCATTAGAGCCGATGGCCTGAAAAGTCCTGTGATTTTTAAAAATGTGGCGATTAAACGCAGTTTTTCAGTTAGACTTTGGCTACCGGCATACGATTACTAACATCGCAGGCAGTCGAATCGAATTTAAAGCCCCGTCGGCACCCAGCGTGCGGCGGGGCTTTTTTGCGGGTGTTATTTTGGAGAGGAAAAAGGAGGTTCTTCGTAAGACCTCACTAAATAAGGGCACTTGTCCGGGTGGTGGTGTGTGTCCGGTGAGGTTGGCGGGTTAG
>ENA-OFCF01000261-OFCF01000261.1-metagenomes-genome-assembly--contig:-NODE-261-length-25305-cov-4.101941_pt1 | contig 25305 bp, 24 predicted proteins | sample MGYA00153387_OFCF01 | MGnify analysis MGYA00153387
AGCGTGGAGAACAAAAGATGAACGATTCATACAGACATGCATGCCTAATTATAATACTTACTATAACAAGCTCATGACTGCCATTGGCAGGGCAGACCTGATAGATAACGAAAATTACTATCCAGTACAGAATCTGCAGGCAAAAGGGCTTGGTACTGAAGTGTATGATATTTGTATGGAGGCTATGGGTAAAAAAAATGTTGCAGAATGGAAAGAAATTCTTGTATCCGCAGACATACCCTTTAGTGTTGCACAGTCTTGGGAAGAGATATTGGTAGATAAGCAGGCTTGGGCGAATGACTGTTTCTATAAGATGAAGTACGATAACGGTAACGAAAGAACCTTGGTCCGATTACCTGTGAACTTTGCGGAAATGGGATCACCGGAATATCACCGGGGACCGTTTATCGGAGAACATGGTGTTGAAATTTTGAAAGAGATAGGCTATGACGAAAAAGAAATCGAACAGTTAGTTGCTGACAAGACAGTATTCGTGTGGAAAGACAACAAGTAAACAAACCCAGTCACACATCGGTGAACAAGTTTCCATTTCTGGTTTTGTCTTACACCATTACATTTTCTTGTTCCTACGTTTGAATATCATTTCGAAATGCGATAAGCTGAATGATGTTCTGTGTATTCATCAGATTTCCCTGAGATCAGCAGGAAAGCCCTGCCATTTCCTGACATCCTATTCAACGCAGGTAAAGCAATTTGGATTCGTGACTTGTGCAGCCAGGGAATCAATATTGAAGGAACACAGGAACAGTCATATCCCTCGCCATGATAGATGGGTGAATAACTATGAGACATTAAGAGTTATATCTACAGAGATCAAATAATATATCTGTCTTGTATCAAAAAGCTGTAACGGAAGCATTTGCTTTTGTTACAGCTTTTATTATCTCGAAAAACCTTGAAGTTTGTAACATAAGCTTTATTACCTCGTCTGTTATCCAGCATAAGTTTATCGGGGGGGGTTAAGATATAATCACTATATGCAACAATTTGTGGAGGTTTCTAGAGAATCCTTTCGCCTGAAACATAGAATAAAATAATATGATTAGTGACATAAAATGAACAGGACCATCATAGGCGTTGGAAAGGTCACAAAGACAAGAATTTTTTCAAGACACTATGCCTTATGATTCCGTTAGTTTTCTGATATTATCATGATTTATTTTAGCCGCTCTTTTACCTTACTTTGGGTCCATAGCAAATTAGGTTTGTCCGAATAATTCTTTATTCTGAGTATCATCGAAGACAGCAAAAGAAAAAGGATTGGTTAACCCAATCCCTTTCCCCTCTGAGGCGTGGTTGCGAGCCACCCTGTGTGTATAGATGATTCCATAATTCTCCCATTGGAGTGGGAAGAGGGGAGAAATCAGCCGCCCAGGTAAGCTTTTTTAACCTCTTCGTCAACTAAGAGATCTTTGGAGTCACCTTCCAAATCTATATAACCGTTTTTCAGTATATAGCCTCTGTTGGAGTACTTCAGGGCAAGATTTGCATTCTGCTCTACTAGAAGTACTGTAGTTCCGCTTTGATTGATGTCACGGATGATGTTGAAGATTCCTTCAACGATGAGTGGGGCGAGTCCCATGGACGGTTCATCGAGGAGAAGAAGTTTCGGCCTTGACAGCAGTCCTCTTGCGATGGCCAGCATCTGCTGCTCTCCACCGGAAAGAGTGCCTGCCATCTGGTACTTCCGGTCAAAGAGCTTCGGAAAGAGCTCGAAGGATTTTTTAAAGTCGCTCTCAATGTTTCCCTTGTCTTTTCTCGTGATGGCACCGACTTCCATATTCTCGAGTACAGACATCCGGGGGAATATTCTTCGCCCTTCAGGGACATGGGAGATGCCGAGCCTCACGATGTCTGAAGCAAGGATTCTGGATATGTCCTTTCCCATGTAGAGGATTTCCCCAGAGGTTTTTTTTTCCAGACCCGATATGGTCCGAAGGGTAGTGGTCTTACCAGAACCATTGGCTCCGATGAGGGAGACGATTTCACCTTCCTCAACATGGAGTGTGACGTTTTTTAAAGCATGGATGGCGCCGTAATGGACATTGAGTTTATTCAGCTTGAGCAAGAACTTCACCTCCAAGGTAGGCCTTGATGACCGCGGGATTATTCTGGATCTCCTCTGGCGTGCCCTCCGCGATGAGGTTGCCATAATCAAAGACGAAGATCTTGTCACAGAGGGACATGACCAGGGACATGTCGTGTTCAATGAGGACGACCGTGAGCTTGAATTCATCGGTCACCCACTTGATGAGTTTGGTCAAATCCCGGGTTTCATTGGGATTCATCCCCGCTGCGGGTTCGTCCAGGAGAAGGACCTTCGGACTTGCTGCCAGTGCTCGCGCAATCTCCACTTTCCGCTGGTCCCCGTAGGAAAGGTTCCGAGCCTTGTCGTCCTTCTTCTCATAGAGGTTGAAGACCCTGAGGAGTTCGGAAACCTTCTGCGATGCTTCGCTTTCCCCCTTGAAAAAGGAGGGGAGTCTGAAGATCGAAGGGAGGAGACCATAATTAAGGTTGCAGTGGTAGCCGATGAGTACGTTGTCAAAGACAGACATGTCCTTGAAGAGCCTGATATTCTGGAAGGTTCTTGCGACACCGTATTTGGCCATCTTCTGAGGTTTCAGTCTCTTTGAGGTCACCACTTCCTCAAGATGGTAGGTGATTTCGCCGGAGGAGGGAGAATAAAAACCTGTAAGGAGGTTGAAAAAGGTCGTCTTTCCGGCGCCATTAGGTCCGATGATTCCCGTGATTCCTCCCTGCTGGATACTGATATTGATGTTGGTGACGGCTTTGACACCGCCAAAATGCTTTGACAGGCCATTCACGTTCAATAGTTCCATCGCTAGGCCTCCTTCCTGATTGTTTTTTTCAATTTTCTAAACCACTTCTGTGGCTTGTAGACCATCATGACAAACAAGATGACGGCATAAATGACCATGCGCAGGGAAGGGATTCCCTGTAGGGAAAGGGAGATGAGGGAAAGCACAATGGCGCTGATGATCGAGCCTATGATGCTTCCTAACCCTCCAAGGACAACAATGACAAGGATATCCACTGATTTCATGAAACCGAACGAGTCCGGTTTGATGAAGTAGAAGAAGTTCGCATAGAGGGCACCGGCAATACCCGCGAAGAAGGCACCCATGGAGAAGACCAGGACCTTGTAATAGCTGGCGTTGACGCCCATGGAGGTGGACGCAATCTCGTCTTCTTTGATGGAGATGACCGCTCGCCCGTTATAGGAACTGATGAAGTTTGAAATGACGACAACGGTAATTACTATCATGGCAAAGAGCCATGTCCAGGTCGTGTACCTTGGAATGTCGTTAAGACCCATGGCACCGCCGGCATAGTCCCAGTTGAGGCCGATGATCCTTACAATCTCACCGAAACCAAGGGTTGCGATGGCCAGGTAATCCCCTTTTAGCCTCAGCGTAGGGCCACCGATGAGAACCCCGGCGAAGGCCGCTACAAGTGCGGCACCGATGATTCCTACGATGAAGGGCAATCCGAGTTTGGCTGTGAGGATTCCCGAGGTATAGGCACCGATGGACATGAAGGCAGCATGCCCAAGGGAAAACTGACCGGTGAATCCTGTAATCAGGTTCAGGCTGACCGCCAGGATGATGTTGATGCCTATGCTGACGAGGTTGAGGAAGAGGTAGGAATCGATGATATCAGAATTCATCATCAGCATCACGGTGAGGTAGACTGTAATGACGAAGATTGTTTTGTAGAGGTTTTGTTTGCTGAAAAGTTTTGTCATTTCATCACCTATACCTTTTCATTGTTCTTGTAACCCATGAGGCCAGTCGGCTTGATGAGAAGAACGAGAATCAGGATCAGGAAGGCCACAGCGTCTTTGAACAAGGACCCGCCTAAGGAACTGACGAGAGTTTCCACCATGCCCAGGAAGAATCCTCCGAACACCGCGCCCGGAATGATTCCAATGCCGCCGATAACTGCGGAGACGAAAGCCTTGAGTCCCGGAGTGGCTCCCATGAGAGGGTTTATCGTGCTGTAGTATACGCCGACGAGTACCCCCGCAGCACCGGCTAGGGCGGAACCCATGAAGAAGGTGTAGGAAATCGTCCTGCTCACGTTGATTCCCATGAGCTCTGCGGCATCCCGGTCTTCAGAGAGGGCTCTCATGGACTTGCCGACCTTTGTTTTCTTGGTGATGAACTGGAGAAGCAGCATAAGGGACACCGTAATGGCAATGATATAGAGACTCTTGATGTCGATCACGGCTCCAGTGCCGAAAACTTTGACCTGCGTCCCAGGCAGGACATCCTTGTAGGTTCTGCTTTCAGGTCCCACAAAATACATCATTCCGTACTGAAGAAAAAGCGATACGGCGATGGCGGTGATGAGGGCTGAGATTCTGGAGCCCCCCCGGAGCGGTTTATAGGCAACCTTCTCGATAATGATTCCCAGCAGTCCGCAGACCAGCATGGAAATTAAAAGGGCGGGAAGAAAGGGAAAGTCGAATATCGAAGTCAGGGCAAACCCGATGTAGGCGCCTACCATGAGGATATCCCCATGGGCAAAATTTATGAGGTTGATGATTCCATAGACCATTGTATAGCCAAGAGCCACCAGACCATAAATACTTCCAAGGGATATGCCGTTGATCAGTTGTTGCACTATACGTTCCATGCAGTGCCTCCTTCTTGAATGAACTATAGGCTGTCTAAATGAAGACAGCCTTGGTTTTCAGCTTTTGTCTTGAGGTATTATTTTGGATCCTGTTTCTTGAGGAATGTCGGGACACCATCTACTACTTCAAGGATGGTAACTGCCTTGACGGGGTTGTGGTTTTCGTCGATGGACAGGGTACCTGTGATTCCTTTAAAGTCCTTTGTGGAAGCGAGGGCATCCTTGATCTTTTCCCGGTCTGCCGAACCGGCTCTGTTGATGGCATCCACGACAAAGTATCCGAGGTCATATCCCAGCGCATTGAAAGCATCGGGCTCTGAACCGTTGGCTGCTTTGAAAGCTTCTTTGAAGGTGACGACTTCCGGGGTTGTGTCCCCAGAGGAGTAGTGGTTGGAATAGTAGGTGCCGTTAAGGGCTTCGGCTCCGGCAATTTCCAGCAGCTTTGGAGAATCGTATCCGTCTGCGCCAAGGACTGGGACGGTGATTCCAAGTTCTCTTGCCTGCTTGATGATCAGTCCGACTTCATTATAGTAGCCAGGAACGAAAAGGAAGTCCGGGTTTGAGGCCTTGATGGTCGTGAGCAGGGTTTTGAAGTCTGTATCCTTGGACTGGTAGGCTTCTTCTGCTACGACAGTGCCACCCAGGCTGGCGAAGGTGGTTCTGAAGTTGTTTGCGACACCCTTGCTGTAATCGGATGAGTTGTCCATAAGGATCGCAGCCTTCGTAAAATCGAGGTCCTTTACAGCAAAGGTTGCCATGGTTACGCCCTGGAAGGAATCGCTGAAACAGGTCTTGAAGACATATTCACGAACCTTTCCGTTGGAATCCAGCGTGACGTCGTCCGCTGTCGCTGAAGCGGAAATCAGCGGCACTTTGTTTTCCTGTGCTGGTGGAAGAGCGCCCTTGACATTGCCTGATGTGGCAGGCCCGAGGATGGCCACAACATTGTCTCTTGTGGCCAGTTTTGATGAGACATTGGCAGCTTCTTCAGAACTTGACTTGTTGTCGACTTCGACAATCTCAATCTGCTTACCAAGGACACCACCCGCGGCGTTGATTTCCTTAAGTGCAAGCTTGATTCCTGCCGCAAGGCTTTGGCCGTAAGTGGCGACATCTCCGGATAGTTCGTAGTTCAGACCAATCTTGATGGTATTGCCCTCTGCATTTGCAGCTTTTTGTCCACAGCCAGCAAAAGCTGTCAGGGACAGGAGAGCTGCGGTGAATAATTTCAGATTCTTTTTCATTGTTTTCCCCTCCGTGATTTTTTTGTTGATTTTGTCATAAAAGCAATTATTCCTCTTTTCGGGTATTAAAAAACCTCTATCATGTTTTATTACACGATAGAGGTGCTTTTGCACGGTACCACTCTACTTCACAAAAATATTTCTATCTTTGCCTATGGGGTTCTATCAAACCCTTGCCTTATAACGTAGGCCTTCGTCATGGCTTACTAGGGTTCAGCCACGAGACTCGGAAGTGATGTATTCTCTATTCGGGTATCACCGGTTCTCATCTCTTCCGGTTCTCTGTAAATACGCACTGGATAGTTTTTTCTTCGTCATTGTCTGTTCTTTATCTGATTAGGATCATTCGCAATTTGACCTTGTATGGATATTAACATTTTAATAACAATGTGTCAATATTATTTTAAGATTAATTATTTAAATACAGTTTTGATGTCAAATGAAGTGAAAAGATGATGTTTTATAGCAATATTAACAATTGACACCTTAAAACGTTTACAGAATGGCTATAATTATGAAATAAATAATGATCAAGAGTTTTTTTGCTTGAATTCCTTATAATCAAGACTTATGATGTAACAAAACAGAGCCGTTGCAGAGGGGTGAAACGATGAAAAAAAGAGAAAAAAAAGATCGGAAAAAAACTGTTCAAGAGAAAATAAAGACGAATATCACAGATGATTTTGGAGGAATCGCCCATGATATCTTCATGAAACAGGATCAACTTCTCGACTTGTTGGATAAAATATCCGGCAGCGGAAAAAAAGGTGAGGAATCGGATGTGGAAGAAACCGTCCATGAAATCAGGGTCAATTTCAGAAGGCTCATCTCGCTCTTTTATTTCTACAAACCTCTGGTCAGGGGTAAAGTCAGCATCGGGCTGCAGAAGGACCTGAAGAATGCACTGGGAAGCTTCGAGTCGGACCGCACATTCCATATCTTCAACAGAGCCATAACGAAGTATGGAGAGGCGATAGGCAACAATGCCACACCTCATGAAGCTGAAGATACGGAAGTTCTCTTAAGGGAAGCGGTGGCCATGAATGAGAAGGGCTATTTCCGAAATATAGGGAAGAAATCACCTGATCCAAGGACGAAGGAATTCGCGGACAGATATTGTTCGCTTAAAGAAAGAATCCTTAAGAGTGAAGGAGAACTGTTCAAACGTAGAGTCTATGGCCGGTCTTTAGATATGACCGGCTTCAGGCAAAGGCGATACCAGAAACTCAGGGAAAAGTTCAAGGGAAAGGAAAGGGAACTTGACCTGGAAGATATGAAAGCAGTGCATCGCTTAAGAATCCAGGGGAAGAACATCTACTATGCGGTGAAGAATCTTGAGCAGGACCTGGGAGAAGAAGCTGTAAATTGGACGAAGCATCTCAAAGACATCCAGGATGTTGCAGGAAGAATCCATGATGCTGAAGTTAATCTTCAGATTGCAGGGGATATTGAAAAAAAACAAGAGATCAGCGAAAGCGTTCAAAGGTTCAATGAGTATCTCCTGAAGGAAAAGGAAGTGAAGGGCATGGAGTTAATGAGGCTCGTCAGTTCCCCGAAAGAAATTACTCAATAAGTCAGAGCTTAAGGCAATCCTCAATTGAAGGTTGCCTTTCTTTATCGTGTATCTCCATGGTTGATAAAATCAACCATAATTAACTTTTAATCCATTGTATTATGGGATAGAAGTTTTACAATTAGATATGAGGTGATCATATGAAAGAAATCAATATTTCAAGAATGCTCGTCACTAAACGAAAAGAAAAGGGGATTACTCAGGAGGAACTCGCTCATTATATTGGAGTCTCCAAGGCCGCTGTATCAAAATGGGAAACAGGGCAGAGCTATCCGGATATTACCTTCCTTCCTCAGCTCGCTGCTTACTTCAACATCAGTATTGATGAGCTTATGGGCTATTCGCCCCAGATGACGAAAAATGACATCAAGAAGCTATACTATCGGCTGTCATCTGACTTTGCCACAAAACCAGCCGAGGAAGTACTGGAGGAATGCAGGGGAATCGTCAAGAAATACTATTCCTGCTTTCCCTTGCTCTTTCAGATGGCTGTGCTCCAGCTCAATTATCACATGCTCGCAGGAGAGAAGAAGATGCGGGAGGAGGTTCTGGAATCGGCCCTCGGCCTATGCATAAGAATCAGGACGGAAAGCAACGATGTGCTGCTTTCCAAAGATGCGATTTCTCTCGAATCTTCTTGCTATATCATTCTTCAGAAACCTCTGGAGGTCTTGGAGCTCCTTGGAGAATACATCCGGCCGAGTACGCCGGATGATGTGAGCATCGCCCAGGCCTATCAGATGCTGGGTAATGTCCAAAAGGCAAAGGAAATCTCCCAGGTGAGCATGTATCAGCACCTGCTGGCACTTGTCGGTACTGCGTCCTCCTATCTGCTTCTCAATGCAGACAGCGAAGAGAAATCCAAAGAAGTCCTACACCGGGCGCTATCCGTTGCAGATATCTACGATTTGGATAATTTGCATCCCAATGTCATGGGACAGCTCTATTTTACAGCTGCACACGTGCGCAGTCTGCAAGGGGACACAACGGGAGCGCTGGACCTGCTCCAGAAATATGCTGGAATCTGTACCAAAGGATTTTTCCCGTATACGCTGCATGGAGATGCCTACTTCGATGCCATTGATGGGTGGTTCAGCGAACTGGATCTGGGAACGGATGCGCCAAGGAATGAGAAGGCAATCAGGGAAGGCATGCTGCAGAGCGTCCTGTCCAATCCTGCATTCATGCCTTTTAGAGAAGAACCAAGGTATAGAAGCATCATTGAATCTTTAAAAAGTAATTTAGGAGGGAAATAACGTGAACGAATTTAAAGAGTATCTGCCATTCTTGATTCCACTGGTCATCATCGAGCTTGCGCTGATGGTTACCGCTCTCATCCATGTGCTGAAGCACCCGCATTATCGGTTTGGAAACAAAACATTTTGGGTGATCGTGGTCCTATTTATCCAGATTATCGGGCCCATTTCCTATTTTGTCTTCAGCAGGGAGGATGAATAATGGATATTTTATGCATAGAGCATCTTAGCAAGAGCTTTGGTGCGCACCAGGTGATCAGGGACCTGTCATTTTCTGTACCGGAACATTCCGTTTTTGGTTTCGTCGGACAAAACGGTGCTGGCAAAACGACTACAATGAAGATGATTTTGGGACTCCTGAAACCTGAAGGGGGGAGCATTACAGTCTGTGGTGAGCCGGTCACTTTCGGACAGACGAAAACCAATCGCTGCATCGGATATCTGCCCGATGTCCCGGAATTTTACAGTTACATGAAACCAAAGGAGTATCTGAAACTTTGCGGGGATATCACGGGAATGTCAGAGGAGAATATCCGTAAGAGAAGCGAAGAACTCCTAGCCCTGGTCGGATTGGATAATGCGAATAAAAGGATTGGAGGGTATTCCCGTGGCATGAAACAGCGGCTTGGCATTGCACAGGCACTGATGAACCATCCCAAACTTCTGATTTGCGATGAGCCCACCTCTGCGCTGGATCCCGTGGGAAGAAAAGAGATTCTCGACATCCTAAAGCAGGTAAGCGGAAAGACCACGGTTTTGTTTTCAACGCACATCCTATCCGATGTGGAGCGTATCTGCGACCGGGTCGCAGTACTGCATGAGGGAAAACTAGCATTGTCAGGTACGCTTGCACAAATCAAGGCAAAGCACAAACGCGATGGACTGCTGATTGAGTTCGGAACAGAAAGTGATATGCAGAGCTTTGTCGGAACTGCGAAGATCAGGCCGTATCTGAAGGATGCGGAACAGATTGACCTTATCCTGGTTTTGAATACGCAAGATATCGTTCTGGCGGAATCCGCTGCCATAGAAACCTTTACGATGAAAGGGATTCTTCCGACGCGGCTTGAAGTACTCGAACCAACGCTTGAAAGCCTGTTTATGGAAGTGGTCAGATGAAGGCCTATATCGCTTTTGTCCAAAAGGAACTTATGGAAAATGTCCGGACATATAAATTGCTGATTATGCTCTCAGTGTTTCTAATATTTGGCATGTTAGGTCCGCTAACCGCTAAGCTTATGCCAAAACTCTTAGAAACCCTGATCACAGATGGCATTCAAATTACTATCCCTGAACCGACGGCGCTGGATTCGTGGGCACAATTCTTCAAGAATGTCTCACAGATGGGTATGCTTGTCGTGGCTATTCTCTTCAGTGGAATGATGGCAAATGAATTCAGTCACGGGACGCTCATCAACATACTCACAAAAGGCCTTGCCCGAAGTACGGTCATCCTTTCAAAGTTCACGGTTTCTGCACTCATTTGGACCATCAGCTATGGTCTGTGCTTTGTGGTATCCTTTGTCTATACCGCATATTTTTGGGGGGATGAAGGAATCGCACATCTTTTTCTGGCCGTGACCGGTCTGTGGTTCTTTGGGGTTCTGCTTCTCGCTGTGATGCTTCTCGGAGGCGTGATTTTCAAGAATAGTTCTGGATGCCTTCTGTTTGCAGGGGGATTTATCGTTGCTCTTTTTATGTTTGATATCGTGCCGCAATTTCAGAAGTACAACCCGCTTGCACTCGCATCCCAGAACATGTCGCTGATCTCTGGGAAAGCCCTGCCTGAAGATTTGACGACAGCATTTGCAGTGAACCTTGCCCTTGTCCTGTTTTCAATTGTTTCCGCCATTGGGATTTTTAATAAGAAGCAACTCTAGAAAAGAGAAAATGATTGGATTAATTGGGTCAGACATTAAGAAGAGGAGATTCGTTTGAAATAGTGGAGACTGATAGAAAAGCATAGCATGGCGCCTGCATTTTGGAAATGCGGGTGCCATGCTATGCTTTTCTTCTGTATAAATTCGAAGAGCCAGGAAATGAGGCGTTCAAACAATAGGCATAGTTGAAACCAGATGACCAATACGAGGGACTGGTCATCTGGAGGATGAATCAAGGTATGAATAATGATCGGATTTCGAGGGTTATGCCGAGCCTGCTGTAAGTGTGATTGAGATCGTCATCGCCCATAAACCACAAACAGAAGGAAGAACCTGCCATTCTTGCTCATCTTCATTCCCAGCAGGCTTCGCAGATCTTTTCAGGCGATATTGGAGGTCTGACTTCCCTCTGAATCTGTCCTATTGGGCAAAGGTGGTGATGATTACCGATGAGGATTTCGCCTGCATGGGGTAGCTCTCCGCCATGGCACCGTCGATGAGCACCTGGATGATGTCTCCGGGAATCAAAACGACATTTCCATCCCGAGTCCCCATGGGGTAGTAAGACGAATCTGGAACGCTCACCCAGACCTGACTATCTCCCGGATACCCTGTGACACTGCCTTCGACGAGAAAACTCAGTACATTATCCCCAGATCCCTCAATGACTTCAAGGACGGTGCCGTTGATGAGAATGTCCGGTGACTCTGTGGAAAGGAGGATTACCTTGTCGGCTCCCCCCTGCGCGGGGTAGCTGGTGAGAAACATGTTCCCCCCCTCGAGATGGACATAGTTTCCGATGGCAAGCTGAGAGGCTTCGATGCTTTTTCCATCTGCAGTAATCTTTGCATTCTTGTTTAGCGTATACATAGTGACCGTAAGGTTTGCAGGGGGTTGGTCAGTATCGACTAACTTGCCGTCCACGAGCATGCTGGTGATGCCGTCGGTGGTTGTGATACTGATAATGGTCCCTTCATATTTGGCGATATCCTCGTCTTTTGAAAGTGCCTTATATCCTGCATAGGCTCCAATAAGCAAGATCATCAAAGCAATAACGATATAGCCCTTCATTTTCATCATTCTGTTTTCCATGTCTTTCATCTCCTGGAAGCATATTTAACCTTTCATGGGTAGTCTCTTGTATTATTTATAGCATAGAGGATACCCTGAGGAGTGACAGATTCCTTACATCTCGATTTTATCTTTAAGCCTGGCGGGAAAGAGGAGACTTTCTATAGAACATACGGTTAGGATTAAAAGATAAGTGAATCCTGGATTTTGAAATCCAATAGTAGTACTAAGGCATTAATGATATAATAATAAGGTTATAGAAGGCAGGTGAGAAGATGAATTATGCTGGGATTATCGTGAATAACGAGGCCTTGGCCATGGATATGGTATTCACGTACAAGGTACCCGAAGGAAAGAGCGTTGAAATCGGACAAAGGGTCAAAATATCCTTCGGTCAGGGAAATAAGAAGATCGATGGATTTGTCCTCAGAATTACGGATACAGTTCCGGTAGGGGTCAGGAACATCAAGGAGATCAGCAGCGCCTACCCGGAAGTCTATTTTGATGCCTCTAAAGTGCCTTTCATCGAAGAGATGCGCAAAAGGTATCTTGCGACCTATCTCGACATCATCAAACTCATCATCCCAAGAGGAATCCTCATGGGGATGAAGTACAAGACGAGCGAGAAGCTCTACTTTGTCAGGGAAGCGGAGGGGAAATACGCCGAGGGGAAGTACGAGTCCATCCTGGACCTTATTAGGAAGAACCCCGGACAATTCATCAAGGCGGACATCGTCAAGCAAGGATTTTCATTAAGCTCCCTCAATACCCTGATGAAACATGGATTTCTGGATGTGATGAGTGAGAACGACTACCGATACAACATCGTGGAGTACGAGCGATACGCACCCAAGATATTAAATGAAGAACAGATAAATGCCATAGATGAGATCAATAAGGCTAAAGGAACCTACCTTCTCCATGGAATCACGGGTTCGGGGAAGACGGAAGTGTTTCTGGATCTTATAAGGAAGAATATTGAGGAAGGGATGGACAGCATTGTCCTCCTTCCGGAAATCAGCCTCACGCCTCAGATGATAGAAAGGTTCAAAGGCAGATTCGGGAGGAACATCACGATCTTCCATTCGAGACTAAGTGACGGTGAGAGGTATGATGAATGGCACAGAGTCAAGAGCGGCAAGGTGAAGATCGCTATAGGAGCACGGTCCGCACTCTTTCTTCCCTTCAAGAACCTGAAGCTCGTCATTATCGACGAAGAGCATGAAAGCACCTACAAGTCAGACATGAATCCAAAGTACAACGCCAAGGAAACGGCGGAGATGATGATGAGGGAAACTGAAGGCAGGGTCGTCCTGGCTTCAGCCACACCATCTGTAGAGTCCTTCCATCGGGCGGAACTTCATGAGATTACACTCCTTTCTCTTAAGGAAAGGGCAACTTCAGGCACACTTCCGAAGATGGAAATCGTGGATATGCGCGATGAGCTTATGAGTGGGAACCGTTCGATCTTTTCGAGAAATCTTCATCAAAAGATGACCAAGGCACTGGAAAACAAGGAGCAGATCATCCTCTTCCTGAATCGCAGAGGATTTTCCACCTTCGTGTCCTGCAGGTCCTGCGGGTATGTCTTCAGATGTGACAATTGCGATATCAGCATGACCTTCCATAAGGACGGTTCACTCATGTGCCACCAGTGTGGCCTGAGGAAATCTCTGCCCAAGACCTGTCCATCCTGCCATTCGAAATATATCAAGCAGTTCGGTGCGGGAACGGAAAAGGTGGAGGAAGCCATCAGGAAGGAATTCCCTCAGGCCCGGGTCATGAGAATGGACAGGGACACCACGAGGCAGAAGAATTCCTATGAGACCATGTACAATGACTTCAAGAACAATGCATTCGACATCCTGATCGGCACCCAGATGATCAGCAAGGGGCTGGACTTCAAGGATGTCACCCTGGTGGGGATCCTGGCCGCGGACCTTTCCCTGAACCTTCCCGATTATCGGGCACCGGAAAAGACCTTCCAGCTGATCACACAGGTGGCCGGAAGGGCAGGAAGGGGAGACAAGGCAGGCGAGGTGGTCATCCAGAGCTATACGCCCGAAGACAAGGCAATCCTCGCTGCAAAGAACCATGATTATGAGGGATTCTACAGACGGGAAATCGAGATGAGAAAGATGTTACATAATCCGCCTTACTCGAAACTCCTGTACATTGTGCTGACGTCTGAAAACGAAGAGATTTTAATAAAAAATATTCAGATTCTAGGTGGAATTTTAAGAAAACACTTGTTAAAATATGCTAATATGGTTTTGTTAGGGCCTAGTCCCTGCATTATTTCAAAAATTAAGAACAGCCACAGATGGCAGCTTCTCATCAAGGGAGAATTTGATGAAGGTTTTGCAGGAGAGATCAAAGGGCTTGTCCATGAAACCTTGAGGACCTGTCAGAAGGAAATCAAGGTGAACCTTGACATCAATCCCAACAGCATGATGTAGTGAAAATTTAAAAAGATAATAGATTTAGGAGAGAAAAATGGCACTAAGAGAATTAAGAATCGTCCCAGACAGCATACTAAGAAAAACAGCTAAACCGATAAAGGAAATGACCCAGAGGCTACAGATTCTGGCCAAGGACATGTTTAATACCATGACGCACGAGGATGGCGTCGGCCTTGCAGGTCCGCAGGTTGGGGTACTGAAAAGGATCTTTGTTGTCGGCATCGGCGACATCAGGCTTTGCTTTGTGAATCCTGAAATCCTCGAGACAAGCGGGGAATATCTGGATATTGAAGGATGCCTGTCCATTCCCGGTGAGACCGGAGTGGTTAAGAGAGCAACCTATGTCAAGGCGAAAGCGATGAATGAGAAGGGAGAGGAATTCGTCATTGAAGCGAAATACCTTTTAGCCAGAGTCATCCTTCATGAGTATGACCATCTGGAAGGTATCCTTTTCACGGACAAGCTTGTGGATGTTCCTGATGACTTCGAACCCGAGGAATATGAAGACGAACTTCTTGTCAGTTACGAAATGACTCAAAAGGAGAAATAGTATCTTGAATATCATATTTATGGGGACACCTGAATTTGCAGTCCCCTCACTAAAAGAACTGGACGACAAATACCATATCGCACTGGTCCTTACCCAGCCGGACAAGGAGAAGGGAAGAGGAAAGAAAGTCCAGTTTTCACCGGTGAAGGAAGAAGCCCTCAAGAGGGGAATAAGCGTCCTTCAACCGGTAAAACTGAGGCAGGACAGGGAAATCATCGAAGAGATGAAGCGTCTTGAACCTGACTTCATCATTGTTGTTGCTTACGGGCAGATCTTGAGTGAAGAAGTCTTGGAAATTCCGAAGTATGGATGTATAAACCTTCATGCCAGCCTCCTTCCGAAACTCAGAGGGGCAGCCCCATTGAACTTTGCCCTGATTGAAGGCTATAAGGAAACCGGTGCAACCACCATGTTCATGAAAAAAGGAATTGACACGGGAGATATGCTTTTTAGGGAAACTTTAACTATTGATGATAACATGGATGTAATGGAACTTCATGATGTCCTGAGCCGAAAGGGAGGAAATCTTCTGATGAGGACCATCGAGGGCATTATGGATGGAAGCCTTGTCAGGGTACCGCAGAATGAGGAAGAGTCCACTTACGCGCCCATGATCACGAAGGAAATTTGCGAAATAGACTGGAAGAGGCCTGCTACGGAGATCAACAACCTGATCCGCGGCCTTTCGCCAGTCCCTGCAGCGTTTTCCTACCTTGGCCCTGACCGGGTGAAGATTTTAAAAGCAGAAGTGCTTGACCAGGACTACGAGGAGCCGGGAATCATCAAAGAAGTCTCCAAAGGCGGAATTCTCGTGGCGACGGGAAAAGGTGCCCTGCTCATCACAAAACTCCAGTATCCCGGGAAGAAACCCATGGAAATCAGGGATTTCCTCAACGGACACGAAATTAATGAAAAATCATTTGGAAGGAGTGTTGACTAATGTTATTTCCAGTTTATGGTTTAGACATTACATACCTTTTACTCATCCCGGCCATGATTCTGGCCATGTATGCCCAGTCAAAAGTGAAGAGCACCTACAATATATATTCGAGGGAAAGCCTCAGAAGCGGCATGACAGGTGCACAGGTCGCAAGGATGGTCCTGGATCGTTCTGGTCTGCAGAATGTTCAAATCGAGCAGATTGCAGGCAACCTTACCGACCACTATGACCCAAGGACGAAGGTCCTAAGGCTCTCAGAAGGGGTCTACGGAAAGGCAACCATTGCTTCGGCTGGCGTCGCTGCCCATGAATCAGGCCATGCCATTCAGGACCAGCAAAATTACGGACCACTGAAACTTCGGGGCCTCATGGTTCCCCTTGCCTCCTTCGGGTCAAAGTTTGCCATGATCCTTGTTATCGCAGGCCTTTTGATTTCATCGCTCAAACCGCTGATTGACATCGGAATCATTCTGTTCTCAGTAGTTGTCCTCTTCACGCTGATTACGCTGCCTGTGGAGTTCAATGCCTCTCATAGGGCCCTTGCTGTCCTCGGGGATTATCAGATCCTCAGTTCAGATGAGGTTCCCAAGGCCAAGAAAGTCCTGGACGCCGCAGCGCTCACTTATGTGGCAGCAGCATTTTCAGCCATAATGACCTTGCTTCGTCTGGTTATTCTCAGAGGAAGAAGAAGAAATTAGGAGACATAAATATGCTAACAAACGCTAGAGAAGTATCTGTAGAGGTTTTGGGCAAAGTTCTGTATCAGGGGGCATATTCAAACATCGCTTTGGATAATGCCTTTTCTTCTGCGAGTCTGAAGGATGAAGATACGGCCCTCGTCACGGAAATCACCTATGGAACACTGAAATACCTGATTACCATCGACATGATCCTCGAAAGGAACATGACCATTTCACTGAAAAAAGTGGAAAGGGATGTCCTGAATATCCTGAGGATTTCCATCTACCAGATGAAGTACCTGGACAGGATTCCATCCTATGCCGTCATCAATGAGGCGGTGAACCTGACGAAGAAGTATTCCCAGAAAGCGTCCGGCTTTGTCAATGGCGTCCTTCGTGGATATCTGAGAAAAGAGGGAGAGACATATGCCTTCAAAGATGCCCTCCTCGAAGACTCCTTCACCTATTCTTTTCCTTTGTGGATGGTGAAACTCTTCAGGGAACAGTACGGTGCAACCTACAGGAAAATCCTGGAAGGCCTCAATGAAAGGCCAAGTGTGACCTACAGGGTAAATACCCTGAAGATGGACAGGGAGGAGGCCCTTAAAGTCCTCGAATCTCTGGGTTACCATGCACATAAGACAATGATTTCCCCCTACGGCATTGAAGTCAGAGGTGGGAAAAGCGTCATGGAGAACAGGCTCTTTCGGGAAGGTGCCCTGACAGTCCAGGATGAGAGTTCCATGCTTGTGGCTCCCGCCCTTTTCGAAGGGTCTGCCCGAAGCTACATGGACCTATGCTCAGCCCCTGGTGGAAAAGCGACAGGGATTGCTGAACTGACCGGAGACAAGGTTCCCGTTTATGCCTTTGACATCTACGAAAACAAGCTGAAGCTTATCCGAGAGAACAAGAACCGGCTAGGCACAACTTCCATAAGACCGATGATGAACGATGCCAAAACTTTTCTGCCTGACTTCAGAGGGACTTCAAACGTCCTACTGGATGCGCCCTGCTCAGGGCTCGGTATCATCAGGAAAAAACCGGAGATCAAATATGCGAAAGAACAGAAGGATCTGAGCAGCCTTGTCCTCCTCCAGAGGGAGATTCTAAGCGTCGCCAGGCAGTATGTCAGGGAGGAAGGCCTTCTCGTGTATTCCACCTGCACGCTGAACAAGAACGAGAATGAGGAAAATGCCCGATGGTTCCTCCAGGAGAACAGCGAATTTGAAGCCTATCCCTTGGACCTTGGAAAGGCGGAAAATCTGATCTACACCAAGGAAGGCTTTGTCACCATCCTTCCGGGAAACACCATGGATGGATTTTTCATCGCGAGATTCAGAAGGAAACCAGGAAAATAAAAAAATACTTCCGTGAGCTTGACATAGTTGGCTTCACGGAAGTTTTTATGCTAACATATAAGAAAAATTTAAAGAAACTTAATAATTTATGTGATAAGATTGTCCGTGTTAAAATCAAGGTTAGAATCATGCCGAGGAAGATGTGGCAAAATTGTCCGACTTTGCGCATGATGTACCTCTATTGAAGGAATAAAAATGATGGAAAATATATTCGACTATTCCCTGGACGAACTGAAAGGCTGGTTCAAGGACAATAAGGAGAGCGCCTTCCGAGGAAAACAGGTCTTCGACTACATCTATAAGGGCGTCCTCGACATCGACGACATGCATACCCTGAACGCGAATTCCAGGGACAAAATCAAGGAACATTTCACCCTTTACCTTCCAAAGGTCCTCGACAAGAGGATATCCAAGGACGGGACGGTGAAGATGCTGCTTCTCCTTCAGGACGACAACGTCATCGAGACGGTCATTATGAAGTACCATTACGGGTACTCCGTCTGCGTGTCCTGCCAGATCGGATGCAAGATGGGGTGCACCTTTTGTGCTTCAACCAAGGAAGGAATTGTGAGAGACCTAACACCTGGGGAAATCCTTTCCCAGGTGATTGTTGCGGGCAACCTCGTGGGTGAAAGGATCTCACATGTAGTCCTGATGGGCTCCGGGGAACCTTTGGACAACTTTGACAATGTCATGAAGTTCCTCGCCCTGATCAATGCGGAGGATGGACTCAACCTTTCCCACAGGAACATCACCCTTTCGACCTGTGGCATTGTGGACAAGATCTATGCGCTTGCAGATAGAAAACTTCAGATTACCCTGGCCATCTCCCTCCATGAGGTGACGGATGAAAAAAGAAAGATGATTATGCCTATAGCGAATAAATATAGTATCAATGAAATCTTAAATAGTGTAAAATATTATATGAATAACACGGGAAGAAGAGTGTCCTTCGAATACGCTCTGGTAAAGGGCTCAAACGATTCAGAAGAGGATGCCAGGGCGCTCCTGAAGCTCCTTAGAGGGTTCAGGACTCATGTCAATCTGATTCCTGTAAACACCATCAAGGAGATGCTGTATCTCCCTTCTTCGAATGAGTCGGTGATGAGGTTCAGGGATATCCTCCTCGATGGGGGAATCGAAGCGACGGTAAGAAGAGAAATGGGATCGGATATCGACGCTGCCTGCGGACAGCTTAGAAGAAGCTACCTGGAGAAAATATAAACAAGGAGAGGCACATGATAGAGAGGATATCGGATATTGGCAACATAAGAGAACTGAATGAAGATACATTTGGTGTTCACGAAGATGAAGAGTATAATCTTTTTATCATCTGTGACGGAATGGGAGGGCACAATGCCGGCGAAGTCGCCAGCGCACTAGCCAAGGATACGATTATCGATACAATCGGAAACTCCCTCAATGGCGAGGATCCGATGGATTCTATGGTGATGGCTGTCAAGAGAGCTAATGATAAGATCTACACCATCTCGAAAGCGGATAACAGCCTGAACGGGATGGGAACCACAGTTACTGCGGCTTTGTCTTACAGGGGAAAGCTCTTCGTAACCCATGTGGGGGACAGTTCACTTTATGTTCTGGAAAAAGGGAAAATCAGGAAAATTACAAAAGACCATAGCCTTGTGCAGGAACTGGTGGATTCGGGGAAACTCGACAAAGAAGACGCCAAACACCATCCGAACAAGAACATTATCACAAGGGCGGTGGGAACCAATAGGGAAGTTATGGTTGACACGTACACAATGGAAACGTCCGCGGATGACCTCTATATCCTATGCACTGACGGACTTACGGATTATATTTCCGACGAGGAGATCCTGGAAGTGATCCTGCGGCATGACAACAAGAGGGAAGCCATCATAGTATTGAAAGACCTTGCAAAAGAGCGTGGCGGGAAAGATAACATAACTTTAGTAATATTTGGAGGGGAAGCACTGAAATGATAGGAAGAATTTTAGGAAAGAGATATGAGATAACGGAAAAGATCGCCCAGGGGGGGATGTCGATTGTCTATAAGGCGTTAGACCTTAACCTCAACCGCTATGATGCGGTGAAAATTCTCAAAGAGGACTTTGCCTCAAACATGGAGATTCTTGAGAGATTCAAACAGGAAGCCAATGCCGTTGCATTCTTATCCCATCCGAACATCGTAAACATCTACAATGTCGGCAGCGAGGATAATATCCACTACATTGTCATGGAATTTGTCAAGGGGCAGACTCTCAAGGAAATCATCAGAGACAGAGGGATGCTTTCCAATGAAGAACTCCTGAACTATTCCTATCAGATTGCAAGAGCCTTGGAATGCGCCCATAACAACAATATCATCCATAGGGACATCAAGCCCCACAATATCATCATCACCAAGGATGACCTGGTGAAGGTGACTGACTTTGGGATTGCGAAACATTCGGATTCCGCCACAATCACGAATTCCGGGAAGATTATCGGCTCCGCCCATTATTTTTCACCAGAACAGGCCAGGGGAAACCTGACGGACAGGAGGTCCGACATCTATTCCCTGGGTATTGTCATGTATGAAATGGCAACGGGCGTTGTTCCCTTTGATGCGGAAAGCCCCATCACCATAGCTTTGAAGCACATGCAGGAACCACTTCCATCGCCGAAGCTCATGAACAAGAATCTCACCGATGGCATTGAGAGGGTTATCCTGAAAGCCACGGCCAAGAATCCCATCGACAGGTATCAGAGGATTGAGGACATGATGATGGATCTGAGGACGCTTATGGCAGGCGAGAGACTTGCTGTTGGCGCTGTGGAGAGCAACAATGGGAACACCCAGATCATGGGTGCCGTAATCCCGGAGAAGATCAGCACGAGAGAAGACATCTTTGATGATGAGAAGACCTCCGACAGCAAGAAAAGGGGTCTGATCATTGGTCTGGCCATGATCTTGGTCATTGTCGGAGGAGCACTCCTGGGCAATTACGTTTTCGGGAAGATGAATAACGATCCTGCAGTGGTGGTCTCTGATGAAGTCATCATTCCCACGCTTATCGGAAAGACCAAGGATGCTGCGACAGCGGAGCTCCTGGTTCTGGGGCTGACGCTTGAAGTCCAGTCCACAGAGACGTCAACACAACCTGTGGATACTATCCTGAGGTCTGTTCCTGAAGTGGGGGCGAAAGTGAAGAAGAACACTTCCGTAGCTGTAGTCCTCAGTGCAGGAGAAGTGAAAATCTTTGTCCCTTCCATTACGGGGGGAACGAAGGAAGCTGCAGAAACCATCCTTCTGAACAACAACCTTATCCTCGGCATAGTGACAGAAGAATTCAGCGAAACTACACCTATCGGGGAGATCATGAGCCAGGATCCCGCGGTCAATGCTTCGGTCGCTAAGGGAAGTGCAGTGAATATCATAGTCTCAAAGGGACCTGAAGTGACCCTTTCCAAGGTACCCAACCTTGTTGGTATGACAGAGAGGGAAGCAAAAGCTCTTCTGGATTCACTCAAGCTGGTCATCGGGACGGTGACCAAAGTGCCTACAGGAGACGAAGCCCTTTCCGGCAGGATTGCAGAACAGAGTCTTCCTGCAGATCTGGAAGTCAAGCAAGATACGGCGGTCAGTATTAAAGTGTATGATTACCAGAGTGTGAAAGTTCCTTCCTTCTCAGGAGGGGAGAAGGCTGGTGACTATGCAAAGAGACTGAAGGATTTGGGCCTTAATCCTGTTCTTGTCAACGGAACGAAGAACAACTACATCGTAGTTCAGATCAACCCTGGTAGCGGATCTGCTGTTGCTCCTGGTACAGAGGTTCAGATTCTTGGAGAACCCGAACCTACACCCATCGAGCCGGAGACACCCACCGAACCGCAGACCCCGTAGCACTGTAGGAGACGATAGAGAATGAAATTCAGGCATTAGCCTGAACAACCTTAAAGACAAAATAGCTGGGATGGGATTTTCCATTCCAGCTATTTTGTTTTTATGCCGGCATGTGAGAATCGAAAACAGGTCCATTCGGCCCTTAAATATCAAAATCCAGATAAGGCTAATTTTAACGGTGAAAATAGATTATAATGAACGTAAGAACAAAAAAAGGATTGATGCAATGGAAGGGTTAATAATCAAAGGAATCGCAGGATTCTATTATGTCAGGACAACCGAGGGCGTGCTGGAATGCAAAGCTCGAGGGATATTCAGGAAAATGAACCTTACGCCCATGGTGGGGGACAGGGTCACCGTGGATAACAATTCCCAGGGGAACACCATCGACAAGATCCATGAGCGGACTTCAGAGCTTGTGAGGCCTTTCGTGGCGAATGTCAGCCAGGCTTATGTCGTCTTCGCCCTGAGGAATCCCAATATCAATTTCGACCTTCTGAACAAGTTCATTGTCTCACTGGAGAAAAACGGAATCAGACCGGTCCTCGTCTTCAACAAATGCGACCTGGCGAAGGAGAACGAAAAAGATACCCTGAAGGAGATCTTTATCGGGACCGGGTATGACATCTATTTCATCGAGGCAAAAACAGGGATTGGCCTTGAACTTCTCTTTGAGAAGCTCAAGGGGAACATCACAGTCCTTTGCGGACCTTCAGGGTCCGGTAAATCCACCCTGCTGAACAAATTGTCCGGCAAGGAGCATATGGAAACCGGGGAAATTTCGAAGAGACTCAATCGGGGGAAGCATACCACGAGGCACAGCGAACTCATCGAGGTCAATGAATCCTTCCTTGTGGATACCCCGGGCTTTTCCACCATGGAGTTTTCCATGGAACCGGAGGAACTTAAGGACTACTTTCCTGAATTCAATGATTATGATGGGCTGTGCCGATTCAACGGATGCAACCATAACAAGGAACCCGGATGCAGGGTAAAGGAAGAGGTGGGACCTTCCATCTCAAAGACAAGGTATGACTTTTACGTCAAGTACTATAATGAATTGATCGAGGAGAAGAAGAACAAATGGTAATGATCTGCGGATTTTGCGAATCTGGGCAGGGACATCCAAAAAACAGTGGAGGCCGGTGCGGACTGGATCCATATTGATGTCATGGATGGGTCCTTTGTGCCTAACATCAGCTTTGGGTTCCCGGTCATGAAGGCCATAAGGCCACTGACGGACAAGCTGTTCGATGTCCATCTCATGATTGTGAATCCATCCAATTTCATTGATGAGTTCATCGATGCGGGGGCAGATCTTTTGAACTTCCATTACGAGGCCGAGGTCCACGTGGACAGGGCGATTGAACGGATCAAAGCCCGTGGGGTTAAGGTGGGAATCACCCTCAATCCGGCGACACCGGTATCTGTCCTCAGACATATCCTTCCAAAGCTTGACCTGGTCCTGATCATGTCCGTGAATCCAGGGTTTGGGGGACAAAGCTTCATTCCCTATACGCTTGACAAGGTGAGGGAGCTCCGTGAAATGGCCAGAGAGGTCAATCCCGGACTTCTCATTGAAATCGACGGGGGCATGAGCACAACGACCATAAGGTCTGCTGTCGAAGCGGGTGTGGATGTCGTTGTGGCGGGGTCCGCCGTCTATAAGGACGGAGAGATTGAAAAGAACATCAGGGCCTTAAGGGACAGCGCGAAATGAATCGCGTAATCATCATTTCCGGAGGAATGCATCCCAGTCTGGCCCTTTTCAATTCAATCTATGTGAAGGGTGATTTTATCATCGGCGCGGACAGTGGAGCTGAATTCCTCAAAAGGGAACACATCACGCCGGATCTCCTTCTCGGTGATTTTGATTCCATCAGGAAAGAAACCCTCTTGTACTTCAGAGGGAAGACGAAGATTCTCGAATATGAGGCCGTGAAGGACTTTACGGATACCGAAGCGGCATATTATGAAGCCCTGAAGCAGAATCCGGAAGAGATCTACTTTCTCGGATGCACAGGAAGCAGGCTTGACCACTTCATTGGGAATCTCTCCCTATTGGAGAAGGCGCAAAAAGCAGGAATAAGGGGATACCTCATGGACGACCACAACAAGATTTTCTTCATGGACCAGCCGGGGATTATCAGTAAAGACTTCGGTAGCTATATCTCCTTCCAAGCCTTCAGAGAGCCTGTGAGGAACTTTAGCCTTTTAGGGGCAAGATATCCGCTTACCGGGTACGAGCTTCAGCTGGGGGACCCCAGGACCATCTCCAATGAATTTGTGGAAGAGGAGATCAGCATCTTCTTTGAAAGTGGAACTCTCATGGTCTTCATGACAAAGGACTAGACAAGCGATGACTGTGCAATGATGTCATCCGGTATTTGATTTAGACGAGATGAACCAAGAAAGGGATGATGAAAATGAATCCGTCACAGGTTTACCCCGCAGTGCCATTATCGCCATGGCATTCATTTTTGTTTTGTTATTTTTCATTAAGGGAGTCCGAAGGATAAAAGGCTCAGTGTGATGGCTTCACTCGCTTTTGGCTGCCTCATTGCAGCAATCCTTTTTGGACACGAAAGGCAGCTTGGCTTTGGCCTGATCGGTATGGGAATCATCCTTTATGTTGTCGACATCTATATCAAGAAAAGGAAGTGGCAGGGTTCATCCGACGAATGGTTTTATGCACAGAATCCAAAAATCATTTGATTTCAGTGGCAAAGTGAGGTTTATCAAAATGGATGAGAAGGAAATCGTCTCTATGACCAATGAACCGAATACTACAAGTTCTCTGAAAGATGCCCTTTTCGAACTTGGCATAGCGGAAGGGGATATCCTTCTCGTCCATTCTTCCATGTCCAGCCTGGGTTGGGTCTGCGGTGGCGCACAAGCGGTGATTTCAGCACTCATGGCTGCAGCGGGCAGTGAAGGGACAATTGTCATGCCCGCGCACAGTGGGGACTGGAGCGACCCAATGGAATGGGGAAATCCTCCGGTGCCGGAGGAATGGTTCCAAGCGATCTATGAAAGTATGCCCGCCTTTGACAGGAGAATCACACCGACAAGAGGAGTGGGACGGATTCCTGAACTCTTCCGGACAAACCCTTCTGCCATAAGGTCCGACCATCCCCAGGTCTCCTTCTCAGCTGCAGGCAGAAATGCAACTGACATTGTTATTGAACACCCCCTTTCGCCCAGCCTTGGTATGGATTCTCCACTGGGCAGGATGTACAGCCTCGATGCGAAGGTTCTTCTCCTGGGTGTAGGATACAGTTCCTGCACGAGCTTTCATTTGGCGGAGACCCTTATTGAGGAGATGCCCACGAAGCGTATGGGAACGGCTGTGACTGAAGATGGGGAACGACTTTGGAAATGGTTCAGAGATTTTGAATATGATTCAGAGGATTTTGAGAAACTTGGTGAAGACTTTGAATTCAGCAGTGTCGTGCGAAGAGGGAAAGTCGGGAATGCCGAGTGCAGGCTCTTCAGTCTGAAATCTGGCGTAGACTATGCCAGGGGATGGTTACAGGAAAACAGGTTCCACCGGTAGATGGCAGAGCGAAAACACGTAAAGGGCATCACATCTCCATGTACATTATGGAAAAGTGATGCCCTTTACGAAGGATAAATAATGAAAAGTCATGAAATAGATGGGAAATCAGGACAATGTAAAATAGCCAGTCCATACGGACTGGCTATAAATCATTGCTTTGTTATACTGCTCTTACAACCTTACC
>ENA-OFCF01000262-OFCF01000262.1-metagenomes-genome-assembly--contig:-NODE-262-length-25086-cov-4.566857_pt1 | contig 25086 bp, 25 predicted proteins | sample MGYA00153387_OFCF01 | MGnify analysis MGYA00153387
CGTGTCCTTGACAACAATACCGCTGCCAAATCCCATGTAGTTCGACTGGATCATTGAGACCATATTGCCGTATTTGTCGGCCGTGCACAAATATACCGTCCCGCTTTGATACGGGTCATCCTGGCTGAACTCCTCAGCCTTTGCACCAATCTGGCCAAACCTTTTTTCCCCGTAGGCAGGGCTGAGTAAAGCGGCCGGATCGAGTTCCATCAGACTCGGATCGGTGATATAGTGCATCCCATCGGCAAATCCGATCTTCATCGCTTCGAACATCGTATGATAATAGGCGCTATTGCGCTCCTTGACTTCATAGTTGTTCAGGACATTCAGTGCCATGAGAGCGACCATTCCCTGACCGCTCGGAGGAAGTTCGACAACGTCGTACCCCCGATAGCTGACCGAGAGCGGAGAAACCCATGAGGGTTCAAAATCCTCCAGGTCTCTTTTGCGGAGATATCCACCATGGCGTTTCGAATCCTCATCAATCCTGTCAGCGAGTTCTCCATGGTAGAAGGACTCCCCGTTGGTCTCCGCGATTAGGCGCAACGTTCTGGCATGATTGGGAAGCGTGATCATCTGAAAAGGCTCCGGTGCCTTGCCGTCGAAAGTGAACGTTCTGAACCACTCATCAAATTCAGACCGGTCACGGTAAAGTTTCAGATTGTACTCATAGGCCCTCTTCCACATCTTGGCGACATTCGCGGCAACCGGAAATCCGTTTTGCGCATAATCGATGGCCGGAGAGAGGCACTCCAGCAGAGATAATTTACCGAACCGCTGGTTTAGCTCTGCCCATCCCTTTGGGGCTCCGGGAACCGTGACTGGTGTCCATCCGTGGACCGGCATCTTTTCATTGTCTTTTTTCACCTTGTCCAGACTAATCCCATAGGGTGAGCATCCATTGGAATTCATCCCATAGAGCTCATTGTCTAGCCAGACAATCGCAAAGTTATCCGCACCGATGCCATTGGCCGTGGGTTCTACCACAGTCAGGCATGCTGCTGTGGCAATGGCAGCATCGATAGCATTGCCACCCTTTTTCAGCATGTCCAGTCCTGCTTGTGAAGCCAGAGCATTGGAAGTGCAGACAACCCCATTTCTGGCAGCGAGCGTTATTCTATCTGAGTGATAAGGCTGCTTCATCGGATCGAAATTCATAGGTCCCCTCCTGATCTCTTGATCATTGCGGTAGATGAGCATATTTCTCTTGGGTTGGCCCATATTCAAAATTATACTCTAAATACACAATCAAGCCCACCATCAATTCTTATTTTCAGCTTGAAATCATGGAAAATGAAGAGCCCCGTCAATTCAAATTTCGAAAAAACCCCAGAAACAAAAAAACCATTATCAATTTTCCAAGAAAATTGGACTTCATTGAACGTGGATATCTGGAATATGGCGTGCAAATATGCTATGGTAAGAACAAAGGATTTATCAGACTATTCCATTTTGAAATTGGAACCAGGAAATCATATGGAGGTGCAAACTGAAATGAGAATTATACTACTTGGCCTTCCGGGGGCAGGAAAAGGAACGCAAGCCCAAAAGATCAGCAAGATTTTCAAGATTCCCCATATCTCTACGGGGGATATCTTCATGAAGAACATCTCCCAGGGAACAGAACTCGGACGCAAGGCAAAAGAATTCACGGACAGCGGTCAGCTAGTTCCTGACGAACTCACCATACGCCTTGTCGAAGATCGGCTCATGGATGCAGATACCCAAGAGGGTTATATCCTCGATGGGTTCCCACGGACAGTGAATCAGGCTGATGCGCTGTGCAGACTTCTGGAAGAGAAGGGGGAAGCCCTCGATGTGGCACTTCTGATTGATGTTCCTGCCAGCTTCATCAAGAAAAGGATGATGGGAAGAAGGGTGTGTCCTTTTTGCGGGGCGACCTACCATGTCGAGTTCAATCCGCCAAAGACTGATACCCTCTGCGACAGATGCAAAACAGGTCTCATCCAGAGGAAAGACGACCTCCCTGAAGCCGTGGAGGAAAGGTTGAGGGTTTACGCCACACAGACCATGCCTCTTGTCGATTTCTTCTTGAAAAAGGGCATTCTTCTGAGGGTGGATGGAACATTGGAGATTGACGAAGTGTCCTTATCCATAGCCCATCTGTTTGAAAACTTCCCGAAAAAGAAAAGTGAATAGATCACAACCCACAAGCCCCGGAGAATCACTTCTCCGGGGCTTGTCTTTGCTGTTTTTCCGATCCTTCATCGCTATCTTTCCCATTTGAACACCTCAATACCAAAGACCTTCCAGAGGAATCATAATGCGATGACGATAAACCCTGGGATCTTCATCTAAATCATAGGACTCCTTCAAGGCGTCACATGCTCAATTCATGGATGACGCGAATTCGCTGATCTTGTCTTCCAGGATGTTGGATGTATTCTCTGTGATTTTGGCAACCTTCTTAATGACCATCTTTTCTAACATATTCATCTTGTCCATGTGAAACTCTCCCCCAAGATATTCCTTTGCTCTGGCAATTTTCAAGAGTTCAGGAGGAAAATTCGCGATCAGTTCCGTTTCGATCGCCTCCCCTTCTGCCATACCGCAGTAATAGAGTCCAATCCGCTTTTCTTTGAGCTCTTCCAGGTTCACGGTGCAGAATGCAGTCACTTCCTTACGTATCTTACCCATATAGACCGAACCGCCGATGATTACCTGGTCATAACCGCCAAGATCAACGTCTTTTCCCTTTTGCAGATCGAATAGGTCGACCTGTCCGATTACCTTTTCTTTGATCATCATGGCACATTTTTCTGTGCACCCGTATTTGCTTGCAAATGCGATTAAAGTGTTCATTTTAATACCTCCTATTTGCCATTTAGCGCATTTTCTATTGATTTGAGATAAGCCATTGAGGTGACGGTTGCTCCCGATACCACATCTGCCTTTGTATCCTGTGCATAGATTACCTTACGAAACACTTCATCGGACAGGCCAGGATCGGCAAAGGTCACATCATCGGTGATCCTTATAGATTTAATCCTCCCGCCTTCTATAGCAACCATCACTTTATTCGTCCATCTACCAGCCTTGTATTCTCCCGGATAGATGCCGTCACTCAGATTTGTAATCCTGAGCCCTTCGATTCCCATGTCCTTCCCCGCTCTGAGTCCCTGATTCAGGTAGAGTATGCCGCCTGCTGCAATCAGGATGATCACTGCCATGATCAGTCCCGCAATCTTAAAAAACTTTTTCATCATTTTCCTCCATTTGTTTATTCTTAACTCGATTTTGCCATTCTCAGCACCATCTCACTGACAAAGTATTCCTTTAGCTTTTGCCTTTGCTCCTCACCGATATCCTCTTCGATGATCAGCTTGATGATCAGTCCGATAGTAGAAACGGTAATCAATTGAGTGGTAAGCTCAAGCGAGCGTTCATCCATCACTTTCCCTTCATTTAGCTCCCTGATGCACTGATGCAGTTTGGCCAGGGCAATCTTTTTACCTGTAGCCCCTTCAAACAATGAGGACGTTTGTTTAACCGCCTCAGGGGATCTGTTCAGATGGGCAGCCATAAACTCATCTGGCATGCTCAACGCCACATCGATATATCTCCTCATCATCCCTTCCAACCAGACCTCGGGTGATATATTTTCCCTTTTCGCTGAAGATACCGCCATCACGATCTTCTGATAGCCTCTTTCCATCAGGACATTGATGATTTGGTCCTTGTCCTTGAAATAATGGTAGATAAGCGATGGGGAGTATTCGATACTATTCGCAATTTTCCGGATGGACAGCTTGTCATAGCCTTCTTTGACAACAATATCATTCGCTGCTGACAAGATCAGCTCTTTCATATCCTCTTTTTCCCGTTCTCTCCTGTTGCCGATGGACACACTATCCACTCCTCTCCAATTCAGCATCCGTTTAACTACGTTCTTTTATAGAACACTGTTCAATAAAAGAATACTACTCTGATAACTCTTTGTCAATATGAGAAAAAAATAAAATGATCCCTCCTTCTAACTGCTGATTGGTTCACAAGGCAGTGGCCCAAATTCTTCCAACTCTTCTTTTGGTGACTGCCACGCTTATCCTATTCTGCAAAGATTCAGAGTTATGATGGCTCGCCACCCTCCGAAGGAAATCCAAAATAAAATCCTATGGCAGGGGAATTTCTTCTCCTGCGATAGGATTGCTTTATGCCATGTTCTTTTCCTTGTTTGTCTTGATGACCTTCTGCCTGGTGAATTCCTCTCTGTCCTTCTCCTCCAAGGCATCGGTGATGTATTTGATGTTCCTCTCAAATTCAGGGATGACGACATTCTTCAAGGCATTGGCGCGCTTTTGTGATTTCACGATGGCGTTGGCCAGCCTGTAGACGCTGTTCTCAATCTCCGCCAGCTTGATTGTCAGTTCCTTGACTTCATAGAAACACCTGTAGGCATAGTCGAACTTCGTGTTCGCGCGTTCCATCCCGTAGGTCAGCCGATATTTTGTCTTCTCATAGATGATCCTAGGGATTTCCACTCCCATGACGCTCCTGTAGGTTATGCTTATGCCGTTGTCTATGGGGATGGCTTCCACAAGGTCCGTTATTATGCCCAAGGTCGTGTTTGCCTCCTGCAGGGCAAGGTAGGCTTTGCCGAAGGTCACTGTGATCTTGTCACGGAGCATCTTGACGTCGTCAAGATGGGTCATGATCTCACGGATGAGGATATTCCTCTTTCTGTCCATCAGCTCATACCCTACTTTTGCCAAGGCACTGGATTTCTTGATGGCGATGAGATTACCCTTTGTAGGAAATACTTGCTTGTTCGCCATGATTATTCACCTGCCAGTGAAAGCTCTTTGATGATGGTCTTCCCATTGAGGTTGAAACGGGTCATCGCCCTTTCGTTATCATAGAACTCATCAAGGACTGCCGACTCGACACGGTCAAGTTCCAGTTTTGGAAGTATGGACAGGAGGTCCCATCCAAGGTCCAAGGTTTCCAGAATCGACCGGTTCGTTTCGAATCCCTGGGAAAGGAAGAATTTTTCAAAAAGGCTCCCGAATTCCATGTACTTCTTGTCGATATCGCTTAATTCATCTTCTCCGATGACCGATGCGAGACTTCTCGCATCCTGAACCCTTGCATAGCTTGCAAAGAGCTGGTTGGCGACGGAGGAGTGGTCTGTTCTTGTGTAACCGTCACCGATTCCATCCTTCATCAGCCTTGAGAGTGAAGGAAGAACACCCACCGGAGGGTAGATGCCCATCTGGTTCAGGTCCCTGTCCAGGACGATCTGGCCTTCGGTGATATATCCTGTAAGGTCAGGGATAGGATGGGTGATGTCGTCGTTAGGCATCGTCAGGATTGGGATCTGTGTAACAGAACCCTTGGAACCCTGAATGATTCCTGCTCTTTCATAAAGGGATGACAGGTCTGAATAGAGATATCCTGGATACCCCTTTCTTCCCGGGATTTCACCCTTGCTGCTGGAAAACTCCCTTAGGGCTTCACAGTAGGAGGTCATATCCGTCAGGATGACCAGAATGTGCATGTCATGCTCATAGGCAAGATACTCTGCCACAGTCAATGCACACCTTGGCGCGATGATACGCTCGATAATGGGATCGTTGGAAAGGTTGACAAACATGACGACCTTGTCCATTACCCCGGCCTCTTCGAAGGATCTCTTGAAGTAGTCCGCCACGTCGTTCTTTACGCCCATGGCTGCAAAGACGATGGCGAAGTTCTTTCCGTCCCCTTCCGAGATCTTTGCCTGCTTGACAATCTGAACAGCAAGCTCATTATGAGGCATTCCGGAACCTGAAAAAATCGGGAGCTTCTGGCCTCTGATGAGTGTCGTCAAAGCATCGATGCTTGAAATTCCTGTATTGATATAGTTCCTGGGATATACCCTGGAAACTGGATTCAGGGGCAGGCCATTGATGTCCGCGGTCTTTTCCGCATAAATCTTGCCGAGACCATCGATGGGTTTACCGGAACCGCTGAAAATGCGTCCGAGGGTTTCTCTGGACAGGGGCATTTCCATAGGTTTTCCAAGGAACTTCGTTTTCGTATTTTTCAGCGAAACCCCGTTGGTCCCTTCAAAGACCTGAATGATTACCCTCTTTCCGTCAATCTGAACGACTCTGCCCATCTTGGCAGTCCCGTCACTCATCATGATCTCAACCATTTCCTCGTATCCCACGTCTTCGACATTGTCCAGTATGACCAAAGGACCATTAATTTCATTTAATCCAATATATTGAAGGCTCAAATAGTCTCCTCCTTTCTTCTAACGGACTTTTGCGATGGCTTCATCAATCAAGTTGAAGTAGTCATCCAGAAGCTCATAGTTTTCATTTGAAACATCGTATTTCATCTTAGTGACCTTTTCGAAAATTCCTGTATCGATGAACATATTGAGGGACTTCCCTGTCTTCAGGTACTCCTTGCCCTTTTTGTTGAGATAGAGGATGACATCCATCATCTTCATCTGTTTCGCAAGAGGCACATAGGTATCATCCTTATGGAAAGCATTCTGCTGAAGGAATCCGACTCTGATAACCTTGGAAATTTCAATGACAAGCTTTTGGTCATCCGGAAGTACATCGCTTCCGATGAGCTTGACGATTTCCATGAGCTTGTTCTCCTCGGCAAGAAGAACCGTGATTTCCTGTCTGTTCAAGAGGAATCTCGGGCTGATGTTCTTGTTGTACCATTTGGAGAGGTCGCCAATATATTCCGAATAACTTTCGGTCCAGTTTATGGCGGCATAATGCCTGACATAGGCAAGCTGCTTGTCCAGTGCCCAGAAGCATCGGACAAACCTTTTCGTGTTCTGCGTCACTGGTTCGGAAAAATCCGCACCCTGAGGAGATACGGCGCCAATGATGGAAACTGAACCTTCTGTGAAGTTCAGATTCTGAACATAGCCCGCTCTCTCATAGAACTGGGAGATTCTGCTGGGAAGATACGCAGGAAATCCTTCCTCTGCCGGCATTTCTTCAAGTCTTCCGCTGATTTCTCGAAGAGCTTCTGCCCAACGCGAAGTGGAGTCGGCCATGAGCGCCACATGGTATCCCATGTCTCTGTAGTATTCAGCCAGGGTTATTCCGGTATAGATACTGGCTTCACGAGCGGCCACAGGCATATTGGAGGTGTTCGCGATAAGTACAGTCCTCTCCATGAGCGGTCTGCCTGATTTAGGGTCCACCAGCTCTGAGAACTCTTCGAGAACCTGTGTCATCTCGTTTCCACGTTCGCCGCAACCGACGTATACGATGATATCCGCATCACACCATTTAGCCAGCTGATGCTGGGTCATGGTCTTTCCCGTTCCGAATCCACCCGGGATGGCGGCTGTTCCGCCCTTTGCAATAGGAAAGATCGTATCGATGATCCTCTGTCCCGTGATGAGTGGAATGGAAATCGGCAAACGTTTCTTGATCGGCCTGTCGATCTTTATGGGCCATTTCTGGACAAGGGTAAGCTCTTGCACCTTTCCCTCTGAGTCCTCAAATTTCACGACGCAGTCATTGATGGTATACTCGCCGTCTTCCATGACCTCCACAACTGTACCACGCTTATCAGGCGGAACCATCATGCGGTGTTCGATCAGGACGGTTTCGGGAAGAACTCCGTAGATCTGGCCTGGGGACAATACATCCCCCACCTTGACCTTCAGTTTCACATCCCATTTTTTTGTGATATCCAAAGGTTCGACATGGCTGCCTGCGGAGATGAACGCACCGGACTTCTCTGCAATCTGCTTCAACGGACGTTCGATACCATCGAAAATATTGCTTAAGATGCCAGGCCCCAGGGTAACGGAAATCGGCGTGCCCGTCGGAAAGACCGGCTCGCCTGGCTTGAGTCCCGTCGTCGACTCATAAACCTGGATGGTGGTAAAAGAAGACTTGATCGATATCACCTCGCCAAGGAGTTCCTTGTTCCCCACATATACCATTTCAAGCATTGCGAAGGATTTGGTGTCCTTGACGGTTATGACAGGACCATTTATGGAATAGATTACATTTTCACTCAAATTAACACCTCTTTGCATTAAACTCTAATGCACACGCGAAAAACTAACTTATGATCAAGTTAGAATTGGAATAGAATTTTTCTTTTTCATCTTTCAGGGTTGCGTCGAAGGTCTCGTCGATGACAATTCCCTCATCCTCGAATCGGAGTCTGAATCCACCAAGTTCGATGGCCTTGTCAACAAAGCCTTCGATGTCCCCTTGATAAACCTCAAGAAACTGAGGGAGGAGCTTCTCATCCTGAGGACCCACACAAATAATCGCATGGCTCTTGTATTTTCCAGTCAGGGCTTTCAATTTGCCGGTCATCGAAGTGACGTATTCAGGTGTCCTTGAAAATTGCCTGAGCTTCTCCGTTACTTCATCAAAAAGTGAAGTCGTCAGTTCCCGGCGCTTATTCATGAGCTTGCGGTTATTCTCATCCTGAAGCCTGCTTAGGGCGATGGCATGCTCGCTGGTCATCTCTTTCATTTCTTGTTCGCTAATGATTGCGGCATTGCTTTTTGCGGAATCTTCCATTTCAGAAATCACTTTCTTGCGGATTTCTTCCATCTCAGCTTCAATCTCTTGGATTTCTTTATCAGACACGCGCTTAATCTCTTCTTTGAAATAAGCCTCGAGCTCTTCTATCGAATTGTATTGCATAACTTACACCTCACAGTTTTACGCCGATTGCTTCACTGACATATCTATCGAGGGTTTCTCCAATTTTTGAAGATCCGTGACGATCTGGCACTTCAACAATGAGCGGTTTAAGCATTCTTAGTTTCAAATCGGAAATAACCTCTGGACAGGTTTCAATGAGTTTCGTCGTTATGAGAACAATAGCAATCTCATTATTATGCATGGCCTTTTCCAGTTCTTTCAGAACTTCACGCCTTTCATGTACAACGACGCCATCAATTCCTGCAAGGCGCATTCCCATCTGTGTATCAATGTTATCGCTTATCAGGAAAAATTTCATGAAAACCTCCTTTCTGCAATTACAGTTTGTTGATGATCAGGATGGAAATAAGTAATCCATAGATGGCAACACCCTCACCAAGTGCAACGAAGATAAGTGACTTACCGAAGTTTTTCTCGTTTTCGGAGAATGCGCCGATAGCGGCCGGAGCAGCTGCGGCAACGGCAATACCCGCACCAAGAGCAGACAGCCCTGTGGCCATGGCAGCGCTTAGGAATCCCATTCCCTGTGCATTGGTTCCTGCGATTCCAGCAGTGGTTACAGCTCCTGCAGCTTCTGAAGCGATTACAGAGAAGTCACCTATGGAGAAAATCAGCGATCCGATGATGATGGCAAAAAACGAGCAAATATGGGTGAACAGTCTGACCTTGGCAGACCGAGCGGATGCTTTTCCTCTAAATACTGCCACCAGTGGCAGTGCGATCAGGGCAATAAGAGCTAGTGGTAAAAATATTTCGATTGAATTTAACATTATTTTTTCCTCCGTTTAAATAGATTCTTTTAGTGATTTGAATGGGATTCCGTCTCCTTTGTAGTACCTGGAGAACATTTCATAAAATTCAAGTCTCAGTACCTGGATTCCCACGATGAGGCCCTCCAGGGCCATAACGAAAAGGTTGCCGATGACAAAGACAACAGGGCTTGCTTTACCCGTCATTTCCATAAGACTGTAAACCACAAGCATCATACCGGCATGGGACAGGACAAATCCCGCCACACGCATGTAGGACATCGTGTTTGTGATATAGGACAAGATGACTTCGAAGAGTTCGAAGAAAGCTTCCGTGAAGAATCCTCCGAATCCGTCTGGGAACATCTTCTTATGTTCCAGTTTCCTTACGATGGGCTCTTTTAAAAATATCAAGAGAAGTGGAATGGCGACAAACAGGATTAAGGTCACGGTGTTGAAGGGATTAAAAATACCACCCAGCATCAGACCCGCACCGCCGAGGACGAAAACATACATGAAGAGACCTGCCAGACCGTTGTGGGACATGACCATCTCTCCATAGTTCTTCCGTTTCATGTTGATATAGATATTGATTCCTATGGTGATCGTAATCAGGAGGGAACCAATAGCTATTGCAGAAAGCAGCAGCGTCATGGTGAGATTTGGATCCATGACATGGATGGGTTTCCCCTGAAGTCCAAGGACATCGGTATAGAAAGGGGTCAGAATATCTTCATTTCCGAATGCGGTCCCGTAAAGTAGACCGAAGAACGCTGAAGAAAGTCCAATTCTCATGCCCACCTCACCGAGCTTCATCCCCTTAAGCTTATAGAGAAGAAAGCCGATAAGGGAAAGGAGAAGTCCTTGCCCCAGATCACCGAACATGATTCCAAAAAGTAGGGTGTAAGTAATCGCGACAAATGGTGTAGGGTCTAGATCTTTGTAGTTTGGAACACCGTACATTTCAACGAACATCCCAAAGGGTCTGGCAAACCATCCGTTCTTCAGTTTGGTCGGTGGAGATAGACGCTTGTCACTAAAGGGAGGCTTGATTTCGACCTCAACATTTGGGAGGTCCTTGAAGGTGTTTTCGAGTTTGCCCACATCATCTTTGGAAATGAATCCAGTGATGGCAAACCTCTCCCCAAAACCAAGAATATACTTCCTGGCTTCAAAAATCCTGCTGACATATTCGAGTTCTGAGGTCATGATCGAATAATTGTCCATTGAGCTGTCAAGGAGTTCCTTCTTCTGTTTATTGAGCTTGTCCAGACTGGTTTTTAGGCTCTCAATCTTTGATTGAAGGTTTTCCTTCGCCTTTTCAGGAGTACCATGCACAAAATCCGGAATCTTGATTCGTTCAAAGTAGAGTGAAGTGAATACATTATCGACTTCCCTCTCAAAATTCTGGGTCGTGATGTAGATGCCCCAGCTGTAGTTGCTGTCTTCGCTGAATGAATTCCAGATGAAAGGCCTGTTGTTATAGAATTTCAGCTTCACCTGACTGTCAAGAGGAAGTCTTCCAACTCTTGAAACAATATACTTGCATGAAAACAAATCATCCAGTGAGATTTCCATGTTTTCAACGTTCTTTACCTGTATAAGTGCATCCTCATCTTCCTGGATGAGTTGCTCGATTTCTTTGATCTCACCGTTTATTTTGTCATAACTGTCACGGGTGGTTTCCACATAATCACTTATCTTCTCGATATCCAGGGTTCTTGTTCTGGAATCGACTTTTGCAACAGTGAGTCCCATGCTTCCTTCAATTTCCTTCACCCGATTCAGCATCTTCAGATAGGGATTCTCATAGTACAGAGTTGTCAGGCCATGCACACTACCCGCAATCTTGCTTGCCATCTCAGGATGAAAGTCATCAAGTTCAACGAATCTCGCCAATACCTCTTCCAGACTTCCATAGTCAGAATATATATTGACCAGCTTCATTTTATCTATCGCCATTCTGTTCCCTTCTTTCATAAATAACATCATTTGAAATTTTACTTTATATTATATTCCTGTTCTGTTTCATTTACATCATGACTGTCTCAGATTTCTCATCGGCTTGTCCGATTAGGTAGTAAAATGCAAATAATGAACAGGGTAACTTATGTTTTTGGAAAGTTGTCGTAGAAGCTCCTATTTCCAATTGAAATTGAGTTTTTTCGGTGGTGATAGTCTCACATCGGCATCTGGTGGCAATATTTCAATTTCCACCTTCTGGAGGTCCCTGAAAGTATCGCATAACGCCAATGCATCTTTCTCATGAATAAAACCTGTGATGGATACTCTTTCACCAAAATCCACCACATATTTCCTTGCTTCGAAGATTCTCGCTGAATTTTCGAGTTCCGAGGTCATTGCCGAATAGCTGTCCCTTATATTTCCCAAAAGATCTTCCTTTTGGTTCTTCAGTTTCTGAAGACTCTTTTTCAGGCTGTTGATTTCTTCCTGGAGATTTTCCTTGGCTCGTTCGGGTGTCCCGTGGACAAAATCAGGAATATGCGTCCTTTCGAAGAAAAGTGAAGCAAAAATATTGTCTACTTCCCTTTCATTGGCGTTTGTAGTGATGTAGATTCCTGTGCTGGACATTCGATCTTCAGTGAAAGAATTCCAGATGAAGGGACGCTTATAATGGTATTTCAATTTTTCCATACTGTCCGACGGAAGAATGCCTACCCTTGCAACGATATACTTGCAGGAAAACAAGTCATCAAGAGATACATCGAGGCTTTCAATTTTCTTTACCTGAACCAACGCAGCTTCATCCTCGCGGACAAGCTGTTCGATTTCTTTGACATGTTCGCATAACTTGTTGTATCTTCCCTGAGTTTCTTCAATATACGCACCATACTCACTGATCTTATTGATGTCGCAGCTTGTGGATTCCACAAGAACAGGGGTTATATTAAGGCCCATGCTCTTCCCCACGTCCCTAATATGTTCGCGTACTTTGATGTAGGGATTTTCATCCTTCATTGTGGTCAGGCCATGGACGCTACTAGCAATCTTGCTGGACAGTTCCGGATGAAAGTTATCGAGCTTAATGAATCTGAATAGGACTTCATCAAGATGTTCAAGGTCTGAAATAATGTTTACCAGCTTCATTTTAACTTTTGCCATAAAAACTTCCTCTATTTCTAATAAATCAGCATTTTTTCAATTTCACTTTTTGGTGTCTCATATCGTATTCCTTCGATGATATTGGTGAGATTCTGGACCTCCGTCTCCAACATGATCACATAGGCAGTGAATACCAATGGGGCATCTATGGAAAAGTGCATAAAGCGATTGGCCAGGTTGTACCTGATTTCACTGGCATAATACTCGATGAAGACATAGTCCTTATCATCGATATACAGGTGATACTTTGATTCTTCAAGCGCCTTCAGGATATCCTCGGCAGTAGGCAATGAAATCAACTCGTCCAGGTACGACTTGCTGAGGCGCGAATGATTATCGATCATGGATTTTCTGATTTCCTCATCGGTAACCTTGAAAAACTTTTTGAATCGATATATTTTGGTGATGTTCGATAGTTCGATCTGTGTCTTGTAGATTTCAAGGAGTTCTTTTTTCCTGTCCCCTTTGAATGACCGCTCGATCACATTGAACACATAGCTATAGTAATAACTTTGCAAGTCACGTTCCACTGCTGTGTAGTCAATCTTCTCTCCCTTATCAACCAGGTAAGGCAAAAGGACATCATGGAATGGTGTTTTCGTTAAAATTTTCAAGACATCAGCAAAGCTCTTGACATTAGGAATGTCACTTAGCTCAAAGCCCAAGTGCTCTGCTAGAAAAATCGGGATGGCTTTTACAATCTCATCAAATCTATCCTCTTCAAATTCTTCGAACTTTTCCGGAATGATCGATCGGATAACCGTGAGAATAATATCAATTTCCCTCTGAATAAGGTTCATCCGATAGAATTCATTCTTGGTCAGCTGTGAGAACTTCAAGAGCTTCAACGTCTTTTGGAATACATTGTCCTTTATCAGTTCTTCGAGCTCACCACGGTGTATCTTGTTCTCATAAATATCCTTCAATGAGGAACCGTAATCTGTTTCATTTTTCAGATAGGCTGCAACCTCGGCAACGCTATTCTTGCGAACAAGCTCATCATAGTCTTCCTTTTTAAGTCTCTTTCCGTACATGGCCTTCGCCTTAGATACAAGAGCAGGACTTTCCATGATATTCATAAATCAAAACTCCCTTCATCAAAGGCTTAATCATGCATTGAGGCAGTTTTCATAAATGGACTTCAGCCAAAACTCTTTCTTCTCATTATATTGGTTGAGCAATCTGCCCAATGACTTTTCATATTCTTCGTCGGATATTCCTTTTTGCTTCGAGAATTCCTCCTCTAGCTCTCTCTTGTAGGTATCAAGCTTTACCTGAGCTTCCTTCTGAAACACAATTTCAATGGACTTGTTCTGTTCCCTAAGTCTCAATTGGACCTGATTACGCTCTTCTTTTTTATTTTCCACCCTTTCGCGGGCTAATTCGTCGGTAATGACGATTTCCTTGATATTTTTTCTCATGTTTTTGCTCCCTTCCCTACCCATCATTCCATCGGGGTAAAATAGGGCTTGTTCTCCCCGAAGGGACTACCCTACAAGCTCTATCACCGAATTTAACAGCAGATTCTAATATATGCTCATATTTTGCGAATGTCAATATATGGGTTAGCCTAGTAAATTATTCAGGTCTGCTATTTAACGCTTACATTTTCTTTTCCTCAAAAACAAAGGCCTATTTTCTCATTCCATGAGGTTTTCCTTTGTCTTTCTAACTATATTTCTAATTTACGAATTTTATTGAACCCCTTTGTTTTTACGAAATCCATCTCATATCTGAAGTTCTTTAAAGTCTCATCAGGGTTGACGTTCTTAAGAACAATCTTGTCGAGGGTCTCTTTGTCCAGGAGGATGGATACGATCAGCTCTTCTTCCTCCAGCCCGCTGTACTTGTTCTTTTCAATCTCAGACACATTGATGAACACCTCCCTGATTGGAAGCAGGTTGAAAAGGTTCCTGGCCGTTCTGAGGATGATACCGGAGACAAACTGGTTTGCGATTTCATAGTAGTCCGTTTTCGTATACTTCTTCACGGAGAGCTTGCCTGTAGGTGTGAGAGCTTTGTACTCTTCAGGAATAAAATCGTCAATGCTCAGCGTCATCTCGACAATCAGTGAATCATCATCAGAATACTGAAAATCCATTTTTCTCATGTATGAACCCATTTCTTCGCTGAGCTTAAGGTCTTCCAACGCTTCAAGATAGGCATTCTTGTCCTCATGGAGAATCTTGTCCGCCAGAGTCTTGTTGTTTTTCCAGGCGGCATAGAGTGCCTCATCTTTTATCTTCCCTTCTGCAACGAGCTGCTCAAGCTCATGCACTACCGTGCCTCCTCCAAATATCCTCTTGAAGAATCCGGGTCTGTTCGCTTCAAGATTCTTTTTGGCTTCCTTTGCAAACGGTCCGTCCTGACCTTGACTGTAGGGTTCTTTTTCTTCCTTGACCTCTTCCCAATCGATGTCCCGTGGATAATCCTCATATCTGTGCAGACTGGTAATCAGGGCGATGTCTGCAAGATGGTTATTGACCACTAATTCTGGCGTACCACCTCCGTCTGACTTCTGAAAGACCTTCCGGTTATTCTCCATCTTCAGCAGTTTCTTGGCATTGATCGACTTAGAATAGGATAACCCTGTCCCTGGAAGACTGATGGTCGTCCTTGCGTTCCCGGATGTCCCGATGCTTTGTCTGAAACCTTTTCGGCCGAAGGAGACGCTAGCCCCTGATTTGCTCAGGTTAAACTTGAATAATTTCCCTAGACTGATGCTCTTTCTAAAATTAAATCCCATATCCTTCTCCTCATCATAAATTTTCTCTGTTTACTGCGCTGAAAAACGATTGACATACCTACCCTAATTTTAGGATATGTTTCCCTTTATATCAATCGAATGTTCAGCTTTTTGAATATTTAACTTTTTCCATTTCCAGAGATAAGGCCATTGCCGCTCCCTTCTCTCCCATCCTACGGGCGCTAGTTTTTACACGTCACACATGAGCGTCCCATTCCTTCATCGTCTCAGAGTGCATGGCCCGAAAAATATAAAACCTGTGCAATGCACAGGTTTTATATTTCACCCAGAGGAAGGAATCTACGAAATGGCAAGTTCTTCATTATGCTCACTGAATCCGGTCTTAAGGGCCAGGCTCTTTTCCCTCTCTTCTTCAAGCTTTCTCTGTTTTTCGAGTTTTTCCGTCTTCTCCTCGAGAAGTATCTCTTCCAATGATGTGACATCATCGATTTCAACTTGTTTCCACTGGTTCATGATATTGAACAGGTTCACAACATCTTGCTCATTGTAGTTCAGGATCTTGTTTATTTTTTCTTGCGGCATCCGCTGGATGTATCCCTTGTCCTTGATAATCCTTGAAAATGTCTTTGCCAGGGTGATTCCTGAAATCAATGCCCCTTGCCGCTCTATCTTGTAGAGCCTCTCCAGATTTTTCAGTCCGATGTTCTTTCTGAACCTTCTTTCGTATTCCTTCTGAAGATCGACAAATTCAAAGTGATCGCTAAAACAAAAGTCGATATTGTATCTTTTGAACAGATGGTTCACCACGAGGAAATCATTGTTCCCGGAAAAGGTAACGATATACTCTTTCCCATCCTTCATTCTCTCCCTGAAGTAATCCTCCGTCATTTTAAGGATATCCCGTGCGTCCCTTTGATTCTCTATCATGTACTGTGTGGAAATAATCCCATTGTCTTTCTTGCTGTAGATTGCGGCTCCAAACACCCCGATGCAAATCGGTTCCTTATACAGGTAATGTTCCAAATCGAAGAATATCGATTTTTCGATAATGTCCTGATTGTTGAACTTAAGCGTACTTTGTGTCAGAAGACTTTCTACAGAAATAAAATCATTATGTATAAGCAAATTTATCCCTCATTTCGATCATCTAGTTCCAGGTCGTCAATTTTGATTCTGTAGATCACATCCTTTCTTTCTACGGCTACTTCAGCCTTCTTTCTGACCTCATCGTCAGCGAGGACCAGATTCACCAGTTCCCTTGTCGGATTGACGAGGACCGGGTGCCCTACAAGCTTGAACATGGTGAAGTCTCCTGCGGTATCGCCATAGGCATACGATGAGCCGAGGTCAATGTCATACTTCTCCTTCATCTTATAGATGGCTTTCTCTTTCGAAGCGCTATCCCACATGGGAAGCACTTCCCCGGTATAGGTGTCCTTCTCATCTGTCAGGTAGACCGAGCCCATGTAGTCATCGAACTGGTGAAGCTGTGCCATGTCCCTGACCAGTTCCACAGGACTTCCTGATATGGTGATGACCTTGTGGCCGGCGTCCTTGTGCCATTTGATCCGGTTGCGGGTGAAGACGTAGTTCCGAAGGCCCTTGTCATCGACGACATGCCGGATGATGTGTTCAATGAAACTCCTGTGAAAACCTTTGATGGCCTGGGTGTATATCCCTGCCATCTTGATCAGATAGTCATCATAGGAACCCACTCTCCGGTCATACTGGTCATAGTAGGGCTTCACTTGAGTAAACCATTCCTCTTCACGGATGACTTCACTCCGGATAAGTTTCTTGAAGATCTCCTTCATGAACACTTCCCTGTATAAGGTTCCGTCGATGTCAAAGAATGCCGCTGTGTTCATCCTTTCCCCTCCTCTCTTCTATTGTCTCTTACGCTTCAAAGTTCAGTATGCTAATATCGAGACCTTCAAGGCTGTCTATTCGCTTATCCGCTTCAGCGATGGGTTTATCAGAAACGGCAATGACTTTCATCCCTGCGCGCTTTGCTGCGAGGACTCCTGCCCTGCTGTCTTCAAAGACCGCACACTCCTCCGGCTTCACCTTAAGCTCCGAAGCACCCACAAGATAGACCTCAGGATTGGGTTTGGGCTCCTTCACGCGATATCCATCAATCAGTACGTCGAAATATTTCATCAGGCCTGTGAGTTCAAGGATGACATAGGAGTTGTCACTGGTGGAGGCGATTCCGGTCTTCAATCCATAGGACTTCAAAAGTTCCAGGAATTCCCTGACTCCCGGAAGGACGTCCTCTTCGTCGATGAGCATGGCATATTCAAGATACCAGTTGTTCTTTTTGCGAAGCACACTGATCTTCTCCACCTCACTCATGCGAAGTCCCTTCATCTCTAAAAGGATTTCCAGGGATTTGGATCTGGCCACGCCCTTGATCAGTTCGTTGTCCTCTTCGCTGAATTCTTTTCCATACCCTTCCAGTACTCTTTTCCAGGCCAGATAATGATATCTGTCTGTTTCTAAAAGCACCCCATCAAGGTCAAAAATGACTGCCTTGATCTTCATAATCAACCTCCAAAAATATAGCTTTAATAAAAAAATATCCGACAAACCTGACTTCAGGTTCAGGATTTTCTTGAATTGTTAAGCATATTGTCAATGAAACCCAAAGTCTTTTGTGGTACTTATATTATATCCTAACTTTGATGCGATAAACTATGAATTCTTCAAGTTAATTAATTAACACCTCATTATAATATTGACGCGGTATCTGCAAAGTTATATAATATGAATGTAATTGATAATGATTTTCAATAAGGATGGTGTGCTCATGTGCATAAATGATTTGAAGCTTGGTGAAAAAGCTTTTGTAAATGGTGTGTCCGGCGATGAAAAACTCGTAAAGAGATTATCCGCCTTAGGTTGTACAGAAGGATGCCTCATTGAGGTAATAAACAGGGCTCCCTTTGGCGATCCCATTGTGCTCTCCCTTCGCGGTTCAAAAATGGCTATCCGGAAGAAAGATGCCGGTAACATTTCAGTGGAGGCAAGATAGGAATGACAAAAATTGCTCTCATAGGTAATCCCAACGTGGGTAAAACCACGCTTTTCAATTTATTGACCGGTTCCAATCAATATGTAGGAAACTGGCCTGGCGTGACAGTAGAGAAGAAGGAAGGTTACCATAAGGACATTAAGATCACAGATCTTCCAGGTATCTATGCACTAGATACCTATTCTAATGAGGAGAAAGTCTCGAAGGACTTTCTGGAAAACGGTAGCCCTGACATCATCCTGAACATCGTGGATGCTTCAAACCTTGAAAGGAACCTGTATCTCACCTCTCAAATCCTGAAATACAACATTCCTGTGGTCATTGCCATGAACATGATGGATATGGCAGTAATGAAAGGGCTTGAAATCAATCCGAGCATCCTGGAGGAAGAACTTGGCATCAGGGTTGTTCCCATCATGGCCACCAGAGGCCAGGGCATAGAGGCTTTATTGGAGGTTCTTCAGAAAAAGAACGATATCTTGGTGCCGAAGTTCAAGAACTTTCCCAATGAGAAGACTGCCTATGATGAAATCAATAAGATTCTCTCGAAATCCTCGAAGGTGGTCAAAGAATCACTTTCCATCACGAGGAAAATCGACAGGGTCGTTCTCAACCCAATACTCGCCTATCCCCTCTTCATCGGCCTCGTTTTCCTCATCTTCAAATCGACCTTTTCCTGGATAGGCGCACCCCTGGCTGACCTTCTGGATACCCTGGTACTTATCCCCTTGCAAGAAGGCGTGTCAGCACTCCTCTCATCGAGCAGTCCATGGTTCCAGGGGCTCATCGTAGACGGCATCATCGGCGGTGTAGGTTCAATCCTGGTTTTCCTTCCTGTCATCATGACCATGTTTGCAGGAATTTCAATCCTTGAGGATTCCGGCTATATGTCCCGGGCTGCCCTCATCATGGACAAGATCATGCGAAAAATCGGCCTATCCGGTAAGGCCTTCATCCCGCTTTTGATGGGATTTGGCTGTACAGTTCCCGCAATCATGTCCGCCAGGACACTGGAAAGCGAGAAGGACAGAAAACTGACAGCCATCCTCGCTCCATTCATGTCATGCAATGCGAGGCTACCAGTATTCATCCTCTTCAGTACAATTTTCTTTAGAGATCATGCTGACATCATTGTAATGTCCTTATACTTCTTAGGTATCTTGACCGCGATATTCATAGGCCTCCTCTTTAAGAACACGGTTTTCAAGAAAGACGAGGAACCCTTTATCATAGAACTTCCCGAGTACAAGATTCCTTCCCTCGCCCTGGTCGCCAAAAGCACATGGGATAAGGGAAAGGGCTTCATCAAAAAGGCATCGACCATTATCTTCGCCCTGTCGGTTGTCGTATGGTTTCTTTCCAACTTCAATTTTGGCGGGATGTCTGAAATCGGGGACAGCCTGCTGGCCAGATTCGGAACATTTATCGCTCCCATCTTCAAACCCCTGGGCTTCGGGACTTGGCAGGCTTCTGTTGCGCTCATCACAGGAATCATGGCGAAGGAAGTTGTTCTTTCCACCATGGGTGTTATCTACGGCGGAAACCTGAGCACCATCCTCCCGACCATGTTCTCCCAACTGTCCGCTTTCAGTTTTCTAGTCTTTGTCCTGCTCTACACCCCTTGCGTGGCGGTCATAGCAACGTTGAAGAAAGAGTATGGGGCAAGATTCTCCATGGCGACATCCGTATTCTACTTCGCCTTGGCCTGGATCGTATCATTTTTCGTCTATCAAGTGGGACAGCTTATTTTTTAGGAGGTACTTATGGAAATAATCGCAACCCTGGGCATCGTGGTTCTTTCACTCTACATCATTGTAAGAAAGATACAAAAGACCCGCAAAGGCGACTGCAACTGCGGAAGCTGCGACACAAAGTGCCCGATGTTTGATCCGAACAAAAACCAAAAGATTGAAATCATCAGAAAATAGATAGACTATCGGCAGCGAAAACGGCTCTCTCCTTTGCTGGAGAGAGCCGTTTTTATGTTATCTGCTGCTGGAAATTGTATTTACATCTCTTCTACGGTATCTATCCCAAGGAGTTCAAGTGCATTCCTAAGGACCAGGGTCGTCGCAAGGACGAGTTTCAGCCTGGATTTCTTGATCTCCTCTGCAGAAGTGTTTATGGGACAGTTATTGTAGAACTTGTTAAAGTCCTTGGCTACCTGAAGGACATACCTCGTGATGACTGAGGGCTCGTACTTCTCGATGGCCGCCTGGACTGAGCCATTAAACATGTTCAGGGTCTTGGCGAGTTCGAACTCCTCCTGCGTGGTGAGGAGGGCTTCTTTTGCCTCACTCCTGATCGCATTCTTCCTGAGGATGCTCCTGGCTCTCGCATAGGTATACTGGACGTAAGGTCCGGTTTCTCCATCAAAGGACAGGATCTCGTCCCAGTCGAAGATGATGTCCTTGTCCCTGGAATTCTTGAGGTAAGTGAAGATGATCGCACCGATGCCGACCTTCTTCGCTGTCTCTTCCTTATCCTTCAGGTTGGGATTCTTCTCCATGATGATCTTTAGGGAAGTTTCCACGGCTTCCTTGAGCAGGTCCTCGAGAAGGACCACATCGCCTTTCCTTGAAGACATCATCTTTCCCGGGAACTTCACCAGGCCAAATCCCACATGCACGCAGTCTTCTGCCCAGTCGAAACCCGCCAGGGAAAGCGTCTTGAAGACCTGCTGAAAATGGAGGGCTTGCGGTGTGCCGACAACATAGATGTTCTTGTGGAAGTCATAGGTCTTCTTTCTGTAGATGGCCGCAGCCAGGTCCCTTGTCGCATAGATGGTAGCACCGTCAGCCTTCATGATGATCGTCGGGGGCATGTTGAAATCTTCCAGCATGACGACCTTCGCTCCGTTGCTTTCCACAAGGAGACCTTTCTCCTCGAGAAGTTCTACCACTTCGCCCATCTTGTCGGAATAGAAGCTTTCTCCGGTATAGGCATCAAATTCAACGCCCAGCTCCTCATAAACGCCTTTGAAAACTTTTAGGGACAGGTCCCTGAACTGTTGCCAGAGTTTGACCTCATATTCCACACCGTCCTCGAGGTTCTTGAAATGCATTCGGGCATTGTCGTTGAGATTTGTGTCCTTTTCGGCCTCTTCATGGAACTTGACATAGATCCGGTTCAATTCTTCGATTGGGGATACGGCGAGCTTCTCCTTGTCCACCCACCTCTCGTATCCGGAGATGAGTTTCCCGAACTGTGTTCCCCAGTCTCCCAGATGGTTCACCCTGACGGTATTGTAGCCCTCGAACTTGAAGATCCGGCTCAGGGAGTTTCCGATGACTGTCGTAAACAGATGCCCCACATGAAAGGGCTTCGCGATGTTAGGCGAAGAGTATTCCACGATGACCGTCCTGTCCGCTCCGACGTCGGACTTTCCAAAATTGTCCCCGGCGTTTAGAATTTCATCCACAACATCCTTCAGGAAAACGCCTTTGTTCAGGAAAAAATTGACATAGGGCCCCATGACCTCGACCCTGTCGATCTCGTTAATGTCGAGCTTTTCCTTGAGTTCCCCGGCGATGGCGTTCGGGGCTCTCCTCAATGTCTTTGCCAGCTGGAAACAGGGAAAGGCATAGTCGCCCATCTCCTGTCTTGGTGGAATCTCCAGCAGCCTTTGTGCCTCATCCTTTTCAATGGAAAGCACATCACTGATATTCTTTGCTATAAGGTCTTTATAATCCATACTTCTTCCTCCTTGCCAGATACCGATCAAGCTGATTGTTTCTTCACGCATTTTCTCGATATGGCCGTTTCTTCATGATATCCTTTCTATTTTACTACAGGGATTATTCTACGTCTATACATGGAGAAGAACCTCGACTTACGCTGACAGACGAATATAAAGCGTTCCCTGTATTGAACTTTGTGATAAAGTAGTATAATGTAACAGGAACCATGATGAAACATGAGGTATATTGAAAATGGAAAAAATAGCATTAATTTATATTGGTGGAAATACCACGAGGTTCGCTTTGTGGCAAATCAATGAAGACAGAAGTTATATCCTGCTCCAGTCATACAAGGAAACCCTTAAGCTTGGCCAAACCACCAGGGAAAGTTCCCGGATTACGGAAGAGAAAGCCGATGAGCTCATGGTCGTTTTACAAAACTTCAAGGGCGTTGCCGATTCTCTAGGCGCAGACACCACCACACTGATTTTCTCTGAGTTCTTTAGGAGAATAAGTAACAAAGTCTTGATTCAGGATAGGATTGAAAAAGAATTGAGCCTCAGGACAATGGAACTTAGCAGCAACGAAGAAATGGAACTTGACTATCTTGCCATCGTGCATTCCATGCGGATCCGAAATACCCTGATCGTCGATATCAGCGGAGGTTTGACCCAGGTGGCCTGGGTAAAGGAAGGCGTGCTGTTCAAAATGGACAGTCTCCCCTTGGGCACCCTCACCCTGACCGAGAAGTTTCAACTGGAAGAAATGGTTACAAAGGATACCCATGTCGCCCTCGAAAATTGTCTGAATAAAGAGATTGGAAACATTGCCTGGCTGAAAGAAGGCAACTTCGATGAGATGGTCATCGTTGGCGGTTCAGCAAGAGCCATCAGCAAGATTGACCGGAACAAAAGACGCTATCCCATGAGGATCATACACGAATACGATATGCAGGATATCGATGTCATAAACATGTACAATATTTTCATGACAAAGAGCCTGAGGCAGCGATATCTTATTGAAGGTCTGGACAAGGACAGGGCCGATATCATCCTTGGCGCCCTTGGAATTCTGTCCATGATTCTGAAGACCACAAAGTTAAAGAATATCCGGGTAAGCGGAGCCGGAATCCGTGAAGGTTTTCTCTTCAGATACCTCACGCAAAAACAGGGGGAAATGGCTGATATGCTGGACCGGTCCATAAGCAACATCCTCAGCATCCACACGGTGGACAAGACTCATGCAGAGAGCCTCTACAGGCTTACCTCCTCCATCTACAGCGCATTTTGCACGCTTCATAAGGATTGGGGTGATCTGAGCCAAATCATCAAGGTCAGCTCCAAACTTAGGGATGTCGGGCTTTCCGTGAGGTATTACAACCATGAGAAGCACAACTTCTATATCATTTCCAATTCCGAAATCAACGGCCTCAACCATAGGGGCATCATCATGTCCGCATTGGCCTCGACCTTTACCGATGGATTGACCCATGAAAAGTCGATTTTCGAGTACGGGCAGATCATCAACCGTATGGACCTCTCCATGGTCAATGACATCGGAATCTGCATCAGCATGGCAGAAAAGCTGCTGAGAGCTGAAATAAAAGTGGTCACCTTCAAGCGTTGCCACATCACAGAGGATGCTGTACAGATTGTCTTCACCTCAAAAGACCCCATGCATTTTGAACAGCATGAGGTCATGAAACTCTCCGATATTTTCCTGGATATGTATGGCAAGACACTTATGGTGGAAATTGAAGAACTTAAGCAACCAGAGAGTGGAACCGCCTCAAAATAAAACCATAAAATTAAAAGTAATTAGGAGTTGGTATTTTGCAATTTACACCATTGGATATGGAAAGCAAGGCAATATTTACGAAGTTTCTCAATCCATATCCCTTCATCTCTTCAACCTACAACTTTACAAATCTCTACATCTGGAGAAACAGCCAGAAAATCAAGCATTATCATGATGATACTGCCTTGTATATCCAAAAAGGGGCCCTTGACCCCCACCTGATCCCACCCGTCATCCTCTTTGGAGGTGACCCCATCGTAGCTTATGAACGTCTCCTTGCTTACCTGGATGCCAAGGGATTGCCCAGAGTCCTCAAGGATGGCACAAAAGAACACGTTGAACTTATCCGTTCCCTCGGCTACGCTATCGAAGTCGAATCGGACAGAGACAACGCCGAATACATCTACACGGTGGAGAAAATGAGAAGCTTCAGCGGCAAGGCGCTTCACGGCAAAAAAAACCATATTAATAATTTTATAAAGAACAATGAGTATAATGTAAGGTATATCGAATCCTCCCAGGATGAATGCCTTTCCCTGGCACAGAGCTGGTTTGATGAGAGTGAAAAGACACCTGCACTGGTCAATGAACTTGAAGGAATCAAGGCGCTCATCCTTAACCAGAAATTCTTCAACATCGTGGGAATTTCGGTTTTCATCGACGAGGTCTGCCACGGCTTCACCCTTCTCGAAATTCTCAATGATAACGTGATACTGAACCACATCGAGAAGGCGGAACGAAGCATCAGCGGACTGTATACCTTCCTGGCCAAAACGGCCATGGATTATTTCGGGGACGAAATTCTCTATACGAACCGGGAACAGGATATGGGAGTACCCGGACTGAGAAAGTCCAAAGAATCCTACATTCCAGCATTTTTGGAAGAGAAATTTACCATCAGATTCATCTAGTCATAAAAAAATAAAGAGGTGATAGTATGCAAGTAACTTTTGGTGGAAACGAGGTTCATCTGTTTGGGACCCAGTTAAAAGTCGGTGACACCTTTCCAGACTTCACCTTGACTGACGACAGGCTCAACGACGTGGAAGCGAAGGACATCAGAGGAGTGAAGGTTGTTCTGACTTTTCCCTCCGTCGACATGTCCATAACCTCCCTGGAATTGCTGACTTTGAACGATCGCCTTGAAGAGTATCCTGAACTGAAGTTCTATGGCATCTCCATGGACCTTCCCTTTGCCCAGAAAAGATGGGTAAAGGAGAACGCCGGGGACTACATCATAATGCTCTCGGACCACAAGTACAGGGTTTTTGGCGAAGCGAGCGGAACCTTCATCGAGGAACTTGGAATCCTCACCGTGGCG
>ENA-OFCF01000263-OFCF01000263.1-metagenomes-genome-assembly--contig:-NODE-263-length-24894-cov-4.539394_pt1 | contig 24894 bp, 26 predicted proteins | sample MGYA00153387_OFCF01 | MGnify analysis MGYA00153387
TGGCAGAGGGTGCAGGTCTCGTAAGAAATGTGCGGCTGGGCACTCACCACCATATTGATCAACGGCACGTCACAGGCAGGGCAGATGATTCCGCTCTGTTTGTCCTGTTTTTTGCCAAGCTCGACGCTGCCAGAATCAATAGCCTCCGAGCCACTAATTTTCTTGAGGTCTTCGTGTTCAAGCATGTCGAACCAAATACCTTTGCAATGTGTACAGCGGTCAATTTCAATGTCCTGGTAGCGGACTGCTTCCATTGCGTTACTGCATTTTGGACATTTCATGAAAACTCCTGAGTAAATGTGCTGGTAAAAAATTATGGACGAAAAAGTTCAGTCTGGAAACCGCTGACTTTTACAGTGATTACCACCGGCTTATCGCCACGGTTTAACCGATACCAGCCATGCTTGCCTTCAAAGGCAGCGGTGAACGAACCTGAAGCGCTCGTTCTAGGCGTGTCAATCCAGTAGCTGGTGTATTCGCCTTCCGCCGCGTTGAGCCGGTCGCCATGCATATCTGAAGCGACTTCGCCGCCACTGGCTTCCCAATGAAACACGAAGCTGTCACCGGCTTTCATTTTAGTTTTTATCTCGGCACCTTTGTTGGGTGCAATGGTCACGGTCATGGTTTCGGTACGAAAATCGCCTTCGTGTTTGGTGACCGCCTTAGCGTCAATGGCTTTGACGGGTTGACCGACAGCATCGAGTTTTTCTTCGCCGGAAGTGTTGCTATCAAAGACTTGCTGTTTTACGGGTGCAGCTTGGTTGCTGACAACAGGCTCTACCGCCGCCGCCGCCGCTGCGTCCAATTTGTTCAAGCCAAGTCTTGCACCAATGCCGGTAGGGTCAATGCCGTATTCCGCCGGAAGTATTGTGGTGACAAGCAATACGCAAGCTGCGGTCAAGGCAATGGCCGTCGCTTTTAGCAAGCGCGATATGGAGGGTTGTTGCGATGGATTGCTTGACATGAAAAATCCTTGATTACGAAAGATAAAAACCAGTGAGCTGATAACCGATCAAAATAAATCCTGCTGTCATCAATAAAGTATTGGCGATAACGGCCTGGCGATTAAAGGCCGCGGTTCTACGCCAGAACCCCATGACAATTAGAATGCCGCTCAAGGCAAGTAATTGGCCGATTTCAACGCCGACATTAAATGCAAGAATGTTCGGCACCAAGCCATCGGGCGATAACGAAAAGTCTTGCAATTTTGTTGCCAGACCAAAGCCGTGAAAAAATCCGAATATCAAAACGGCCGCCTTGGTGTTGGGCTGCCAGCCAAACAGGGTTTTAAAGCCATCAAGATTATCCAAGGCCTTGTACACCACAGAAAAACCGATAATTGCATCGACGATGTAAGGGTTGACATGAGTGTCGCTGAGTACGCCAAATAACAAGGTAACGCTGTGGCCAATCGCAAACAGCGTGACATACACACCAATTTCGCGCATGCGGAATAAATAGAAAATAACGCCGAACAAAAATAATAAATGATCGTAACCAGTGACCATGTGTTTGGCACCAAGATACATGTAGATCAGTAATTGTCGCCCCTGGTTTTGCTCCAGAAAGGCCTTGTCATCGCCTGCAACACCGTGCGCTTGCGCCGTGCTCCACATAAACGCAAAAAAAAGTAGTGCCAAAAAAATCAGGCTAGGGTGCTTTAAAAATGATGGTTGGTTTTTTGATGTGTCAATGAAACCCAGTGACATGGAAGCTCCGGTTTTGAATTATTTATTTGTAATTACTGATTTATAATTACTTGACAGGCCATTGTGTGTGCAAATTATCAATGACATAGGCGTGTGCGTGCGGTTCCGCGGCTGCTTTGCGATGCTCAAGCAAGTGCGGGTGGTCCGTCGGCAAGTCGCCATGACTATGCACAAGGCTGTCGGGTTCCTCGCGCGGCCACAATCGGTAAGCCACTACAACGCCTAAGACTGCCAATACTGCCATCGCCCAAAGCGCGGCGGTAATGCCGACCTTTGCACCCATCCAACCCACTACTGGATAAGCCACTAGCCAACACGCATGTGAAAGCGAGAATTGTGCTGCGAAAAGTGCAGGGCGATCCTGGTCGTTAGATGATCGTCGCAATAAACGGCCGCCGGGAGTGACCAATGCGGAGTAGGTTATGCCCATCAATAACCAGCTGCCGAGCAATATCGGCCAGCGTGTGGCCACCGTAAGCAGCGGCCAGATAACGGCAATAATAATCAAGATCAGTGATAACGCTGTGCCTGCGCTCATCATCACAGAGCGATCAGTGCGTCGTGCCAGCAGTTTTGGTAATACAAACGCCATTGCCATCGAACCGGCTCCAAAGGCGGCCAAGGCCATCGCAACGGCGCTTTCTGGTCGCGCTAATCCATCACGCACAATCACTACGGTGTTGACGATGACCAATGCGCTGCCTGCCGCTGCAGTCATGGTCAGAGCAAGCAAGCCGCGTAATCTTGGCGTAGCCAAATAAATGCGGATGCCGCTGGTGAGTTTGCGTCCGATACTCACTGTCGGCTCTTTCGACCGGGTGTAGGGCAATGCCACAGACACGACCAACAAAGCCGAGCCAAGAAAGCCGATGGCCGTTCCCAGAAACAAACCGTGATAGCTAATTACCAGCAATAACATGGCAGCCAATGCGGGGCTTAACAGGTTTTCTAAATCGTAAGCCAGGCGCGATAAAGATAACGCCCGCGTGTATTGCTCTTCGTCCGGCAATACCTCTGGAATGGTCGCTTGAAAGGTTGGTGTGAAAGCAGCGGAACAGCTTTGCAGCACGAAAATCAATACATAAATCTGCCAAATCTGATCCACCCAAGGCAGTATTAGTACTACCGCCAATCGACCGATATCCAGCGCTACCAGCAGTGCCCGCCGCGGCACCCGGTTGGCATACGCGCCAGCGATAGGTGCTATTAAAACGTAGGCAATCATCTTGATCGCCAGCGCGGTACCGAGCACTGCACCTGCATTTTTGCCGGCCAAATCGTAGGCAAGCAAGCCCAACGCCACGGATGCCAAACCAGTACCCACCAGCGCCACAACTTGTGCCAAAAACAAGTGTCGATAAATACGGTTTTTCAGGACTTCAAACATGTGTAATTCCTCGAAGAATGTCGTCTATGAACTCGCTTTAACGTCGCGATGCATCAATCGATACAAGGCTGGCAATACCAATAATGTCAGCAGTGTCGACGAGATGATGCCACCAATCACCACCGTTGCGAGTGGTCGTTGCACTTCCGATCCGGCGCCGACATTGAAGGCCATCGGTACAAAGCCAAGCGACGCTACCAGCGCCGTCGTCAGTACCGGACGCAGTCGGCCGAGCGCACCATCGACAATCGCCGTTTCTAGTATGTTGCCTTGGTCGCGAAGTTTGTTGATAAAACTGATCATTACCAACCCGTTCAATACGGCAACCCCGGACAAGGCAATAAAACCGACGCCGGCAGAAATTGAGAACGGGATATCACGCAAGAGCAGTGCAGCCACACCACCGGTTAATGCGAGCGGAACACCACTAAATACGACAAAAGCGTCCTTGCCGGATCCAAAAGTCATGAACAGTAAAGCGAAGATCAGTATCAGCGTTACCGGCACCACAATCGATAAACGTTCGCTCGCTGAAATCAATTGCTCAAACGTACCGCCATAACCAATCCAGTAGCCTGCCGGCACTTCGACTTCAGCTGCCACTTTCTCACGCAACTCATTAACGAATCCGCCCAAGTCGCGATCACGCACATTGGCGGTCACCACAACACGACGTTTGCCGTTTTCACGATTGATTTGATTGGGGCCCAATTGTTCTTCGATTTTTGCAACCTCACGTAATGGCACGAACGCGGGTGTGCCAGATTTCCAGCTTGCCATCCGTCCCGATTCATCCTGAACATCATCATGATCAGGTCGGGGAATGGGCAGATCATTCAAGGCCGCCGTATTGGAACGAATCGATTCCGGTAGCCGAACCACAATATCGAAGCGGCGATCACCTTCAAAAAACTGACCTGCCACTTCACCACCAATGGCAATGCCGACCGTCCTTTGCACGTCACCAGGATTCAAGCCATAACGCACCAGGGCGGCTCGGTCCGGTATCACAGCCAATAAAGGCAGGCCGGTAGTTTGCTCCAGCTTTACATCGGCAGCACCAGGAATTTGGGCAGCAATTTTTTCGATAGCCCTGCCTACTTCCACTAACGTATCCAAATCATCGCCGTAGACTTTAATGGCGACATCGGCACGCACACCCGAAATCAATTCGTTCATCCGCATTTGAATGGGTTGGGTGAATTCATAATTGTTGCCGGGTAATAGTTTTACCGCAGTTTCAATTTCCGCCACCAATTTTGTTTTAAGTTTTCGCGGGTTTGGCCAATCTTTTCTGTCTTTCAAAAAAATAAACGTATCGGCAACAGAAGGTGGCATCGGGTCGGTCGCTACTTCGGCAGTGCCGAGCTTTGAAACCACTCTGTACACTTCCGGAAATTCGCGAATGCGTTTTTCCAAAGTGCTTTGCATGGAAACCGCCTGCGCCAAACTGGTGCCGGGAATTCGCAATGCGTGCAGGGCGATATCGCCTTCGTCCAGGCTGGGAATAAATTCCGAGCCTAAACGTGTCGCCATCAAGCCGCTAAGGACGACTAGCACGACAGCTGCCGCAACCACCGCAATTCGAGCTTTAATGGCCCAATGCAACAAGGGTTCATAGCCGTGACGGACAAATACTAAAACGCGATTTTCTTTTTCGTCAATTTTACCGCCGAGAAAAACGGCAATGGCTGCTGGTACAAATGTGAGCGACAACAACATGGCCGCCGACAAGGCCAGCATGACGGTGATTGCCATTGGCTGGAACATTTTCCCTTCAACACCGGTGAGTGCGAAAATAGGCAGATACACGGCGGTAATAATGCCCAGGCCAAATAGACTTGGGCGAATTACTTCCGCTGTTGCCGAAGCGGTCAGATCGAAGCGTTCATCACGTGAAAGTTCGCGCCCGACTTTATGTTGTGCCTCGCCAAAACGACGTAAACAGTTTTCAATAATGATAACCGCGCCATCGACTATCAGACCGAAATCCAGCGCGCCCAAACTCATCAAATTACCGGAGACACCGCCACGCACCATGCCGGTCAGTGTCATCAACATGGCCAATGGAATAACGGCGGCGGTAATCAATGCCGCCCGAAAATTCCCCAGCAATAAAAACAACACAACAATGACGAGTAGCGCACCTTCAATCAGGTTTTTTGACACCGTGGCAATGGTGCGATCAACCAGGTCGGTTCGGTCATAAATGGTTTTTGCCTCGATACCTGCGGGTAAACTTTTCTGTATTTCGACCAATTTTGCAGCGCTGCGTTGAGCCACCGCGCGGCTATTTTCACCGACCAGCATGAACACCGTGCCGAGCACGACCTCTTTGCCGTTTTCAGTGGCCGCACCGGTGCGTAATTCCGGACCTTCACCGACATTAGCGACATCGCTGACGCGAATGGGTACGCCGTCACGACGATCAAGAACAATCGATTCCAGTGCTTTTAAATCGGCCACTTGTCCAGGAACCCGCACCAAATATTGCTGGCCGTTGCGTTCGATATAACCGGCGCCCATGTTCTGGTTGTTGCTGGCAATGGCATTGACGACATCTTGCAGCGTGAAGCCCAGTGCCAACAGACGTGCGGGGTCGGGCGTGATGTGAATTTGCCGAGCATAACCACCAATCGTGTTGACCTCGGTAACGCCACGCACATTGCGCAGTTGTGGTCTTACCACCCAGTCTTGCAAGGTGCGCAAATCAGTCGGCGACCATTCCGTTCCATCGGGTTTCTTGGCGCCTTCTTTGGCCTCGACCGTGTACATGAAAATCTCACCCAGGCCGGTTGCTACTGGCCCAAGTTCGGGTTCCAAATTGTCGGGCAATTGCGAGCGAACTTGTTGCAGTCGTTCGGCAACTTGTTGCCGGGCGAAATAAATATCGGTGCCGTCTTCAAACACCACGGTAACTTGCGATAAACCATAACGTGAAATCGAGCGTGTGTAATCGAGCTTGGCCAAACCGGCCAACGCCGTTTCAATCGGAAAGGTAACGCGTTGTTCAGATTCCAGAGGCGAATAGCCCGGTGCTTCAGTATTGATTTGAACTTGAACATTGGTAATGTCGGGCGTGGCATCAATCGGTAATTGTTTGAAGCTCCACACGCCAACAGCCGCAATGGCCAGCGTAAGTAGCAGCATCAACCAGCGATGCCTGATCGAGAAACGAATAATTTTTTCTAACATGATTCAGGCCTTAGTGGTCGTGGGAAGCACCGGATTTTTCAATATCGGCTTTCACGAGATAACTCTGCTCAATGACGATGTCATCGCCAACTTTGAGGCCTTCCAATACTTCAATATTTTTTGCGTCGCGTTGCCCCAATGTCAGTGGGCGAATTTCGTATTCATCGCCGGAACGAATGAACACCACATCCCAATCGCGGTATTTTTGCAGGGCCGATAGCGGTACCCACATCGCCACCGGTTTTTCTGCAATCGCCACATTGGCGCGCACGGCAGCGCCGGGTCGCCATTGGCCATCGGCATTATCCAAAATGGCTCGCGCGACCGTGCTTTGACTGGCCGTTGCGGTGCCAGGTAACACGCGATCAATTTGCGTATTGATGCTGGCATTGTCAGTCAAACGCATGACTTGCACCGGCAAGCCGGGACGAATATTTTGCGCGTCGGCACCAAATAAATGCAGGTCAACCCAAAGTTTGCCGAGGTCGGCAATTTCAAACAGGGCTTGATCGGCCGCCAAATCACCGGTGGCCACATTACGCGACAACACCGTACCGGAAAACGGCGCAGTCACATTGTAGTTGGACAGGCTGATATTGCTTTCAATCACGGCCAATACTTGTCCGGCACGTACGCGGTCGCCCACGCTGACATTCACGCGGCGAACAGGGCCCGGAAAGCGTGCCATCACGCGAGCATGCTTGCCTTCGATCGGCGTGAGTAAACCTTGCACTTCATGTTCTTCACGAATCAGTCCTGCAATTACTTTCGCGGTTTTGATCCCGGATTTTTCGGCAATGCCGAATTCAATTTTGGTGCGACCTTCAAAACTGTCAAAACTCCAACGCAGCGTTTTGCCGTCGATGGTGGCGATGACTTCAACGACAAAAGAATGTGGCTCATAGACTTCGGCATCACTTTTCAAATAATCGTTTTCTACTTTAAAGTTGTGAATATCTTTCACATTGCCCAGCCGCACAAGATGCACTTTGACCTGGCCGGCAGTGGGCGGCAATAATTTTTTATCGCGATAAAGCCAAACCCGATATTCCGGCGGCACGCCGTCTTCGTGAATTTTTAATTCAAGCGCATAGCCATGTTGTTCGAGTAACCGGCCGCCATGTTCACCTTTGACAGGTTCTGCTTCAGCGGCTTCTTTGCCCTCGCTATGTTCACCAGCAGCTTCATTTTTGCCATGCTCGTCTTGGGTGGCTGGTTTGTCGCCGCAGGCACTCAAGCCAAACGTGAATAATACAATTAATAAAAGAGAGGTGTAGTTCATTATTTCGATTCCTTTTTTGTATCGGCTTGAAGCCCGGCGACCACCATCGGTTCGCTTGTCAAGCGTTGAATTTCGATCAGAGCGCGATGTGCTTCAAGCGCCGCCGCCAATTGTTGTTTGCGTGCGGCGGTAGTTTCGTTTTGCAATAAGGACCATTCGAGATATGTTAGTGCCCCTGCGCGATAGGCGCTTTCCGCTGATTTTTCTGCTTTGATTAAACGCGGCAAAAAATCATTGCGAATTTGTTCAATCTCGATTTTCGCAGCCGTGTATTGGCCGTAGGCCTGTGCCAGCGTGGCTTCAAGCGAAAGATTTGCCGATTCACGTTCAACGCTTAAGGAATCCAGTTCAGCCTGCGCGAAGCGGATATCCGGTTCGGCGCGGCGTGCATTGCCCAGCGGCATTGAAACGCCGGCAACAAAACCCCAGTCGCTTTCAGCTTCACGACGACGTAGTCCGACTTGCCATTCCAAGTCGGTGGCTTGAGCAGATCGTGCCAATTGCAATCGTGATTCGCGAATACGGGTTTCATTAACAAAGCGTTTAAGCTCGGGTGTGTTTTTCAGTACATCGCTCAATACAGAAAAATCGGCAATGCTCGGTAATGCATAAGCATCGCCAGCCACACGCATTATTTTGCTTGATTGCGTTTCGCCCCAGAGAATGGCCAAGCGCCGCCAAGCAGCTTCATGCGCAGCTTTTGTTTTTGATTGCTCAAGACGCGAACGTGCGCGCATAGCTTCGGCCGTCAGGCGCACGGAATTATGCGATGCGCCCGCTTGCACACGTTTGGCGGCGGCGGTCACTGTGCGCTCGCGCTGCGCTAAATCAAGCGCGATGATTTTTTGCATTTCCTGCGCGGCAAACACGTCGAGATAGCGGCGCGCCACTTCGGCCAATAAATCCATTTCTATGGCCGAACGCTGCAAGCCAAGTGCATCAATGCGACTCGCTGCCAGAGCTCGTCGCGCTTCACGCTTGCCACCTCGTTCAAGCATGGAGGCAAGGCTCAAGGTAAATTCAGCACCATTAATGCCAGAGACACTGCCGGTACCAAACGCATTTTCAATATCGGCATTCAGACGCATGCCCGGCGTCAATGCGGCTTTGTCGGCCTCTGCCTTCAGGCCTTGCTCGGTGAAATTATAAAGTCGTAAATCCGGGTGTTGCTTGACAACGCGAGCCATGGCGGCGTCCAGCGTCAGTGTGTCCTGTTCCTGGGCCAATAAGGGGCCACAAAAAACGACGACAAGAGCAGCCAAAGCTGCCAGTCTAAATAACATAGGGTGTTCTCCGAGAAATTAGATGTGAAATGCATCGGCAAGGCCGATGTGGACATCAAAAATTAATCGGTGGGCGGAAGTGCGTAACTTTCGAAAGGCCCGCAAGAGAATGTTCTTGCCTGATACTCGGAAGGGAATGAGCTGACATCAGAACCAGATGTAGGGCGTCTGGGAGTAGTGCAACGATATGGCCACAGCAATGACTGGCATGGGCCAAGAAATGCAAGATACTGTCATTGGTATCTTTATTTTGATCAAGATTTGCGTGAGCATCGTGATCGGACACTGCGTCGAAATACGCATCACCAGCGATGAGATGTTGTGATTCATGCTGCTCAGCCAATGTTGAAATCATAGGCACCACAACTGTAACTAACACCAGCATAAGGCAGATAAGCGGGTAGAAAATTTTGCTACGAGGTATTGAACAAAGGATCATTATATATAGTAGCATTTAGATTTGCTGTAATACAATTACAGCCAAGTCAAAATGTTGACACCTAAGGCTGATATCATGCGGCTTTACTAGGGATTTTGAGGTAAAAAACTATACGTTCAACTATTACAAATACGGATCCGAATAACCCATATCGGCCAAAATTTCACGTTCAATAGATTCCATTGCCAGCGCTTCAGTGTCGTTGTCGTGATCCAAGCCTAATAAATGTAAAACCCCGTGAATGGTCAGGTGAGCGTAATGCGCAGCCAAATTTTTTTGCTGTTCGAGCGCTTCCTTGGCTACCACTGGCGCGCAGATCACTAAATCGCCGAGCAGGGGCAGGGGTACGCCTTCTGGCAGTTCAGCGGGGAAGCTGAGCACATTGGTGGCGTAGTCTTTGCCGCGGTAGTGTTTATTCAGCGCAAGGCCTTCTTTTTCATCAACCACGCGAATGGCAATATCGGCGCGCTTGATGCGCCCCTGACAGGCCGCTTCTGCCCAACGCTTAAAGCTTTGCGGCGCTGGCACACCTTTGCGCGAGATGCCGTAACTCACGCCCACATCGCATTGGATGGGGCCGCGCGTCATTGCGTAACCACCTCGCCACGCAGGGTGTTGACGCGCACTTCGGAAATATGAATATCCACAAATTGCCCAATTAAACGCGGACTACCGACAAAATTCACATAACGCATATTTTCTGTGCGGCCGGTTAACTCATTGGCATCGCGAGTACTCGGTTTTTCTACCAACACGCGCTGAACGGTACCAATCATTTTTTGAGAGATGGCTTGTGCTTGTGCATTGACTATATCTTGTACGCGTTTCAAGCGCGCACTTTTCACACTGGCTGGCGTTTCATCCGGCAAGTTCGCTGCTGGTGTGCCGGGGCGCTTTGAATACACGAATGAAAAGCTTTGGTCGAAGCCCACGTCTTCAATCAATTTCATGGTGGCTTCAAAGTCTTTATCGGTTTCGCCGGGAAAGCCAATGATCATGTCGGTGCTAATGCAGATGCCCGGTTTGGCGGCTTTCAGTTTGCGAATTTTGGCTTTGTATTCCAGCGCGGTGTGGTTGCGTTTCATCGCGGTTAGAATGCGGTCGGATCCAGACTGCACCGGCAAATGCAAGTAACTGGCCAGTTTGTCGATGTCACGATGCGCTTCAATCAAACTATCCGAAAATTCCATTGGGTGCGAGGTGGTATAACGAATACGACCAATTTGTTCAATCTGCGCAATAGCGCGAATTAACATGGCTAAATCTGCGGTGTCTTCGCTGTCGTCCATCGGACCGCGATACGCGTTTACATTTTGGCCGAGCAGATTCACTTCGCGAACACCTTGTTGGGCAAGCTGTACCACTTCCAACAACACATCATCGAAGGGTCTCGACACTTCTTCGCCGCGGGTATATGGCACCACGCAGAAACTGCAGTATTTCGAGCAACCTTCCATAATCGACACAAACGCGGTTGGGCCTTCAGCGCGTGGCTTTGGCAGATGGTCGAATTTTTCGATTTCCGGAAAGCTGATGTCAACTTGCGACTTGCCGGTTTCGCGCTTGGCATCAATCATGGCAGGCAAGCGGTGCAGGGTTTGTGGCCCGAATACTAAATCCACATAAGGCGCGCGTTTTAAAATCGCTTCGCCTTCTTGCGAGGCCACGCAACCACCAACACCGATTACGAGCTTTGGGTTTTTTGCTTTCAAGTCACGCCAACGGCCAAGCTGAGAGAACACTTTCTCTTGGGCTTTTTCGCGAATGGAGCAGGTATTGATTAAGATCACGTCAGCATCAAACTCATTTTGGGTGAGTTCAAGGCCATGTTCAGCAGCTAATACGTCAGCCATTTTGTCCGAGTCGTACTCGTTCATCTGACAGCCGTGGGTTTTTATGAAAAGCTTTCCGGTGGGTGCTTTCCCGGTCATGGCGCTTAATCCGGTCGGGAGGGATGTGTATTGTAACAAGGATTCTTGGAAAGCTGAAAAAATTGGGCATAATAGCTTTTCAATGCTGCGCAACTTCTTGGGGTTTTTAATGAATCAATCGAAACGTGTCTGTGTGATTGGTGCTGGGCCAAGTGGTTTGGCAGCGGCTAAAAACTGTGTGCAAGCGGGTTTGCAGGTGGTGGTGTTCGAGAAAAATGATAAAGTTGGCGGCAATTGGGTTTTTAATTCAAGCACTGGGCATTCCAGTGTGTATGAAAATACCCATATCATCAGCTCAAAAGCGCTCTCGGAATATGAAGATTTTCCGATGCCGGCCGAGTATCCGGATTACCCAAGCCACCTACAATTGCAAGCCTATTTTGAAGCGTACGCCAAACATTTCGGCGCTTATCCGCATATTCGTTTTAAGCATGTTGTGAATAAAGCCACACGCACACCGGATGGGCTTTGGCAGATTGAGTATATGGACGCGCAAGGCGAAAGCCACAGTGAAATTTTCGAGGTGCTAATGGTGGCAAATGGCCATCATTGGAAGCCGAAACATCCGGAATATCCAGGAACATTCACCGGCACGTATATGCACTCGCATGATTTCAAAGGCATCGACGACAACTGGCGTGATCAATCGGTATTAGTGATTGGTGCGGGAAATTCGGCTTGCGATATTGCGGTTGAATCGGCGCGGCTCGCAAAGCATGTGTCGCTCTCAATGCGCAGCCCGCAATGGTTTGTGCCGAAGTTTATGTTTGGTGTGCCGTCAGATGTTACCGGCGCGCGCTTGAATATCTTGCCACGCAAAGCAAAGCAATGGCTGATGACTGGCATGCTGCGGGTTATGCAAGGCTCTTATTCGAACTATGGCTTGCCAGTTAATAAAAAACCGGTGCTCAGCCACCATCCAACCTTAAATTCAGACTTATTGGATTTCATCCGCCATGGCCGTATTACGCCAAAACCCGCAATCAAATGTTTTGATGGCGAATGGGTGGAGTTTGTTGATGGCAGTAAGCAGCGCTTTGATCGCATCTGCGCAGCAACTGGTTTTTGGATTAGCTTCCCGTTTTTCGACAAAGACTTTATCGATTTTCAACATGCTGAAAAAGTGCCGCTGTATCGAAAAATGTTGCATGCCGACATCAATAATCTTTACTTCATTGGTTTATTTCAACCAACTGGCTGTATTTGGCCTTTGGCCGATTACCAAGCACTGTTAGCCTGCGCCGAAATTGTTGGCCGTTATCAGCGCCCAGAAAATGTAAACCAGTTAATTGAGCATGAAATGCACAATCCACATTATCAATTCGATACAGGATCACGGCATTCTACCCAAGTGGATTTTCACTTAATGCGCAATGAATTGAAAGCTGACCTCAAACAAATTGGCATTGATATTGGTAATCCACCAATGGGCAAAGCGGCGCAGTATAAGAAAGCCTTTGTTCTGTAATCCTTGAACTGTGAATCAAGTGTAAATAGCCCTTCGCGCTACTGTAGAGTTATTCATTGTTTGGCATACGATGAAAGTACGTTAACACGTAGCAAGGAAGTTTTATGTCTGTTTCCGTCAGCCATACACAATTTGCGTTTGATGTTGCTGATCTGAATGTGTCGCGAATTGCCGCGATTAGCGCCACGGTCTGTGTGCACATGCTAGCCTTTATGTTTTTAATGGTGCCTGTGTCATTACCAGATAAAGTGATGCGCGAAGATGTCCTCACTGAAATAAGCTTAGTGGACCCGGTTAAACCAAAACCTATTGTTATTCCGCCGAAGCCACTTGTGGACAAGCCGCAGACTTTGAATCCTATTGCGGTGAGTAAGCCGCATGATGTTGTGCAGTCCACTGAGATCACAACATCCAACCCGCTAAGCATCGATGTGTATATGCCCGAACAGCAAATTGGTATCACAGAAAATATTGACACGATTGCAGGGGGCAATGTTGATGCCAGTACGCGTGCTCAGTATCCAGTAAGTTATCCGGCTGCTGCCTTGCGTGCTGGTTCAAGCGGTATGGTGATTGTTTTAGCGCACTACAATTCCGATGGCGTGGTAACTGATACACGCATTCATAAGTCAAGCCGGAATAAAGAATTAGACCGCTCAGCTTTGCAAGGCGTGAAAAAATGGAAAATAAATCCTGGCAAAATAAATGGCCAAGCGATAGGCGGCGAAGCCTTGGTTGAAGTGCTATTTAACTTATAAACACCGGTTGTATGTTAATTTTGAAACTAATACATGGCTTATTTAAGGTTTTTTGTGGGCTTCAGAACACTATTCATTGTTGTGATTGCCATGCTTAGTTCGCCGTATGCGTATGCGGCAACGGTGTATCGCTGTGTCGGTGTTGACGATGTGCCGGTCTTTTCTGAAACCAAGATATCTGGCTCGCAGTGCAAGCCAGTGGCTGAAACCAAATTATATGATCATGCCAAAACCTCGATCACCGCACCGAAATTACGTGCATCTGAAAAAGCCGAGCAAGCGCAAAAAACTGTTGCAACCAGCCCTGTTGTAAATTCTAAAGCAAGTGATAATGAAATTAAGTTTCTGCGCATGGGCTACTCAACCACCTATACCTGGGTGGATTCAAACGAGGTAAGGCATTTCGCTAGTAGCAAGCCGCGTGGCGTGGCAAACGTGCAAACCAAACGCATTGAATACCCCATTTTCTCTATTCCCAGCTGTTATGCATGCAAAATCACAGCCGGTGTGAATTTCGGAAATGTGAAGCTTAATTTACAGGCGTTTGCCAACGAAATAAGTCATTCGGCGCAAAAATATGGCGTTGATGAATCGATAGTGCGCGCCATTATCCATGCTGAGTCAGCATTTCGTCCGCATGTGGTTTCACCAAAAAATGCACAGGGCTTGATGCAGCTGATTCCAGCTACCGCCAAGCGCTTCGGTGTGCGCGATGCCTTTGACCCAGCGCAGAATATTGAGGGTGGTGTGCAATATTTGGCGTTTTTACTCAAGCGTTACAACAACGACTTGATTTTAACTGCCGCGGCCTACAATGCCGGTGAAGGTGCAGTGGCTCGCTTTAAGGGGGTTCCGCCGTATAAAGAAACCAAGAATTATGTGGTTCGTGTCGGCCAATTAGCCGATCGCTACCGAAAAGCACTTAAATCCGGATAAGCGATGCGTAACCGTTGTTTAACAGGGGCTTAATCTATTACAATATGCCGTTATGTTCAGTTTAATTGAACCAAGCCCCTTTCATTCACTGGAATTTGGAGAGCCGAATGGCTAACCACGAAGTAAATACCGGCCGTCGCCGATTCTTGACCACCACCACGGCTGTGGTCGGTGCAATTGGTGCTGGCTTTGCCGCTGTACCATTCATCAGCTCGTTCAAGCCTTCAGCGCGTGCGCAAACTGCTGGCGCGCCTGTCATCGTTAATATCAGTAAGATTGATAACGAGCCAGGTATGCGTATTATTGAAATGTGGCGTGGTAAGCCGGTGTGGATTTTCAAACGTAGCCCTGAGCAGTTGGCAGTCTTGAAAACACTGGATTCACGCTTGCGTGATCCAAACTCAGACAACCCTGATCAAACACCTGCTTTTGCCAAAAGTGAAGCACGTACGATTAAAGGTAAAGAAAATATTGCTGTGATTGTGGGCATCTGCACACATTTAGGCTGTTCACCTGCTTTTGTGCCTGAATTGCTGCCGCAAGCGTTTGATTCCGAATGGAAGGGTGGCTTTTATTGCCCATGCCACCAATCGCGATTTGATATGGCCGGCCGCGTGTTCCAAGGGGTTCCAGCGCCGTCTAATCTTGAAATCCCGCCATACCATTATGAAAATGACACCACTATTGTCATTGGCGTTGCGCCAGGAGCAGCTTAATGAACGTCATTGAACGCACCGTTTCGAACGTCACCGGTTGGTTCAACGACCGCACACCGGGCCTGATTCCTGCCTATAAAAAACACATGTCTGAGTACTATGCGCCAAAGAACTTCAATCTTTGGTACTACTTCGGCGCGCTGTCTTTGCTGGTATTGGTTAACCAAATTGTGACTGGTATTTTCTTAACCATGAACTACAAACCGAGCGCCGCAGAAGCATTCGCTTCGGTTGAATACATCATGCGTGATGTTCAGGGTGGCTGGTTAATTCGTTATATGCATTCCACGGGTGCATCTTTATTTTTCGTAGTGATTTATCTGCATATGTTTCGAGCTATGATTTACGGCTCATACCAAAAGCCACGTGAATTGGTATGGATTCTTGGCATGCTGATTTTCCTGACTTTAATGGCCGAAGCGTTTTTGGGCTATGTGTTGCCTTGGGGCCAAATGAGCTATTGGGGCGCACAAGTCATCATTAACTTATTCGGTGCAATACCGGTGATTGGCCCAGAGCTTACCGAATGGATTCGCGGCGATTACTTGGTATCAGATGCCACCTTAAATCGATTCTTCGCCTTGCACGTGATTGCCTTGCCGCTGGTGATTCTGCTGTTGGTGGTCTTACACTTAGGCGCATTGCATGAAGTGGGTTCAAATAATCCAGAAGGCATTGATATCAAGAAAGTGAAAGATGAAACCGGCAAACCAAAAGATGGTATACCGTTTCATCCTTACTACACTGTCAAAGATTTGTTCGGCGCGGGCTTCTTCTTAACCATTGCTGCGTTTATCTTATTCTTTGCGCCAACCTTTGGCGGCCTGTTCTTAGAGCACGATAACTTTATACCAGCCAATTCGATGGTAACGCCGCTGCACATTAAACCAGTTTGGTATTTCACACCGTATTATGCCATGTTGCGTGCAGTGCCCGATAAACTCATTGGCGTAATGACCATGGGTGGCGCGGTGTTGATTTTGTTTGGTTTGCCGTGGTTTGATCGCTGCAAAGTCAAATCTATCCGTTACCGCCCAATGTTGCATAAAGTGTTGATGAGCTTGTTTGTAATTAGCTTTATTACACTGGCCTGGTTGGGCATGCAGGCTGGCAGTGCAACGCAAACCTTAATTGCGCGAATTCTGACTGTCTTCTACTTCGGATTCTTTTTAACCATGCCAATTTGGTCAACTATGGGCCAAACCAAAGAAGTTCCTGCACGGGTGCCTGATCATGACTAAGCCAGTACTGTTTTTCCGCAGTTTATTTGCTGCATCCATGCTGTTAGCCGGGTCTGTGCTTGCCTCTGAAGGCGGAGCAGCAATGGAATCGGCACAAATCGATTTAACCAATAAAGCCTCTTTGCAACGTGGTGCCGGCTTGTATGTGAGCTATTGCTCCGCTTGCCATTCTTTAGGCTATCAACGTTATTCGCGTATGGCTGAAGATTTAGGTTTAAGCCAAGAGCAAGTTGAGAAAAACCTGATGTATACCGATGCTAAATTCGGCGAGACGATGAATACCGGTATGAGTGTTGAAAATGGCACGGCATGGCTGGGTAAAGCACCGCCAGATTTGTCGGTGGTTGCCCGCACCAAAGCTGAAGGCGCTGATTGGGTATACAACTATTTGAAGTCGTTCTATGTTGATGAAAGCCGCCCAACAGGCTGGAACAATACTGTGTTTCCTGGTGCTTCAATGCCGCATGTGCTGTGGGATTTGCAAGGCAGCCCGCGCGCATTAACCGAAGCTAAGCATAAAAATGCCAAAGGTGAGCTCGAAGCCTGCCACAAAGGCGAATACCAAGGCCAGTGCATCACTGGGTTCAGTATTCCTGAGCATCAAAAAGGCAGTTTAAGTGCTGAAGAATATGATCAGGTTGCTCGCGATATTTCCGGCTTTCTTGCCTATGTGGGCGAGCCATCTGCGGCAAAGCGTGAGTCTTTAGGTGTTTGGGTAGTGCTATTTTTGGCTTTATTTACCTTATTAGCCTATCTATTGAAGTCTGAATATTGGCGTGATATCCATTAATTTGGCTTTAACTGCTTAAAAAAGGCTGCTCTGCAGCCTTTTTTCATGAAAAGCTTGCAAATCTTCACAAAATTAGCGATGTTAAAGTCTTAAGGATAGTTTTCACATCAAAATAATAAGGTAAGGGAATGGCCACAAGTCCGCGTTCACGAAACACATTAACTTTGTATTCGGCTAAAAATTGTGTGGTATGCCATAAAGTCAGGCTGGTGATGGCCGCTAAAGGCATAACTTACGATCTTATCCCGGTGGATACCGCTAACCCGCCTGAAGACTTATTGCTTTTAGCGCCGCATTATCATTCGGTTCCAACCTTAGTTGAACGCGACAATGCCATTTACATCTCGAATGTGATTGCAGAATATTTAGACGAGCGTTACCCTCACCCTGCGCTAATGCCAGCAGAACCTATTTTTCGCGCCATGCACCGCATTGCTGTTCGGCAAGTTGAGCAAGATTGGGTGCCGCAAGTGCAATTAATTCAGTCTGGTTCTAAGCTTGCCGAGCAAGCCAGAAAACGGTTACGTGAGCTGATTCTAGAATCACTACCATTTTTTAAGCAAAACAAATTCTTTTTCGGCAACGAAATGAGTGTCATCGATTGCGCAATAACGCCGATTATCTGGCGCTTACCTTGGTTGGGCGTTAGCCTGCCGAAAGATGCAAAATGTGTTGAGGATTATGGCTTGCGTATTTTCCGTAACCCAGCATTTACGCGCAGTATGACCGGTGAAGAAAAACAGCTTAGGGATGTATTGGCAATAAGTTAATGGATAGCATAAACGCAATGAGCTCAAACCGGCCGTATTTATTAAGGGCGCTTTATGAGTGGATAAATGATAATAATCTCACTCCGTATATATTGGCGAACGCCACGTATCCAAGTGTTTTGGTGCCGAAATCATCGATTAAAGACGGCAAAGTGGTGCTGAATATTGCTATGCGCGCGGTGGCCTCGTTGCAACTTGGCAATGACGCGATTAGCTTTAGTGCGCGCTTTTCCGGCGTTAGCCAATCTCTATATATTCCTGTGCAAGCGATTATTGCCATCTATGCACAGGAAACCGGGCAGGGCATGATGCTGCCACCCGATGAAGTGCCAATAGATGATCAGCCACATTCTGAGTCTTTAGAGCAACATGAGCACGATTCTGGCCAAGAAATTCAAGCTGACGACTTACCAAAACCGCCTAGCCCAACAATCCCAGGCAAGGGCGGGCATTTGCGTATTGTTAAGTAAGGATTGGGCATGCCGTGCCTCTAGGCACTACGCACTCAAAGAGATTTACTTAGTGGTTCAGTCCAGCCAATGGCTTTTAATCCCAGCAGTGTAATCGTGGCGCTGTAGCGATCTTCATCGCCGCGGGAGTATTCATAGCTATACACACGCCGCCAGGCAAAGCGACCTTGTTCATTTCGCTTCAAAGACAAACTCACTTGATGCACACTTTGATCAAGCCATTGCACATTGGCTTTTTCACATAATTTTCTGCCTAGAAAATTCGCTTTTTCAGCTGCAGCGCGGCTCGATGTCCAAAACAGTGCCAAAGGAAAAGCGAATAGGAAAACCCATATTGCAGTACTCATTTGCCTAGCCGCATCGAAAAATCGATGGCATGTATATGTTTGGTGATTGCGCCCACTGATACGAAATCAATACCTGCAGCCGCAATCGTAGCTAAACGCTCAAGCGTTACGCTACCGGATACTTCAAGCGGTTTTTTACCGCCAGCCATGTTCACCGCTTCGCGCATATCGTCATCACTAAAATCGTCTATCAGTATTCGCGTGCAATCGGTGGCGAGTGCTTGTTGCAACTCATGCAGATTTTCCACTTCAACAATAATTGGAATTAATGGAAATAACTGGCGCGCTTTATGCACAGCATTGGCAATTGAGCCTTCAGCAATGATATGGTTTTCTTTCAACATCACCGCATCGAATAAACCCATGCGATGATTGACTCCGCCACCGACGCGCACAGCATATTTCTGAGCTTGGCGTAGCCCGGGCAGCGTTTTGCGGGTATCTAACACACGGGTTTTTGTGCCTTCAAGCGCTTTAGCAAACTGCGCTGTGTGAGTGGCTGTAGCCGACAGCGTTTGTAGAAAGTTCAGGGCACTTCGCTCAGCGCTCACTAAAGCGCGTGCACGGCCTTTGAAACGCACAATCACAGTATTCGCAGCAACCTGCTGGCCTTCTTCCACCAGCCAGTCAATTTCAATATGTGGATCAAGCTGCTGAAAGCAGGCATCAAACCATGGTCGGCCACAAATCACCGCGGCTTCCTTGGCGATGATATACGCGTGTTCAATATCGTCTTGCAATAATTGCGCAGTCACATCGCCGCTTTGCAAATCTTCATGCAGGCTGCGAGCTACATCTTGCGCGATCGATTGGGCATCGGGAGAATTAAAACTGGGCATAATTTAGGTACTGAAATTAGATAGTTGCGAGCTCGCAATAGCTTCTTCGGCCAGTAGCACAGGAATGCCATCGTCGACGCGGTAAATCAGTTTACGGTCTTGGGTGATTAGTGCTTCCTGCAGTGGCTGGTTTAATTTCTGGCCATCGAGTTGGCTAATATGTCCAGCCGCAATCTGTTCGTTCAGTTGCGCTAAATCAGCCTTGTTGAGCAGGCCAATGCTTTGTTTGCTGGAAGGGCAACATAAGATATCAAGCAGTTTTTTGTCCATAACCATAGAGTTTTTAATGATATGCGCATAGAATACGCCTTTAGATAGGGTCTGCGCTATGGTTAAGTCAAATTCTGTTGTTGTGGGTGTGGTAATGGGTTCGCGTAGCGATTGGGAAACCATGCAGCACGCCGTTAAGCATCTCGAAAATTTCTCTATTGCACACGAAGTGCAAGTTGTGTCAGCGCACCGCACTCCTGATTTATTATTTTCCTACGCCGAACAAGCTCAGGCACGCGGTTTGCGGGTGATTATTGCCGGAGCTGGCGGTGCTGCACATTTGCCTGGCATGTTGGCTGCAAAAACAACTGTGCCTATTTTGGGTGTGCCGGTGCAGAGTAAAGCACTAAGTGGCATGGATTCCTTATTATCTATTGCACAAATGCCAGCCGGTATTCCAGTCGCTACTTTCGCTATTGGTGCTGCGGGTGCGGCCAATGCCGGATTATTTGCAGCAGCAATGCTTGCCCACGAATTTCCAGAGCTTGCAGAAAAATTAGCAGCGTTTCGCCAGCAGCAAACACAAAGCGTTTTGGCGGCATCTGACCCACGCTTGCCATGATCACCGTTGGCATTCTAGGTGGCGGGCAATTGGCCCGAATGATGGCATTGGCAGGCGCGTCATTGGGCTTGCGTTTTTTATTGCTTGATAATGTTCCTGATGCCTGTGCGGGGCAATTTGCCCCGATGTTGGTTGGTGATTATCGTGACGAAAACATCCTGGCACAATTCGCAGAAAAAGTGGATGTGGCAACTTTCGATTTTGAAAATGTACCCGCTGAAAGTGCGCATTGGTTAAGCGATAAAGTTGCGGTGTTTCCGAATCCGAATGCGTTGGCAATTTCACAAGATCGGTTGGCGGAAAAATCATTGTTTCGCAAGCTCGGTATTGCGGTGCCGGATTTTGCGGATGTGACCAGCTTGCAAAACTTGCATGAAGCGATTGCCGTTATCGGCTTGCCTTGCATTCTAAAAACGCGGCGTTTGGGTTATGACGGCAAAGGCCAGTTCCGCATTAAATCTGCACTTGATATTGAATCTGCTTGGCAGGCATTGGGTTCGCAAGCACAAACTGTGGGTCTTATCCTCGAAGCCTTCGTGCCATTCCAGCGCGAAGTATCCGTGCTTGCTGTGCGTGGCCGCGATGGTGAGTTCCGGCATTGGGCATTAACTGAAAACTGGCATGAAAACGGTGTGTTATCGGCAAGTTTAGCGCCGGCAACGGATGTGGCCGCGTTTGAAGCCACAGCGATTGGCTATGCCAAAAAAATTGCCGAAGCCTTAGATTACGTGGGTGTGTTTGCTTTGGAGTTATTTGTTCGCGATGGTGAGCTATTAGCTAATGAAATTGCGCCGCGTGTGCATAACTCAGGGCACTGGACCATCGAAGGCGCAGAAACATCGCAATTTCAAAACCACTTGCGTGCAGTGCTCGGCTTGCCGCTTGGCAGCACGCGCTCAATCGGTGTTAGCTGTATGTTGAACTGGATTGGCGAAATGCCGAATGCCGAATCGGTGTTGCGAGAAAATGGCGGGCATTGGCATGATTATGGTAAATCCGCACGCGAAGGCCGAAAGGTTGGGCATGCCACAATGCGTGAGGATAGCGTGGAGCAATTAGCAAAAAGCCTTGCACAAGTAGGCAAGGCTTTAGCGCGCGAGGCGCAGACTGCGCCGGTGTTAATGCGATTGCAATTCCTTTAAGGGCGAACGCAAGGTTCGCCCCTACAAAACCATTACACCATCTGATCCGACACAAAATCCCAATTGACCAAATTCCAGAATGCTTCCACGTATTTTGGGCGGGCATTGCGATAATCAACATAATAGGCGTGTTCCCAAACATCGCAGGTTAGCAATGGCTTGTCGGTGCCGGTAAGTGGTGTGGCAGCATTTGATGTGCTTACTAAAGCCAAACTGCCGTCTGCACGCTGTACTAACCACGCCCAGCCGGAGCCGAAGGTGCCAATAGCGGTTTTGCTGAATTCTGCTTTGAACGCGTCAAAACTGCCAAATGCGGCATCAATGGCTTCTGCCAATTTGCCGGTTGGTGCGCCGCCACCATTAGGCTTCAGGCAATTCCAATAAAAACTGTGGTTCCAAACTTGCGCAGCGTTATTAAACATGCCGCCTTGCGCTTTACGAACAATACTTTCCAAGTCTGCCGATTCAAATTCGGTACCAGCAATCAGATTATTCAGATTGGTGACATAGGTTTGGTGGTGTTTGCTGTAATGGAAATCAATGGTTTCCGCTGAAATATGTGGCTCAAGCGCCGCGCGGTCGTAAGGCAGAGCAGGTAGTTCAATAGCCATGGTGTTCTCCAAAAGTAAGCCGAAGTGGGGTGAAAAGACTTATAATTCTACCTTGGAAATGGTTGTAATGCGTCGCCCTTAAATTATTTGGAGCATTAAATGAGCAGTAACCCCGTTAACGATCGAATTAAATCAGAAATTACCCAAGCACCGGTCGTACTTTTTATGAAAGGTACTCCGCAGTTTCCAATGTGCGGTTTTTCCTCGCGCACCGTTCAAGCCTTGAAAGCCGTGGGTGCACAGATGCATACCGTAAATATTCTTGAAGAGCCGGAAATTCGTGCAAATCTGCCGCGTTATTCCGATTGGCCAACCTTTCCGCAATTATTCATTAATGGCGAACTCATTGGCGGTTGTGATATCACCATGGAATTGTATGAAAGTGGCGATTTAGCTACGCTGGTTACCGAAGCGCAAAAAACTGCCTAATGCAGGTGCCCGCTCTCTTGCCGAATTGCCTAGAAGGCCGGGTGATTCTAATTACTGGCGCGTACGGTGGTTTGGGTGAGGCGGCGGCTAAAGCAGTGACTGATGCGGGAGCTACCGTTGTGTTGCTCGGTAAAAAGGTGCCTAAGTTGAATCGTGTCTATGATGCCTTGAAAAAAATCGGCTCGGAGCCGGCCATGTACCCGCTAGATTTACGGGGTGCTGACCCAGCCGACTTTGAGGTGATGGCCGATAAAATTGCGGCCGAACTTGGTGGCTTAAACGGAATTTTGCATTGCGCTGCCGATTTTTCTGGCTTGCGACCCTTGGAAAATACTAGTCCCGAAGAGTTTCTAACCCAAATTCACGTTAATTTAAATGCGCCATGGTTGTTAACACAAGCTTGTCTGCCGGTACTTCGCAAAGCCGAGGATTCCGCTGTTGTGTTTGTTAGCGAAGATATGTCGCGAGTCAACAAAGCCTATTGGGGTGCATACGGCATTGCTAAAGCTGGCTTGAACGGGTTAGTAAGCATGTTGCATGACGAAACCGATGACTCATCAGTTCGCGTCAGTGCTTTGCAACCCGGTCCAATGCGAACATCTATTCGCGCACGCGCCTATGTGGATGAAGCAGCTACCGATTGCCCTGAAGCGGGCGCGTATGCCAAGGCCTGCGTGTATCTTCTGAGTGCGCAAGGCATCGCTCATCGCGGCAAACTGTTTAAGCCGCAATTGGCCGGCAAATAAGCCATGGAAACCATTTCAGCTGCCTTGTTATTGTTTTTAATTATGGATCCGTTAGGCAATATTCCGGTTTTTCTTAGTCTCCTCAAGCCCTTATCTAAAAAACGCCAGCGTATTGTGTTAATGCGCGAGTTGCTAATCGCGTTTTTTGTTTTGCTCGGCTTCTTGTGGGGCGGTAAATATGTGTTGGATGCCATGCATTTGCGCCAGGAATCGGTATCGATTGCGGGTGGTATTGTGTTGTTCATTATTGGCTTGAAAATGATTTTCCCAAGCCCAGAAGGTATGTTTGGTGAAACTGAAGCTGGCGAGCCATTTATTGTGCCTATGGCTATTCCACTTGTGGCTGGCCCGTCTGGAATGGCTTCGGTAATGCTATTTGGCAGCCAAGACCCAAGCCGCATGGGCGATTGGACTTTAGCTTTAGGCATTGCTTGGCTAGGCACGGCAATTATCCTGTTTTCAGCCACATACCTCTATAAACTGCTCGGCACACGGGTGTTAATTGCCCTAGAAAGGCTTATGGGCATGCTTCTGGTGGCCATCTCCGTGCAAATGCTAATGGACGGCATAAGCTCGTTTTTAAAAGCTGCTTGAATTAAGACAGTTTTGTCATAAAACATACATAAAATTAACATATAGTGCTAAAATTCCAACGTTAATTCGTCGGTTTTCGCGTACTTTAAGGCTTTCAATTAGAAAGCATTGCCAATAACTCATTCAAATAGGTAGAGCATATGAACTCTTTACACCGCGTGCGTATTTCCCAACTTTCACTCGCTCTTGCAGTAGCACTTTCTGCAACTCCAGTATTCGCTCAAAACACCACATCTGCTATTGGCGGGCAAATAACCGGCTCAGAAGGCAAGCCTGTCGCTGGCGCAACAGTAACTATCGAGCATATTGAATCAGGCTCGGTCAGTAATTCAATAACCGATGCTAACGGCCGTTATTCCTCACGTGGCTTACGCGTTGGTGGCCCATACACCGTCACTATCAGCAAAGATGGCGTAACTGAAACCAAAAACAATGTGTATTTGCAATTAGCTGAAACCAAATCGGTTGATGCTTCTTTAGGTGGTGCCAAAGTCTTAGATACTGTTACTGTTACTGGCGTTGTTGGTGGTGGTTCGGAAGTGTTTAGTGCCGATAAAATGGGTGCTGGTACCAATATTAACAACGAACAATTGAAGTCTTTTGCTTCCGTGCAACGCAACTTGCAAGATTATGCGCGTCTTGATCCGCGCTTGTCGCAAACTGATAAAGAACGCGGCGAAATTTCGGTTGGTGGCCAAAACTCACGCTTCAACTCAATTACGATTGATGCCGTGTCAACCAACGACACCTTTGGCTTGGAAGCGAACAACTTGCCGACTAAGAAGCAACCTATTTCAATTGATGCCATTGAGTCCGTACAAATCAATGTGGCTAACTATGATGTAACCCAGAAAGGCTATACCGGCGCCAATATCAATGCCGTCACTAAATCTGGTACCAATGAGTTTCACGGTTCAGTCTATTATGTGTATCGCGATGATAGTGGTGCAGGTGATCGCTATAATCGCGCAATCGATAG
>ENA-OFCF01000265-OFCF01000265.1-metagenomes-genome-assembly--contig:-NODE-265-length-24743-cov-2.997327_pt1 | contig 24743 bp, 23 predicted proteins | sample MGYA00153387_OFCF01 | MGnify analysis MGYA00153387
AATACCTTCTCAACCAGGCTTCCCATTTAGTATCGATTTGCCAACTTTTGAGCCAATTTTGGAACAGTTACGCAACGGTACTTTGGACTTGGCTAGTTTGGAAGCCGACAATTCAGAAAAAGCTCAAATGCTAGTGCTACTGCTAGCCGAACTGGAGGCCAATGAGGTCAGTTTGAAAGACCTAAATACAGTGATGGAACAATTAGAGATTCCTGTCAGAATATCTAGCATCTAGAACTGTTAAAGGGTAAGTAACTGTAGGGTGGGCAATACCCACCTTACGTTTACTTACGTTTACTTACGCCCACTTATACACTCACTGAGCTTTATTAAAATGTCAAACTCATTTAAATTTCAGCCTGTTTCTTTTAGTTGGGTAGCTGTTCATCCGCAGCCAAAAGGTATTGTTCAATTTATTGGTGGAACTTTTTTTGGCAGTTTGCCAACTCTGTTTTATCGATATTTTTTACAGCAGTTGTTTGAAGAAGGTTATACCGTAGTTGCTCTGCCATTTAGATTTACTTTTCGTCACTGGCCGATCGCTATTGGGTTATTGAAAGAACAGGAAATACTGAGAACAGAACTGACAAAAATCGCTCAAAAACTAGGCTATGAAAGCGAAATTTATCAACAAGCATCGAGTTATTTTTGGGTAGGTCACAGTCTGGGATGCAAGTACATTGCCCTTTTAGAATTTTTAAGCGACGATCGGTATCCAAATATTGTGGATAAATTCTGCGATCGCCCTGACTACGAACAGATTCAAAGCTTAATCGAAAATCTGGGCATTGACAGACCTTCAATTAAAGACCAGCCGTCCTTATTAATTGCTCCTGATATCAGCAATACAGAGAGCGCTATTCCTGTGCGATCGCTAGCACAATTGTTAGACAAATTCCGCTTAGGAGTGCTGCCAACCAGAGAACAAACTCAATGCTTTATTGCTAATAGTTCTCTGTTTAATTTGACAGCAATAATTTCTTTCGAGGGGGATGAAATCGCTGGTTCTATCAAGGATATCAACAAAAGTCCAGAACAACAAAAAAACAGCGATGTACTTTGGCTTTTTGAACAGCTAAGTAATAGAAAATTGCCTTTATTGATCCAGGAAATAGAAGGCAAACATTTAGAGCCGGTTGGCATCAAAATCGGCAATTATATTGTTGACCTCAATCCTTGGGATAAATTCATCAAACCCCTGAAATGCCGATTTCTTGAATATTGGTCTGTTCATTTTTTGGATGCTTTGAAAAAGCGGTGAGGCGCTTAACTATCAGTTGTTATTTGCGATCGCCCTTTCAATCCTCTCTCCTCGAACAAAGAATCGGCCCAAACAGCATCAGTTTCCGACAGCGCAGGGACTAACTGGGCCGTATAATCGAGGGTAATGTCATAGGCGGCGCGATCGTACACTGTATTCAGCAACGCCTGCAAATCGACGATCGGCTCCACATCGCCTGCACCCAAAGGCAAAGGAAAACAGGGAATCGCATCTGGTAGATTAAACAAGTATAAATCCGCAAAAGGTCTTTCATTTCCCCGACTCGCCAAAATCCGATAATGGGCTGCAATATCATTATCCAAAACTGGGAGAGGTTCCCAACCCCGCAACAAATCAATCTCCACGAAATTAGTGCGACTTCCGAATATCTTATCCCGCTTTTCCTCATACATTTCGCGCCCTTTTCCCGGACGTTTATTAGCAGGTGAAAGCACCTCAATCACCGTCACAACTTCCTTAGTGCCCATATCTATCACCTCCAAATATCCTTCTCTCACCTCCTCAGACATTGCTAATCTTACTTTCAAAGGTTCAGTAGTTCGTGTGGCGACAGCTACATTAGATGTATTTGAATTTCTAGGAATCGGATTGTGCTGGATAGAAACATCAGGAATCCCAACTAACAGAGATTGTTCTTCCTTAATTTCATAAATGCGTTTTTCAATCGCCACTCGATATTTGGGCACGAGTTGAGGAACTAAAGCATCTGCGATCGCCACTATCAGCCTATTATGTACTTCAGGCCAAAAGTCAGGACTTTCTAAATAAGGATTCATTCCCGGAAATGGATTAGGCATTGATTTAACTCCTGTTGATTTAGCTACTTAGGACTTATGCACGGGTGACTAGAAACTGGGTTTTTGTGCGATAAGAGTGATACACCACCCAAAAACTGCAAAAAACTCGGTTTCTTTGATTTTAATGCGTCTAGCCACTGTTATCATCCGCTCAATTCCCTCTCCCGCAACAAAGAATCAGCCCAAGCAGCATCGGCTTCTGACAGCGGGGGGACGGGTGCGGTGGTATAATCGATTCTAAAATCATAGGCGGCGCGATCGTACACTTGATTTAATAACCCTTGTAAATCTACAATTGGTTCCGCATCTCCCCCACGCAAAGGCAATGGAAACTGAGGAATCATATCGGGTAAATTGAAAAGGTACAAATCCCCCAAAGGCTATTGATTTGCCCGACTCACCAAAATCCGATAACTTGCCTCAATATCGTTACCAAAAACTGGCAGAGGTTGGTAACTTCGCAGCAAGTCAATCTCAACCAGATGAGTGCGACTACCAAATACTTTTTCGCGCTTATTTTCATACATTTCTCGCCCTTTTCCAGGGCGCTTATTGGCGGGTGACAACACTTCAATGACTGTCACAACTTCCCTAGTTTCTGTATCTCGCACCTCTAAATACGCTTCCCTAAATTCCACAGGTACTGGCAGTCTTACTTTCAAAGCTGTCATAGGCGGTGCGGCAACTGCGACATTAGAAGAAGTTGGGTTGGTTGGACTGGGAGAACGCTGCACGGTGACATCAGGAATCCCCACTAATAGGGAATTTTCCCCGCTAAGCTCATAAACTCTTTTTTCAATATCGACGATATATTTTGGCAGCAACTGCGGCACTAAGGATTCAAAAATGCTACTAATTAGCAAGTGATGTACTTGAGGCCATAACTCAGGACTTTCTAAATAAGGATTCATCCCTGGAAATGGATTAGCCATTGATTTAACTCCTGTTAACTTACCTAATTCTACTATTTTAGCTAATGAATTATAAAAACGCAGACAATATCAAACTATTATCTGCGTTAATCGTGCATCTGCGGTTAAAAAATCCTCCTAAAAATCGCCGTAACTACTAATAGCTCCCTGCAACCTCCCAATAACTTCATCAACCGAAATCGCCCCCAACTCCCCAGAAGCCCGAGTCCGAATATTCAAACTATTCGCCTCAACCTCCTTCGCACCCACAACACCCATCACCGGAATTTTATCCTTCTCAGCATTGCGAATCAACTTGCCCAAACGCTCGCTACTCTCATCAGCTTCTGCACGCATTCCTAGAGCCTTCATCTTCGCCGCCACTTCCTTCGCAAACGGCAAAAACTCATTGCTGACAGGCAACAACCGCACTTGAATCGGTGCTAACCATAGTGGAAAATCGCCTGCATACTGCTCTATCAAAATTCCGATTAAACGTTCCAAAGAACCGAAAGGAGCACGGTGAATCATCACTGGGCGCTTGCGAGTGCCATCTTCGGCGACGTATTCCAAATCAAAACGTTCTGGCAAATTGTAATCTACCTGAACAGTTCCTAATTGCCATTCTCTATCCAAGACATCTTGGAAAATGAAATCGAGTTTTGGCCCGTAAAAAGCCGCTTCCCCAATTCCTTCAAAATAGTTCATTCCCAAAGTTTCCACCGCGCGGCGAATTGCACCTTGAGCTTTTTCCCAAGCTTCATCGGAACCGATGTATTTTTCTAAATTTTCTGGATCGCGGAAACTTAAACGCGCTTTAAAATTCTTGAGTTGCAAACTCTTGAATACTGACAGAATCAAATCCACCACACTCAAAAATTCTGCATCCAATTGTTCCGGCGTTACAAATAAGTGGGAATCATCCACTGTAAAGCCGCGAACTCTGGTTAAACCACCCAATTCTCCCGATTTTTCGTAACGGTAAACTGTGCCGAATTCCGCTAAGCGCATCGGCAATTCGCGATAGGAACGCAATTCGCTTTTGTAAATTTGGATGTGGAAGGGGCAATTCATGGGTTTCATCACAAAACCCTGTTCGTTGGCCGCCGCTTCTGCATCTTCTGCCATCAGCGGAAACATATCTTCTTTGTATTTCTGCCAATGTCCTGAGATTTTGAACAAATCGACTCTGGCGATGTGGGGAGTCACTACTTGCAAATAGCCACGTTTGATTTGTTCTTGTTTCAAGAAGTCTTCTAAAATACTTCTCAAAATCGTGCCTTTGGGCGTCCACAAAGGTAAGCCAGGCCCAACTGCATCGGCAAAAATAAACAAGCCTAATTCTTTGCCTAATTTGCGGTGATCGCGTCTTAGGGCTTCTTCCTTGCGGTGTTTGTAGGCTGCTAATTGTTCGGGGGTTTCCCAAGCGGTGCCGTAAATGCGCTGTAGCTGGGCTTTGGTTTCGTCGCCGCGCCAATAGGCTCCTGCTAGGCTTTCGAGTTCGATCGCCTTTGGATTCAATTCACTGGTATTGTCTAAGTGAGGCCCGGCGCACAAATCCCACCATTGGTCGCCCAAATGGTAAAGAGTAATCGGTTCGATCAAGCCTGCTAGAATTTCTAATTTGTAAGGTTCGTTAATTTCCTTAATTCTGCGTTGGGCTTCTTCGCGGCTGACTTCTTCGCGAATTACAGGTAATTTGCGGTTGATGATTTTGATCATCTCTTTTTTAATGGCTTTTAAATCCTGTTCCGTAAAAGGTTCGGGAGTGTCAAAGTCATAGTAGAAACCGTTTTCAATCCAAGGGCCAATTGTCACTTGCGCCTTGGGAAATAACTTCTGCACCGCCATCGCCATGACGTGAGAGGTGGTGTGGCGAATTTTTTTTAGTTGCTCCGACTCACTCGTGCGGGGCAAATCTATTTTAGCGGGCTGTTCTGGAGCGGAAAGGGGTTCTGAGCTAGACATCGGCTGAATTAGCAATTAATTTAGTTGCAGTTGCTTCTATCTTACTCAGATTGGGGCAGCAACCGCCGACTTCCGGCTGGGGCACTCTAGGACGTTTAGTCTGGGAGGCACTCCGAGGCCGAGAAACCGGGTTTTTACTATTTTGGTCGGCTGTAAGCAAGTATTGCCTGAAAAAACCCGGTTTCTAACCACCCGCGAGCTCGCGAACTAATTTGGCAGAATTTTGGGATTTCGACTCACAAGTCGCTGCTGACAGTGTTAAATTTATGCACACTCACCTGCTCATTGTGGTTAAATCCTTGAACTTTTGTTATAATCATGTTACAAATTGTAAAGAGCGTCTAAGATTAGAATAGATAAATAACCCAGTTTTAATCCATGCTTAATTCCAACTTGCCGGAATCAGAATTGCTCAAAGCGTTACTAGAACCGCTTTTAGAGGATTTTAATTACTGGTTCGATCGATCGACCAAGCTTTTAGAAACTGAGGAAATTCACTTTCTGAGTGGCGAAGATCAATCCGACTTACTGGCACGAGTCAGACAGGCTCAGCAAGAAGTAGCTGCTGCTAAAGCTCTATTTCAAGCAACCGGAGGTCAAGTTGCAATTGAAACCGCAGCATTGATGCCGTGGCACAGACTGCTCGCCGAATGCTGGCAAGTATCGGCGCGCTTTCGCTCATTGCAGTCGGCTCCCCTGGAAAATAAAAAGGCAAGTTCAAGTTAAACTCGCGGTCAAATTCCCAACCTTTGGAAATGTCGCGGCCGACTTGACAACCCCAAACAGATTTCCAGTTAATAAGTCATTACTTGCTGAAACACTTTTGTAAATTGCTGTGTGGCTGTTTAGCCCGGAGGAGAAAATAATGTTGCATTTGCTTTATATTTTAGCTTTTACCGTTCTGGCATTCCTGGCCGTCGGTAACTTAATCCGCAGTCTAGTCACCGTAGGTATGGAATCCCAACGCCCTAAACAATTCAGGGCAAATAATCGCTACGCATCCTATCCTCGATCTCAAGCTGTACCTCATCCAGAACTTTTAGACGAATACGGAAACATTGTTAACGAGCCGCTTTTAGTGATGCGTTCGCTGACTGTCCAAGATGCCCGCGAACAATTAGATGCTCTCTACAAATCATCTCCAGGCGGTAGCGACGAAGGGGGCGAACCGGCCTGATTCAAGCACAGCCTCCGCATTTATACTCACGGGCGATCGCCCTGAAAAAATAATTGGGCGGTTAGTTTCTAATTAACCGCTAATTAATAGTGACTTTTGAGAGATACTAATAAGGGATCGATCTAAAACTTTTGTCGATCGCTCCTGTTTTGTCATCGGCAAAAATGCACGCTTAAGGCTAGATGATCGTCCCTATTTCCCTACTGGCAGAACTTCTGCAAGCTTTGCCCCATCTCCAGGCACAAGTTTATTTCAAATCTTCCATGACAGCGCTGTCTCACGCGATGGAAGACTTAGTTTTGGCGGGTTCCGACGACGAACCCCTAGTCATTGCCAGCTTTCAGCAAGAGCGCTTCTACCGCGAAGAAGCTCACCGCTATCGGCGAATTGCCTCGCTCTCCTCTCAGGTATACGTGCTATCAGCACCGGAAACTGAGTTTAAAAATTCCTCGGAATCTCACGAAACAGTCGCGTTTGCACCGGAGGACGCATTAAGTAAAGAGTGGCACTTAGTGGTGCTGGGGCAGCACTACTCAACTTGTCTGATTTGTCAAGAAAAAATTGTACCGATCGACAATTATGACGATCGCGATCCGTTGTTGATAGATCAAGCTCGCAAATTTGAAGGAGTTTGGACGTTCGATCGCGAGGTAAGCTGCAAAGCTGCGGAATTGTTGCTGGATAAAATAATCAAATATCGCCCGGAATTGGCCGAAAAGATCGATCGAGCGCGAACCACTTACAATCTTGCCAAAACACCGAAAAAAACGCGGAAATCTGCCGCTTCCAAAGCCGCAAAACCCGACAAAAGCGGGAAAAAAGGCTCAAAAATTCCCAATCCCAAATTGAGCGACGCTTTTGCCGAACGCTTAGTCACCTACTTGCAATCAGGCCAACACCAACTGGTGAAAGCATACGCCGCGATCGCCGCCCAAGAACGCAAAGAACGCCTGATTAACTTAATTACAACGGCAATGCGGCAGTCTCTCAACCCGCAAGAAATCGTCGAAGTCGCAGTCTCTGAACTCGGAACAGCCCTATCAGCAAGCCGCTGTTTGATCTATCGGTGCAAGGCCGCAGATATTGCCGTCAAAATCGATCGCGAGTTTTTGCGTCCAGGCGCTAGTTCCTTGCTGGATCAGACTTGGAAGTTGCAGGAAAATCAAATATTTACGGACTCGGTGACGCGGCAAGAGCGAGTTTATATTCAAGACACTGCACAAAATCCCCTGATTGTCAATACAAAATCCCTGGAAAAAATTGTCAAAAATTGGCAGATTGTCTCTTGGTTAATGGTGCCGGTGCTTTATCAGGGGCGGGTGTTGGGCATGGTGGAAATGCACCAGTGTCGATCGGCTTTGCCTTGGGAAGAAGACGAAATTGCTCTAGTAGAAGCGATCGCCACCCAGCTCGGAGCAGCCTTAATTCAAGCAGAAACCTACGCCCATTTAGAAGAGCTAAATCAACAATTAGAAGCATTAGACCGCACTCGCAGCAATCTAATTGCCATCACCGGACACGAACTCCGCACTCCGCTTTCTACCATTCAAGTGTGTCTAGAAAGTTTGAACTCCGAACCAGATATGCCAGCAGAAATGCGGCAAATCATGTTAGAAACTGCCCTGGGCGATGCCGATCGAATGCGGAAACTCGTGCAGGATTTCTTAACTCTTTCTCACTTAGAAAGCGGGCGAGTAAAATGGAATGTCGAATCGCTGACGCTGCAAGAATGCGTTGATTTGGCCCTTAGCAGCGTGCGATCGCGCCGCACAGTCGATCGGCAATTGCCGAAAATTATCGCCGAAGTATCCGCAGAATTGCCCTTAGTGCAAGCTGACGGCGAATGGCTGGTGGAAGTGCTCTCCAAACTGCTAGACAACGCTTGCAAATTCACCACACCGCAGGGAACGGTGACTGTGCGAGCTCAATGCAATGGTTCTCAGATGGTAGAAGTCCTCGTAACCGATACGGGGAGGGGAATAGAGGCTAGTAGTTTAAAAGTTGTGTTCGATCGATTTTATCAAGAAGAAGGAGCATTGCGGCGCAGTGCCGGCGGTACCGGTTTGGGACTAGCAATTTGCAAGCAGATTGTTGCCGGCTGGGGCGGTAAAATTTGGGTAGATTCCGCAGGAAAAGACCGAGGAAGTGAATTTCACTTTACTATTCCGATGGTCTAGAATCAATTGTTAATAATTGATTCTTCAGTCACCCTCTGCTGGGACGAAAGTTTGACAAGAAGCGATTTCAATCGCCTCAGAATGATTAAACCGCAGAGGGCGCAGAGGAAGAGAAGAAAGAGTCCATATGGCAGACTTTACTTGTATAAAAAATCTGATTGTAGGAACATACTGCCATATTACTTACGTGTAAAATCTCGTTTTCGGAAGCGTGCGTGCGGATATTACTTAGCTAAAAACTCTTTTTGTAGGCGGTTGGCAGCACAGATTAACAAGACTTGTGCAAAAACAGGGTTTCTCAGTGTGCGATCGAGTAAATGTCGATCGCCCAATGTGGGATAGCACAGAAAAGTTTTCCTCGCAAAACCCGCCTCTGCTGCTATGACCGAACGAAGCAGGAAGAACTCGATTTTCTGAAACAGGCTTTCAAAGCCTGTTCTTGACATAGGGCGGTAAGGCTTTGGCATAAGCATTAATAACTGTTTTTTATGCTGATTTTGTATTTATTCCTGCTTCCTAATTTTGTTTTTGGGAGTTGGTGGAAATTACCAATTATGAACTACCAATTATTAATTACCAATTATCAGAAAAGATCGATCGCCAAAAAACTGTTAATTTTCCTTACAATTTCGAGAACAGCGTACAGTCTCGATGATACGATGCTCTAAAAATCCTTTGGATATATCTATGTCAGAAGAACTCACTGGACAACCCCCTATCTTCGGCGGCAGCACCGGCGGCTTGCTGACTAAGGCGCTAGTTGAAGAGAAGTATGCGATCACTTGGACTAGCACCAAGGAACAAGTGTTTGAAATGCCGACAGGCGGCGCTGCAATCATGCGTCAAGGCGACAACTTGCTGTATCTGCCCCGGAAGGAGCAGTGCATCGCTTTGGGCGGCCAGCAACTGCGGGCGAAATTCAAAATCTCGAACTACAAGATTTACCGCGTATTTCCCGACGGTGCTACTGAGTACCTGCATCCCAAGGATGGCGTGTTCCCTGAAAAGGTGAACGAAGGTCGTCCCTACAACGGTAAGATTGACCGCAATATTGGCAGCAATCCCGATCCGATTAAGGTGAAGTTCACCGGTAAGAAGACTTACGATCCCTAGACAGATGACTGCATCGCTGAGCAAAACATCGGTAATATTGCCTGGAATGCTCAGCTTGTAAATTTGTGTTGGCAGTAGTGTTCGGGCGCGGGAGGCCGTCGGTATCCGCGCCCGAGTCCTACTGCAAACTTCAAATCTAATTAAAAGTTAATCGTTAAAGTTAAATTAAAAATGAATGTCGCAATCAGGCGAGCGCAGCCTTCTGATATCGATGTTTGCGCTCGCATTAATTATGAAGCTTTTAAAGATATTTCCGATCGCCACTTGTTCCCGACAGATTTTCCGACACTGGATTTTGCAACGGAAATAACTAGCCTGCTGATTGAAAATCCGTCATGTTTTGACATTGTAGCTGAAAGCGAGGGTTCGGTTGTCGGCTGCGGTTTCATGGACGAACGCAACCCGATTCGCGGCATTGGGCCCGTTAGTGTCGATCGCACTTTTCAAGGTAAGGGAACAGGGCGGCAAATCATGAAAGCTTTGCTGAAACAAGGACAGGATGCTTTGGGCATTCGCTTGGTTCAAGAATCTTTTAACTTGGCGTCGCTGTCGCTGTACGTGTCTCTGGGTTTTGAGGTGAAGGAACCTTTGCTGTTGCTGGAGGGGAAGTTTCGCAGTCAGCCGCAGTATGACTTTGAGGTGCGGCCGATGGTAAGTGAGGATGTTGACGAATGTGAGGCTTTGTGTAAGAGAGTGTACAGGTGCGATCGAACTTCCGAGATTAAATACGCCCTAAATCACCTTTCTCCTTTGGTTGCTTGCAAACAAGGTCAGATTGTAGCTTATACTTGTGCGGTGTCTACCGTTGGCTACAGCGTCGCGGAAAGTGAAGCTGATATGCAGGCTTTGCTATTAGGTGCGGCTGCGTATAGTCCGGGAGAAGTGCTTTGCTTTCACTTACCCCTGCGTTATGCAAGTTTGTTTCGCTGGTGTTTGCAAGAGGGGCTGCGCGGCCTCAAGCCACTGGCGGTGATGGCAATTGGTGACTATCAACAACCTGCGGGATGTTATTTTCCGTCTTATCTTTATTGATTGTATAGCTAATTTATATATATGATATTTCCAGATTTTTCACAATTCTCCGAACTGGCAAAACAAGGCAATTTTGTACCGGTATATCAGGAATGGGTTGCTGATTTGGATACGCCGGTTTCTGCTTGGTATCGGGTGTGTGCCGGTCAACCTTACAGTTTTCTGCTGGAGTCGATCGAAGGTGGGGAAAAAATTGGGCGTTATAGTTTCTTAGGGTGCGATCCGCTGTGGATTTTGGAGGCAAAAGGCTCGCAAACAACTCAAGTTTACCGCGACGGTTCCCAAAATGTATTTACGGGCGATCCGTTTGTGGCTTTAACTGAATGTTTGCAGTCTTATCAACCAGTGAAATTGCCACAGTTACCAGCGGGAATTGGCGGGTTGTTTGGGTTTTGGGGTTATGAGTTAATTAAGTGGATTGAGCCGCGTGTTCCTGTATATCCGGCTGGGGAAAAAGATTTGCCGGATGGGTTGTGGATGCAGGTTGATAATTTGTTGATTTTCGATCAGGTGAAACGGAAGATTTGGGCGATCGCCTATGCGGACTTACGGGAGGTTGGGGTTGACTTGGCCCAGGCTTACGGTCAAGCGTGCGATCGGGTTTCTAAGTTAGTAGATAAGCTGAAATCGCCCCTTTCTCAGCAATCTACCCTGATAGAATGGACTCCTCCCAATGACGGGCAAGATGCCCGTTTCACAAGTGATAAAAACGGGCAAGATGCCCGTTCCACAAGTGGAAATACAGACTTGGCTTATACCAGCAATACTACTCCCGAAAAGTATTGCGCCAATGTGTTAAAAGCTAAGAAATATATCAAAGCGGGAGATATTTTTCAAGTAGTTGTTTCGCAGCGTTTGGAATCTGAATATAGTGGCGATCCTTTTGCACTTTACCGCTCTTTGCGTCTGATTAATCCTTCTCCGTACATGGCTTATTTCAATTTCAAAGATTGGCAGATTATCGGTTCTAGTCCAGAGATTATGGTGAAGGCGGAAAACACTGCTGACGGTAAGAGAATCGCAACTTTGCGGCCGATCGCCGGTACTCGTCGCCGGGGGAAAACTCCTCAAGAAGATGATGCTTTGGCTGCTGAATTGCTGCAAGATCCGAAGGAGATTGCGGAACACGTGATGTTAGTTGATTTGGGCAGAAATGACTTAGGCAGAGTTTGTCGCAGTGGTACGGTAAAAGTTGATGAATTAATGGGAATTGAGCGTTATTCTCATGTGATGCACATTGTGAGTAATGCGATCGGAGAATTGGCCCAGGATAAGACGGCTTGGGATTTGTTGAAAGCTGCTTTTCCGGCGGGTACGGTTAGTGGTGCTCCGAAGATTCGGGCGATGGAAATTGTGCACGAGTTGGAAGGTTGTCGCCGGGGCCCGTATTCTGGGGTTTATGGGTATTATGATTTTGAGGGACAGTTGAATAGTGCGATCGCCATTCGGACTATGGTTGTTCGTTCTTTAGGTGGTGATAAACATTCGGTTTCTGTGCAAGCTGGTGCTGGTTTGGTGGCTGATTCTAACCCGGAAATGGAGTATGAAGAGACGCTGAATAAAGCTAGGGGGATGTTGCAAGCAATTCGCTGTTTGAAATAGGGAATTACGGGAATTGGGAATTGGGAATTGGGAATTGGCGATCGAAAGTTAAAATATTACTTAAACTGAGGTTGTAGTGGGGCGAATTCGCACTCGCCACCAAGCCAAGAGAGCACTAGCAATGAAAATGCTGGAGTACGCTCCCATTGTAAATCCAATAATCAAAGTTAAGGCAAAGGTTTTGAGAGTTTCTCCGCCGAATAGAAACAGGGAGAATAAAGTCAGCAAGGTAGCAAAAACTGTATTGATCGAACGGGACAGCGACTGCGTGACTGAATCGTCAACAATTTGCTCGATCGGCAAGTCAGGATGAAGCTTGATATTTTCCCGAACTCGATCGTAAATAACGACAGTATCTTGCACGGAAAAACCTGCTATCGTCAGCAGCGCAACGATGAATAAGCTGTCAGCTTCCAGACCTAACACTAGCCCCAAAAGCGAAAAAATGCCTACAGTCATCAAAATATCGTGGAAGAGGGCAACCAGGGCAAAAAAGGCATAGTCGAACTGAAAGCGAAAAGTCAAGTAGATGATAATTCCCAAAAACGAAACCGCCAGAGCGGCTAATCCCGATGTCAAAAGCTGGCGCCCAATAGTGGGCCCAACGGTATCAATTTTGGTTTTTTGGGGAGCGAAAACGCCAATTTTTTCAGTTAAAGCTGTTTGGAGTTTAGTGCGCTGCTCGACATCTAAAGGTACTGTACGAATCGAGGCTGCACGCTGCTCTGTACCGAGAATTTGAATGCTGCTGTTTGCCAAACCTTGCTCTGCTAGAACGTCGCGCACGCTACTAAGATTGAGGGGTTTAGTGCAGTTATTGGGTTGGGTGCAGTCTAATTCAAATTGTAACCGAGTGCCGCCAATAAAATCAAGTCCAGGGCGGATAATAGCGCCGAACTGCTGGACTGATATCGCCATAGCAATTAAGCCACTCAGAATGATTGTTGCAGAGATAGTCCACCAGTAGCGCTGCTGTTTGATGACGCTGAATTTCATTATTTATCGTCCAGTTGCTAGTTGAAAAGCTTCGGCTACAGGCCCCAAAGCCAAAACGGGAAGAAACGTTAGTACCCCCAAAATTAAAATGGTTGCAGCGGTTACTCCCGTAAACAAAAGAGTATCAGTCCGCAAGGTAGCAGCCGTTTCGGGTACAGTTTGTTTGCGGGACATACTATCAGCTAGTAATAGCAGTGCGGTGATGGGAATAAACCTCCCCGCCCAGAGTGTAAAGCTGGTGGTCAAATTCCACCACAAAGCAGTAGCTGCGGGTTGACTGTCAGCTAGCCCTTCAAAGCCGGAACCGTTGCCAGCGGCGGCTGAGGCGTACTCGTAAACGACTTGAGTCAGCCCGTGAAAGCCTGGGTTGCTAATTCCTGAAAGAGTATCGGGAAAGGTAAGGGTAATGGCCGCCGGAATTAAAATCAAAACCGGGTGTATAAGTAGAATTAAGCTGACTAATGTGATGTCCCACTGCTCTATTTTGCGCCCGAAAAATTCGGGGGTGCGCCCCACCAACAAGCCGCTCAAAAATACAGCTAAAAACAAGTAAACAAATAACAAAGCAGTGCCTGTTCCCATTGCACCCCAGATGATTTGAATAAATAAATTGAGCAGAGCGCAAAAACCCCCCGCAGGCATGAGGGAGTCAAACATTCCGTTAGCGGAACCTGTCATAGTTACTGTGGTGCTAATTGCAAAAAGAGCGGTTTGGGCCCAGCCTAGTCTGACTTCTTTTCCTTCTAAATTCGGCTGCGGGCCGATGGCAGCATTGACTAGAGGATTGCCTTGATATTCGCCCACGGCAGTCACTACAATTAGAGCTACAAAAATGGCAAATACCATGCCATATAGCAGCCAAGCTTGCTTCCTATTTCCGAGGAACAAGCCGTAGGTATAAATCACAGATGCTGGAATTATCAGCATTGATACAATTTGCCAGAGATTGGAAGCGCCGTTGGGATTTTCAAATGGGTGAGCTGAGTTGCCTCCAAAAAAAGCGCCGCCGTTTTCTCCCAGCATTTTAATTGCTTCAAAATGGGCAACTGGGCCGCGGGAGATGATTTGGGTGGCGCCTTCTAAGGTGGTGGCTGTTGCGGTGCCTGCTAGGGTTTCGGGGACGCCTGTTGCCATTAGCAGTAGGGCGCCAAAAATGGCTAGCGGTAGTAAAATTCGGGTGATCGATCGGGTTAAATCAACGTAAAAGTTACCTAAGTTTCTGCCCGTCAGGCCTCGAATGAAGGCTATTCCTACTGCTAACCCAGTTGCGGGAGCAATAAACATTAAAAAGCCTAATGCTGCGATTTGGCTGAAGTATGAAAGGGTAATTTCTGGGGTGTAATGTTGGAGGTCGGCATTGACTAAAAATGAAATGCTGGTGTGTAGGGCTGTATCCCAAGTCGGCATTCCTAATTTGGTGGGATTTAAGGGCAGCCACTGTTGCAGGATTAGCAGGAGAAAGACGAATACTGCGATCGCCGAATTACTGATTAGTACGGCAATAGCATACTGTTGACCTGTCATGTTTTCTTCTGGGTCAATGCCGCCTGTTCGGTAAATTAGCCGATCGACTGGTGTCGCAATTGGATCGAGAAACGTTTTTTTTGCTAGAAAAATTTGAGCCAAATAAGTTCCTAAGACTGGTGTGATAACTACCACAATTAGTAATGTCAGAGCTATTTGAAAAAATCCTGGCAACATCGGAGAACCAATTCTTAAGTTAAATTGACGGGATTAAGGAATTATGCACTCTTAAAGTAAAATACAGCTATTGCGGATCAACAGAGCTGTTACGATCGCCTCATCTATTAGGCGATAGCGATCGGGTTTTCCGTTGAGCTTGAATTCGGAGACTAACATGGTTAATAATATTGTTTATGCTAGTTATTTTAGGTTAGATTGCTCGATCGTGCAAAAATAATTTGACGGCGGTTTTAAGCGCCCGTGTCGCTGGGAATCCCCAAACTGAAGTTACGAGGCTTTTAAGTTCCTGACATTTTTAGGTAAAATTTGAACACGATCGGACTTTTTCTGGGCTTCAACTCTGCTGCGATCGATCGGGCGATCGAACTCAAATCGCAAAAGATGACAACATTGGGAAAATAACGGTAGAATTCCTTTAATAACTTGCGATCCGGCGATGACATCAACACTTTACCAGCAAATTCAGGAACTCTACGACGCTTCTAGCGGTTTGTGGGAGCAGGTGTGGGGCGAACATATGCACCACGGGTTCTACGGCCCGGATGGCAATTTGAAAAAAGAGCGCCGACAGGCTCAGATAGATTTGATCGAAGAACTATTGGGCTGGGCTGGAGTAACGTCAGAGAAAGAACTCCCAAAATCTTACGGCATTCTTGACGTAGGTTGCGGGATCGGCGGTAGTACGCTGTATTTGACGGAAAAATTTAGTTCGATCGCACAAAATAATTTAAAGTCGGATGGTGAGGTCGATCGGGTTACAGCAACCGGCATTACTCTGAGTCCGGTACAGGCCAACAGAGCAACCGAACGCGCTAAAATTGCTGGGCTTGAAAGCAATGTTAACTTTTTGGTAGCAGATGCTCTAAATATGCCTTTTCCTGATGAGTCTTTTGACTTGGTTTGGTCCCTCGAAAGCGGCGAACATATGCCCGACAAAATTAAGTTTTTGCAGGAATGTTGCCGCGTGTTAAAGCCGGGAGGAACTTTGATTTTGGCGACTTGGTGTCACCGCTCGCTGGGAGAAACGGCGGGAGAATTGACAGATGAAGAAAGAAGGGAATTGGCAGAAATTTACCGAGTTTATGCTTTGCCTTACGTGATTTCTTTGCCAGAATATGAGGAAATTGTCCGCAGTTTGCCTTTGACAAGTATTCGCAGTGCTGATTGGTCAAAAGCTGTTGCTCCTTTTTGGGATGTGGTGATCGATTCTGCTCTTACTCCGAGCGCCATTTGGGGTTTGCTGACTAGCGGTTGGACGACGATTCAAGCTGCACTTGCTCTTGGATTGATGAGCCGTGGATATCAAAGCGGATTGATTCGTTTCGGGCTAATTTGTGCTGTAAAATAACATGAATAGAGTAAAAGGTTTTTGAGTTTTGAGTTGATTAACTGGGGCGTTGCTGAATTAAGGTATGATTCACTCGCTATAGCAATCCCTGAAATTTAGAGTAGGGGCAAATCATACTCCAAATCAGCAACGCCCCATTTTGTTCAAGGTTTATGAGCTCCCCGACTTCTTCAAGAAGTCGGGGAGCTGGGTGTTATACTTAGTATTTGTTGTTAAATATCACTTGTTGGATGAATCTACCAAATGATTCGAGTTACATTTATTTACACGGATTTGCTTCAAGTCCCGATTCAGCTAAGGCTAAATATTTTCGCGATCGCTTTTCTTCTTTAGGCATTGATCTAAAAACTCCCGATCTCAATCAAAACAATTTTTCTGGCCTCACCCTCACCCGCCAGTTGCGGCAAATAGAAACAGAATTTCTGCAAACTCAATCCCCCGCAGAAAAGGTAAAAAATCTAGGGGGAGTTACCATAATTGGTTCGAGTTTTGGGGGGCTGACAGCGGCTTGGTTGGCTCAGCGACAATTGTCAGTAAAGCAAATAGTTTTGTTAGCACCGGCTTTTGACTTTCTCTCCCACTGGCTACCGATGTTGGGACAGCAACAGTTAGAAAAATGGCAGTCTGAGAAATATTTGCCGGTTTACCACTACGGCGAACAGCGAGAGGTGCCGTTGAATTATCAGTTTGTGGCAGATATGGCTCAATACCCTGAAGAAAAATTAATGCGGTCAGTCCCTACGTTAATTGTTCACGGCCTGCATGATACAATAGTACCGATTCAAGCTAGCAGAAATTTTGCCGATAACCGTCCCTGGGTGCAATTAATGGAACTAGAAGACGACCATTCTTTGGGAAATGTCCTGGGGGAAATTTGGGAAGCGATGCAAAAGTTTTGCCAATTCAATAATTAAAATTTGACCAACTTGCAAGTCTCAACACTCAAATGACTCAACAAGATCGATCGACCCGCACCTTAGCCGTTGACATTGGCGGAAGCGGCATCAAAGTTATGGTTTTGGACGCTGAAGGTCAACCCCAAACGGAACGCAGCCGCTTAGAAACGCCTCAACCGCCCAAGCCGGAACCTATATTAGAGGCGATCGCCTCTTTAGCCAGCGGACAAGGGGAATTTGACCGAGTATCCGTCGGTTTTCCCGGAGTCGTGCGTCACGGTGTCATCAAAACCGCAGTCAATTTAGATCCGTCGTGGATAGATTTTGACTTAGAAACTACCCTCAAAGACCGTTTGGGAAAACCTGTGCGAGTAGCCAACGATGCCGACATTCAAGGATGGGGAGCAATTGCTGGTACTGGGGTAGAATTAGTAGTTACCCTCGGCACAGGTTTCGGTTCTGCCTTATTTGTCGATGGTATATTGGTGCCAAATCTAGAATTAGGACATCACCCGTTTCGCAAAGGAGAAACTTACGAACAGCAATTAGGGCGATCGGCTTTAGATATAATAGGTGCAAAAAGGTGGAACCGTCGTCTGGAAAAAGCGATCGCCTCTCTGCAAAATCTCTTTAACTGCGATCGCATTTACATCGGTGGTGGCAACACTAAAAAGATTGTTTTTGAGTTACCGCGACAGGCTAAAATAGTACCGAATGTCAGCGGTTTGTTGGGTGGAATTGCTTTGTGGCGCGATTAAAATAGTTATTAGCCATCAATTACCGTATTTGCCTTCTTCTTCCTTCTTCCTTCTTCCTTCTTCCTTCTGCTATATTATGCTTCCTTTCATCCGAAAAGACTTAGCCGAACTTACCGCCTACACTCCCCATCCGGGCTCCGCTTCAGGAGAATCAGGGCACTCAGAAAGTCTACTAGATCGCCTCGATACTAACGAATGCGCCTACGACTTGCCAGAGGAATTAAAACAAAAGCTAGCTTGGACTTACCAGCAGTTAATTGAGACAAATCGCTATCCCGACGGAGGACACGCAGCACTCAAAGAGGCGATCGCCCAATACGTCAATGAATCCCTAAATGTCCCTCCCCTTAACAAGGGGGGGCTAGGGGGGGTTCCACAGCTCACAACACCCATTACAGCCGACAATATTTCTGTCGGTAACGGTTCAGATGAACTAATTCGATCGCTCTTAATAGCGACGTGCTTAGGCGGAGTTGGCTCAATTTTTGTTGCCAGTCCGACCTTTTCGATGTACGGAATTATCGCCCAAACCCTGGGAATTCCCGTTGTCAGTGTTCCGCGAAAAGAGGAGAATTTTGAAATCGATCTCGAAGCTGCTAAAAGGGCGATAGATCAAAATCAAAATCCGCCAGTACGGGTTGTTTTCGTCGTTCATCCCAATTCCCCCACAGCCAATGCTTTGACAGCCGATGAAATAGAATGGTTGTCAACTTTGCCCGAAGATATGTTAGTGGTGATTGACGAAGCTTATTTTGAATTCAGCCAAAATACTTTAGCATACCGATTGCACCAACATCCGAATTGGATAATTTTACGAACATTTTCCAAAGCTTTGCGACTAGCATCCATGAGAGTCGGATATGCGATCGCCAATCCCGAGCTCACCGCCACCCTAGAAAAAATCCGCCTCCCCTACAACCTCCCCGCTTTCTCCCAATTAGCAGCAGAATTAGCCCTAGCACAGCGGCAATTATTGCTAGCAGTAATCCCCGAAATTATATCAGAACGAGCGAAATTAATTGCAGCGTTAACTCAGCATCAAAAATTGCAAGTTTGGCCTAGCGCGGCTAACTTTGTTTACCTGCGGGTGAAAGCTGGTGAAGGGGAATCACCGGAACAGGAACACCAACAAATTATGCAGCAACTAAAAGCTCAAGGAACGTTAATTCGGCATACTGGCGGAGGTTTGCGAATTACGGTTGGTAGCCCGGAGGAAAATCAGCGAACTTGCGATCGCATCGCTGCGATTTTGAATTGACAAAAATCCTAAAAAATGGTAGCTATTCAAGCAAATTACCATGCCATTTTTAATTATCAATCTGCCGGGCCGCTCGAATAGTCTGGGGAAATACGCCGATTAAAAGTGCCAAAGCTCGATCGGGAATTTGTACTACTGTTTCCGCATCAAAATATTGCTCAAACTGAGTTAAAAGCATTTGGGCGCGTTCCAAAGCTACAGGCTTTCGCGTTAACTGTTCCGTTAACCGCACCCAATGCCGCCGAATTCCAAAAGCTTTCTGCCTTTCTTCGGGAGATTGAGGCGAAACCAAACAAAAATCGCCCACGGGAATCGCCTGCACAGAGTCAACATCAAAAGCACCCCCAACGGCAGCCCCAGGCCCAGCAAACTCCGCATGGAAGCGTTTAATCAAAATTAGACCGTTCCGGCGACGGCTATCTACCATCAACAGTTGGCCGCTGTTGATTTCTGCGAGAATAAGAGAGGAGTGGGGGTGTTCTGTCAAATCTGTGCCAAGGTTTCAATGTCCCAAGTCCGGGTCAGCAGAAAAGCTGGTGCGGATAATATTGCTAGAGTTAAAATCAGACCTGGATCGAGTATCAAATCTGGGATACTCCCACTGCCGATCTAGATTATTCAATTAAACTTATAAATTAATACTGTCACAAGGTGGTAGCGTGAGCGCGATCGAATATCAAATACAGCTAGAACAAGCAGTAAACACCCTAAAAGTGGATCTTCCGACGCTTTTTGAGCAAGACATCTCCTACGACATCTACACAAAAGATGTTTATTTTCAAGACCCCGTTAACAAATTTAAAGGAAAAATCAGCTATCGCATTATCTTTTGGACTTTGCGATTTCACGGTCAGCTATTCTTTACCGAGATTTACTTCGATTTACACGACGTAAGTCAGACAGCCCCTGATACTATTTTGGCAAATTGGACTGTTCGCGGGACACTACGGGTTCCCTGGAAAGCTCGGATTTTTTTTAACGGCTATTCTACTTATACATTGGATGAGGACGGATTAATTTACGATCATGTAGACACCTGGGATAGAGAACCCGGGGAGATTTTAAAGCAGTTTTTCCGCAAGGGGGAGGATACGAGCTCAGGATAAGCTAAAAAGGTCGATCGCGCCCCGAGCCATTTGGGCCTGCAACCCAAATAATTTATAATAGGTAAAATAATCATCTGCCCTCCGACTCATTTTCTGCTACTTGTAAATTGCTAAAGTAATCGTCACCTCCGATTCATTGGAAAAACATCATGGCTGATATTGTCGAGACTGCAACCAATGCCGGTTATTTCAGAACACTCGTGACTGTTATTGAAGCGGCTGGTTTGTTAGATTTATTGCAAAGTCCGGGCCCCTATACAGTCTTAGCACCAACTGACGAGGCATTTGCCAAAATTCCCACAAATACGATCGCGAACTGGATGGAAGACATACCCAAGCTCAAGAAAATTCTGACCTATCACATCCTGTTTGGTGAGGTACTAACCGAGAACTTGCTTGAGTTAAGTTCGGCTGAAACAGTCGAAGGTTCTGTCGTGGGAATTGATACTTCTGATGGCATTAAAGTGAATGAAGCTAAAGTTCTCACTCCAGATATTATTGCCGACAACGGTGTTATCCATGTGATTGATGCGGTGCTAATACCGGCATTAGTAGCAGCATAAAACTTGCATTTTCACCGATAAATGTCGGGTGCATATTAGGGCATCTTACGCCTATAATAAATGTAGGATGCGCGGGGAAGATCGCCGATAAATGTCGGCTGCGTATTGCGCACCTTCCCCAACATTTTAAACTAATTATCCGAACCTAAAATCAAGCCCGATCGCGCCGGCAGCATCAATTCCAAATGCCGAGTTTCCCCTTCACCTTTCCAAACAAACTCGCCTTTACCGAACAGCAATTTCTCGTGAGGACATTTCAAAGTAGCTGCCTCAAAGCTAATATTAGCTTCTTGTGTCGCGACATTGACAGCAACAACTATTTCCTCATCCCCCAAAATTCTGGCAAAAACGTAAACCGTTCCCTCAGCAAACAGAATTTTGTACGATCCAGTGCGGAGGGCAGGATATTTGTGCCGCAAAGCTATCAACTGCTTGTGGTAATCTAAAACATCTAGTTCCCAGTGAGCTTCTAAGGGAAAACCGCGGCGGGAATCGGGATCGAGAGCACCTGGTAAACCAACTTCATCGCCGTAGTAAATGCTGGGAGCTCCGGGAAAAGTTAACAGCAGCAAATTAGCGAGTTCTACGCTCTTCTTGTCGCCTCCAGCAATTGAGATTAACCGGGCTGTATCATGACTTGCTAATAAATTGAGTTGAGTTAGCTGTATTGGCCACGGATACAATTCCAAAACGTACTGAATTTTGTCGCCGTACTCTTTAGCAAAAAGTGGCGGATAGGGATGGTAAGAACGGCCTTCAATTTGAGTTAAATCTACCCTGTCGCCCGCTGCAAAAGCAATAGTCGGCGCAGCAAACAGATAATTCATCACCCCGTCAAATTGAGTACCATCAAGCCATTCCCTCGCATCTTCCCAGACTTCGCCGACAATGTAAGCTTCGGGATTAACGGCTTTAACTCGTTCTCGAAATTCTTGCCAAAATCCCGGGGTTTTAATTTCAAAAGGAACGTCTAGCCGCCAGCCGTCGATGCCGAATTTAATCCAGTATTCGGCGATTTCCATGATGTATTCTCGCACTTCTGGATTGTCGTGATTGAATACAGGAAGGGCTCGATTCCCGTCCCAACCGGCATAATTAGCAGGAAAATTGCCGTCGTAAGCGGATAGCGGCCAGCCTTCAATTTTAAACCAATCCACCCAAGGAGAATTGGGGCCGTTTTCGAGGATGTCGTGGAAGAAGAAAAAGCCGCGGCTGGCGTGGTTGAATACGCCATCGAGAACAACTTTGATGTTGCGATCGTGGGCGGCGTCTAGAAGCTCTTTAAAGGCTGGATTGCCGCCCAACATCGGATCGACTTGATAGTAGTCGTGGGTGTGGTAGCGATGATTGCAGGCCGACTGAAATATGGGGGTGAAGTAAATTGCGTTAATGCCTAAGTCTTGCAAGTAGTCTAGCTGTTCCATCACGCCCCACAAGTCGCCACCTTTGTAGCCTTGGAGGGTAGGGATTTCGTGCCATTCTTCCCACATGAAGTTTTGCAGCAGGCGTTTGCGGGGCTGTTTGCTTTTGGCGAAGCGATCGGGGAATATTTGGTAGAATACGGCGTGTTTAACCCAGTCTGGCGTTTGAATTTGCATATCATTCTCCTGTTTTTCTGGTTTAGGCTACATTAGCAGAGGTTTTTAGCAGATATAGCTTTTGGTAGAGAATGGATACTTTATCAAGTTTTGTCGATCAACAAAACCCCAAACCTTATTCTTTCGTTAAACAGCTTTATTTACTGATAAGTATTTTAACTCACAACTCACAACTTTTTTCAAGATCGATTATGGGTTGATAAGTATTTTAACTCATAACTCAAAACTCAAAACTTCCTTGCCTCCCCCCCTTGTCAAGAAGCCCTCACCATCCGACACTGGACTTGGAGAGTTAATCGACCCTAGGGAGAAAGTTCCTTGAAAAAAGTCTTAGCCATCATCCTCGGTGGCGGTGTAGGCACCCGCCTTTACCCCCTAACCAAACTGCGAGCCAAACCCGCAGTTCCCCTCGCAGGCAAATATCGCCTCATCGATATTCCTGTGAGCAACTGCATCAACTCGGAAATAGTCAAAATTTACGTCCTCACCCAATTCAACTCGGCATCCCTGAACCGTCACATCTCTCGCACCTACCAGTTTTCCGGCTTCACCGAGGGATTTGTCGAGGTGCTCGCCGCCCAGCAAACTCAGGAAAACCCCAACTGGTTTCAAGGGACAGCGGACGCAGTTCGCCAATATCTGTCGCTGTTAGAACAGTGGGATGTTGACGAATACTTGATTCTCTCAGGCGACCACCTCTACCGCATGGACTACCGTTTGTTTGTGGACAGACACCGCGAAACCAATGCCGACATCACCCTCTCGGTTTTGCCGATGGACGACAAGCGGGCCTCGGATTTTGGTTTGATGAAAATCGACGACAACGGCCGCATTGTTTCTTTCAGCGAAAAGCCAAAAGGCGATGCGCTCAAACAAATGCAGGTGGATACTACTAAACTGGGACTGACAGCGCAGCAGGCTCTGGAAAGTCCTTACATTGCTTCGATGGGGATTTACGTCTTCAAAAAAGAAGTTCTGATAAAACTGCTGAAAGAATCTCCAAACCAAACTGATTTTGGTAAAGAGATTATTCCGAATTCTGCAAAAGACCACAACGTTCAAGCTTATTTGTTTGACGATTACTGGGAAGATATCGGAACCATTGAGGCTTTTTACGATGCTAACATGGCTCTGACAAAACAGCCTCAGCCGCCTTTCAGTTTCTATGATGAAAATGCGCCGATTTACACTCGCCCGCGTTTCTTGCCGCCGACTAAGCTTTTAGATACTCACGTGACTGAATCGATTATTGCTGAAGGCTGCATTCTGAAACAGTGCCGAATCGATCATTCTGTGCTGGGAGTTCGATCGCGCATTGAAGCTGGATGTACGATTCAAGACACCCTAGTTATGGGTGCTGACTTCTACGAACCAGACGCCGAACGGCATTCAAATTTGGATCACGGTGGCGTCGCCCTCGGTATCGGTGCAGATACTACAATTCGCCGCGCGATTGTGGATAAAAATGCCCGCATCGGCCGCAACGTTCAAATCATTAATAAAGACCGAGTGGAAGAAGCCAACCGCGAAAGCCAAGGTTTTTACATCCGCAGCGGCATTGTCGTAGTCCTGAAAAACGCCACGATTCCTGATGGAACTATCATTTAGTTATTAGTCATTAGTCATTAGTTGTCAGTCATTAGTTTTTTAAGTTAAAATCTGTTACTTGGTTTTCCAGTGACTGATGATAAATAACTAAATTAGTGACAGATCGCCAATGACCGATGACTGATGACGCAGTTAATTCTTGTTTTTTGTTGATGATTAATTGCAATTACTGATGCGAGGTTGTCGAAATACTTGGCTTTATTCACACCATTTGTGCCCTAATAAGGGACTGTCTCTATTACGGTCTGCGGTGATGGTGATACAGATATGTTCGATCGCCTGCGTCGGGCAAATAGCTTCTGATTCTGGTATTTGCGATCGTAGCACGACTGACAAATGCGCTGCCCGTTTCTGAGTACAACACAACTCTCGGAACTATCTTTCCAATCGTCGCAGCAGCCGCAAGGCCAACTTAGTAAATAATTCATCCTGTTAGCACCCTCGTAGCGTTAAAAACTTATTGAGCCACCATCTTAGCTTAATTTTTTCAACTGTGTGTGTTCTAGTTAACAAACTAATTAATTTTTGTGTGATCTTTTGTTGACTTAAATCTATTCAGAAATTTTAAAAATAAGATTCAATAGCAGGTCTGGAATGAGAAAAAAATATCTCTAAAGGTTGTGGAGTTACGGCGCGCTTTATGGTATAATTTGATAGCAATTTAGGTAGTAGATTGGACAATAATTGCTAATAAAAACGTGCTAGGATTCGCATTGGCCGAAAGATTGATATCGAGAAGTTCGTAGGCGTAAGCCGGGGCGTAGCCATCGCACCGCGCACCGGAAAAAAGATCGATCGTCCGCACCACTCAACCCGACGGGCGATCGCACCAGCAACCGCAGCAGCTTT
>ENA-OFCF01000267-OFCF01000267.1-metagenomes-genome-assembly--contig:-NODE-267-length-24677-cov-8.812932_pt1 | contig 24677 bp, 11 predicted proteins | sample MGYA00153387_OFCF01 | MGnify analysis MGYA00153387
CGTTTAAACCCATACGGCTCTAGGGAAATTCAAAAATCTAGCGAGGGAATATGCGGTAAAAGATGGCATCGGCATGGGCATGGTGGGGCTGCTTGGTAGAAACGAGGCGACCAAGAGGATCATAGTTCATCCGGGTGGAAACCGTGTCGCCCGGGCGGCGATGCTCGACTGTGAGACCGCCGTGATAGACGCTGACCGACTCGCCCGCAAAAGCATTTGAGGTGGCACGCTCGATGCGGACCCGATCCGCCACGCGCTCTTCGGTCACCTGCTGCTGCCAGTTCCCCAAGGCATCCAGGGAATAGGTTCGCTGCGTTTCATCTCCCGTGAACCCGGCGAATTTGCTACGTGTCTCACTCAGGAGGTAGCGGGTGGCGACATTGGTGCCTTCGTTTGGATAGGCGTATTGTTTTCGCACCAACCAAAGTCCGGTCGCATCGTTGAGCACGGTCGCATCGTTGTCTTGGATGCGATCATTGGACGAGCTGAGATCGAGAGCGGTGGCACCAGCGCGGACGGTTTCGCCTTGGCGGGTAATGGTGGCGAAGGTGTCGTATTCGTAGAACTTGGCGGCAGTTTGCGGAGCGGAAGAAATGACTTTGGTGATTCTGTTGGTCCCCCCGACATAGCTTGTGGTGGTGGTGATGACCCCGCCATGGCCAGGGAACGCTTGAATTACACTGCGACCGAGAAGATCGACGGTGGTGGATTGGTAACGAGGGCTATTTGAATTTCCGAAGCTCACGGTGGTGGTGATGCCACCTGCCGCATTCGCGGTGTAACTGTAGTATTCCGGGACAATGCCAGTGCCAGTCCGCTGCTTGATCCGACCATCCAGATATTGGGTGGTCACGATGGTTCCGCCGTCCGGGCGGGTGACGCTTGTTTCCAAGCCATTCTTCAGGTGATCTGTTTTCGTGGTGTAGTGGTTCGCATCGGTTTCTTCGTGGATTTCGCCCCGCGCGTTCGCCTTCGAGGACTCTTGCAAGGTCAATTCACCCGCAGTGGTCGTGACCGTGCGGTCGCCCCAATCGGCACGGCTGAAATCGGCGATCATCGTGCCGCTGATGGTGCGGGTGATGGCGGGCCGGGCCGGATAAGCCGCGCCACCTAGCGGAGATTCGGCTGCGGGAACTGCACCCGTAGTGGCGGTGACGAGGCGATCAAATCCATCGGAGCTGGAGTTCGTCACTGAACCGTCCTCCGCAGTCATGCCGATCATTTGATCACCGCGCCACTGATACGAGGTCAGCACCCGCTGGCGGTTGGATTTGAGATCCGTGCGGACCACGCTCGATAACTGGCCCTGCGGAGCGTAAACATTGAGATCTTCCTGAAAATCCACGTAGGCACTGCCGTCGAAGATGGCCTCACGGGTGGTGAGCGCGCGGTCAGCGCCATCTTTTTGAGTAATAACCCGCCGCGTCAGCCCGGCCTTGGCCGCGCCCGCCGGGTCCAGTGGCCCGGTCACAGTTTCGATCAGACCACCGCCTTCTCGCGCCGCGTAGGTCATTTGGGTCCGCAGGCCGTTTTCATTGGTCGTTTCCATCAGGCGGCCACTTTCGACACCGGCACTTGATGCGTGGAAGACCTGCTTGTTCCGGCGGTTTCCCGGGTCTCCGAAAGCGCTGGTGGGAGTGGCAGCCTCCTCGTGAATCACCGTGTGGCGGCCTCCATTGGCCGCATCGTCATAATCCGCAAAATAGGTTTTCTGAATGACGGCATTGCCGACGCCGCCCACGGTTCCCACCTCCCGGGTGGTGGTGCGCGGCCGATTGTCGCCGCTTAGAATGACCTCGCCCGGTGCCAACGGCACGTATGAGTATTTCTCGATGATCAGTTTGCCATCGGCTCCGTCCAGCCAAGGGCTGCGGCGCTCGGTGAGGCGGCCTTCCACGTCGTACTTGAATTCCGTGACACTGCCGTTTTCAGCTCTCTTCCAGTTGATCTTGCGGGAATCGGTGTTGCCGCCGCACGGTCCGTAGCGATGGCTCTGCACTTTCCGCAAAGCGACATCGCCGGCCGGGGTGTCGATGGTTTGCAGCGAGGTCCAGCCGTTCCAGGCGGTTTCGAACTGTTGGATAACCTCCCTGCGCATCAGCAACTTGCCGCTGCCATCGGTTATCTGGCGGATCACTCTCCGCATTCCCGCCTTGTCGGGGTCCGGTATGACGTGCCGGGTGCTCTTGAGCGAAAGACCATTCGCTTCGGTCATCATGTCCCACTGGTGGCCGTCATCGAAGGTATAGATGTAGCTGTAGGTCAAGGTGCGGACTCGGTCTTGGGTCGAATCTGGAGCGTGGTCAATGAAGGTCGCCACCAAGTTCACGGTCCCCAGCGGATGGACGATGTGGACCGTCCTCGATGGTTTGGCATTCGAGACCAGCGGGTAAAAGTCTCCCGCTTTCGCGGCAATTTCAGATGGCAGGTAGGTGACCACCCGGTAGCCGCGCCCGTCGGCATCCGTCACCACGTCCAGCATGCCGGCCTCAGATTTTACCTGACGAATTTTGCCGTTCTCCCTCAAAACTTCGAGACCCATGGAGGCGGTGCCAGCCGCCGGATCCACCGGAAAATCCAATCCCCGACCCGTCGGCCCCGTCCATTTGAGGATGTTGCCCGCCGGCAGCGCGAACTCCATGTAGCCGCCCGCCGAGCGGTACTGGCGGAACTTCGTCGCTTGGGCCGGATCGCTGGTGACGGTGCCGGATGCGGTCCGGAGTTCCGCCCGGTCTCCGCTTGCAGCGCCGTTCCCGGAAGGTCTCAAAAGCGGATCGGCGGCCTTGAGATCAAACACCAGCGGAATTCCAGTGACTTGATTGACCACATAACGCCGAATCACGTCAAATGGGATGTTCATGGTGAGTTGTTCGCTGATCCTGGCGCTCGCCAGCGAGTTGTAATTGAGAAAGGCCGGATCGCCCATGTTCTCCTCGGCCGCTTCGAAATAGAGGCGCATCCCCCCGGCTGCGGAGTTTTCCAAAGGCCACGCTTCGAGCGGGAAGGTCAAGTCCACGCTTCCCGGATTCTTGGGTGGGTTAGGTTTCTCACAGCACGGATCTTCTTCCACGTCTTCCAGGTCTTTGTCACTGGGAGGCTCGGGCTTGGGAGGATCCGGCGGGCCGTCGCGCGTGGATGGATTGCTATTCCCACCTCCAGGGATCTGTGCAGTCAGCGGGATGATGGGTAAAAAGCCCAGTCCGGCAAGCAGGACTAGGGTGACAAAAGTATAACGATGTGGTGTCATGGCAGGTGTAAGAATAAAATGGGTCAGTGGATCGGGCGGGGCTTCAGCAAATGGCGCAGCGCGAAATCCGCCGCCGCTCGAACGAATTCCGGCTTGATTGGAATCGCTTTCAAAAGATCTTGGTCTGTGGATGGATCGCCAAAGGCACCCAGTGTGGCGAGGGCGGCGCAGCGCACTTCATCGGGCGTACCCGGATCTTGCAGAACCTGGCGGGCTGGGTAAACCGCCTGATTGACCTCAAGCCTAAGCAACACATTGAACGCGCATGTCCTCGCATTTGCCGCCGACGCGGGATCTCCGGTCACTCGCAAGGCGGCATCCACAAAAGCCTGGCCGGTGAACCCCGACGGCTTGCTGATGAACTCCGGGGCGGGCATCGCGCTGTCCCCAACAGGGGTCAATTTCTCTCCGTCCGGCCCCTTGACAACGATCGCCTGATCAAACAATCGGGAAGCAGTCAGCAGCGCCACCCCTTGCAGCGGAGATTGTGGGGTTTCGAAATTCGACTTCAGACAGTCCTCGATCTCGCGTTTGAGTGCAGGATTTTTTTCACGTAACCACGCATGCCAAAGGTGTTGCATCGCGTAATCCCGCAGAAGCATGGGTTGGCTTTCATCATTCACGACACCCAACAAGGCTTTTGACAAGCCCGCGACCTCGCTAGGTTGCGCGAGCAGGATCGCAATCACGTTGTTGAAATATTCCGCAGCCGGATCAGAGGTGGTCTCGGCGGGCTTTGGATTCCTCAGGTATTCAAGCGCCGCACGAACTAACGACGGCGACCAGCTCAGTCCCTGATAATGGAGGAGTTCCTGAATGTCCGCGCTGGTCGAGGGCAGTTCTCCGATTTCGGTCTCGGAAGTCTCTGGACTGATTGACGCATCGGGGGATGATGCCGGAGCTTTACCGCTTGCAGACGGCGAATTCGTTGCCGCTTTGGGCGGGGACTTGCTCGCCGAAAGTGCCAACACGCTGATGCTCACCACCGCCACCGCTCCGGCAGCAACCCACCCAAACCGCCAAAAAATGAGATTCTTCCGATTCATTATTCCGCGAGAAAAAGTTGAAGCGATTGGCAGATCGCGCCGCTGGTGAAGACCTGAACATTGGCGACACCGAATTCGTCGAAGTCATCCTTGGTTAGCCAGATAGTGTTCGTTCCATTCGTGAACAAACTGCCCCCCACCCAGACAGTGATCTTAACGCGCAGGTTGGCAGGAATTGCCCCGTCAACCGAATAGCTCATGTTCATCAACTTTCTGCCATCGGGCAGAACCGATAGCACTCTTCCCCCGCCATTGTAGCCAGTACCAGCCACGCTGAACACATTCACTTCACCCGTAGCGACGATCGGGCCACCGGCATCAATCCGGGCTACGACACCTTGAGGTCCATTGAACGCCGGTGTAATACTGATGCTTGTGCCGCTCCTAACGAGTTTAAGTGAACTAGATCCTTGAACCGCCAACCCAGCAGATACCAAGGGCAACTGAAGTGTGGCTGTATTGGATTTTGCGGCCGTGAGAGACGTGCTGAAGCTCGCTTCCACCACCGTCACCACGGTCTGCGCTCCAGAGACCGGCTGCCCCCCGACCTTGGCGGTCACGATGAAGGTACCCGCCGATGCGAAAGTATAGGGCAAAGCCGCTCCCAAGACCGCGCTACCGATCTGCTGGCTGCCACTCGAATAGCTTACCACATCTCCGGTTGAGGCACCAGCTGCCAATGCGTGCAGGCGCAGGGCATCTCCCTTCCGCACCACCAGCGCGGGCACTTGCTCAAGCATCGTGGGTTTCCAACGGATTTGGTGCTGCTCGACCACCTGGTCATTGCCGAAGGACAGACGAACTCCGGTATTCTCCGGGCTGGCTTCGAGCGGAACATTCGCATACCAGACCCGGTCATAGGCCGCCTTAATTTCCACGCCGGTGTTCTGGATGGGGATTGTCAGGGCGACCGAACCCTTGGCGACGCTTTCGCCTTCAACGAAGGCCGGGCTGACAAGCGACTCTGCGGGCAGGGTGATGATCCGGTTGACTGCCATCGCCACGGCAGCGGACGCCGCGCTCGCATCGTATTGTGAACCCAGAGGCCGGACGGCAATCGAGTTGATGACCGGACGATAGTCGCGCTGTGAATTAATCAACTCCAGACGGACCACGTGCTGACCGGCGGGAATCAGATACAATGGAACCATCACGTTGGACAGCGACCCCTCAATCTCCCGGACCCATTGGCCGTCCAAGTAGATCCTCGCGCTGCCCGAAGTGGACCCAGCACCACTGATGCGCTTGAACGTCGCATCAAAGAACAGGGCGGCCATCGTCGCTTGAACGAGATCAAATTTATATTCCAAGGATCCTTGTCTTCCCGAAAACGTCACTTTGCCATCGCACGTTGGCAGCCAGTTTGCTGCCGCAGCGTCAGGCAGTGGGTTGGCTCCGAGAATATTCTGGGTGCCGTAAGTCACCGCAGATGACAAGTCGATCAAAGCGAGAGGCCCGGCCGATGCATAAGGATCCATTGGATTGGTTTCCGCATCATATTCGACGAGGTTGGTTTTGCCGTCGCTATCGGCATCACCACTTCCGGATTGGCCGGTCAGATTGCCAAACCAATTCAATTCCCAAAGATCCGGCAACTGGTCACCGCTTCCCGCATTGTCGGAATCGACATACTCGTCGCAGCCGATATCAGATGCCGAATCGCGCGGTTCGCCATCCAAATCGCGCCAGTTCAACAAGCGATCCGCCGCAGCAACGTGGTCCAGAGCTAGCGAGGTCCTTCCCGGATAGATCACCTTGAGCAAGCCGTCACTACGGACGCCGAATCCCGGAGAAACCGCTGACCTGTTGAAATCCAACAAGCTCGAGAATGACCGGATTTGCGCTATACCGGTCCAAATTGCGCTAGGGATCGTATCCACCAACGAATTCAGAAAAGTCACATTGGCATCCGCCGTCACGTTCATTCCTGCGAGCTTGAAGAAGGTGCAATGAATAAATGAAACGTCACCTCGGTTCACTTTGACCGGGCTAGGAGTAAGAGCCTGAAACGCCAGCACTTGGTCCAGAAAAAGACAATTTGTGAAACGAATCCCGTCGGTAAATTCAGTCGCATTGAGTTGGAGTCCGAGCGAGCTGGTGCTTTTGCCGAAGCAAAGACCATCGAAGATCATTTTCGCCCCATTGAGCGATGGTGCCTCGTAACGGTTCTTCCTGAGAATCGTGGCCCGTCCGGCACTACCAGGCCCCTGAATGAAGACACCCTGCATGTTGAGGTTCAGGTCCTCGGCATAGGAACCCGGTTCAACCTTGACGACAACGTAGGGCCTCGCGGCCCGACTCGCTTCGGCAGCCGCCAGGGCCGCGGTCAAGGTCGGGTAACGATTGCCGCTTGCCACGGTGATTGATGCGTCCGCAACGGCATCCGCAGCCGGGAAGATTACGGCGTTCTGAGCGTCCGCCGCCGCCGAACTGAAGGCGTTCAACGCAATTTCGACATCATCCGGGAAAGTATCTCCATCTGAGTCTTTCCAGCCCGAGCGGACGATCACGGCACCCAAGCGAAGATCGACGCCACTCGCGTTGAATTCCACGACCGTGTCACTGAATTCGATCAATACCGAATTGCCACCATGAATCAGGATGCGCTCGCCCGTGGAGAGGATCGTAATTCTGACCTCCAGCGGGTTTGTGCTGAGGATCTCGATGCTCACGCCGTATCTTAGGATGCTATGGAGGTTCAGCCGGTCCTTCTGGAGACCCGGAGCCATGTTGGGATTGATCTGATCATTGCCATCACCCACGTGATAAATGTATTCGTTGCTTCCCGAGCCTCCATTGAGCGTGTCATTTCCGGCATTGCCTTCCAACACATCGTTGCCGTCCCCACCGGACAGCGAGTCGTCGCCACCTCCACCTGTGATGATGTCATTGCCGGAGCCACCCGTGAATACATCATTTCCCGGGGTCGCCAGGGTGCTCCTGTTCCAAACTTCCCCATTCGCGAACTCAATCGACCATTTGAATTGGACTTGAGTCGGTCCATACCAGCCATTGATTGTCACCGAGCCAACTACCACATCCGCTGCCAGCACTTCAAAACGCAGGTTTTGGCCCGCAGGCACCAATCGGATAGACGAAGGCAGAACCTCCTGGCCGAAAATTAGATGGTTGGTTTGCGTCGTATTGAGGATTTCAATGATCGTATCGTTTCCATCACCCGGAACCCAGATGTAGCGATCCTCACCCTCGCCGCCTTGCATGAGGTCATCTCCGGCCCCGCCGATCAGGACGTCATTTCCCAAACCACCGGTCAGGCCGTCGTTGCCGTTTCCTCCTTCCAAACGGTCATCGCCAGCGTCGCCAAACATGGCATCATTGCCGTCGCCACCGGTCAGAGTATCATTGCCGTCTCCGCCAAGGATTGTGTCATTGCCATCCGCCCCGTCGATGATGTCGTCGCCACCGAGTCCGGAAAGGTAGTCGTCATCTTCAAGACCTTTGATCTCATCGTTGTAAATTCCGCCGCTGATGTTGTCAGCTTGGGGTGTGCCGATCATTGCGAGCAGCTGCCAGTCGAACGGCACGACGTCGTCCGGGAATTTGACACGCCAGTTGGACTTGGTGTTGTGCCAGTTTTTCACCCGCAGGACTGCTAGGATACCTCCGTTGGGCGAGATGACCGTGAAGTCGGCATCCGTATAGCCGATGACGGTGACCTTGACAAACTGCCGACCGATGGGAATGCCGAGCCCGACTTCACCTGAGAAGGAGATCACGTTCACATCACTTGCTCCCTGTGGCCACAGCTCTTCGAAAGTATCGTTGCCATCCCCCACCTGCCAGAAATAGGTGTCGGAGCCGGATCCGCCCCGCAGAAAATCGTTTCCAGCTCCTCCGTCGAGCGAGTCCTCCCCGGCTCCTCCATCAAGTGAATCGTTTCCGTCGCCTCCATCAAGAGTATCGGCACCATTGCCGCCGTTGAGCGTATCATTGCCTTCTTGACCCAATAAGGAGTCATCCAGATCGAGGCCATGGATCGTATCATTGCCTAAACCGCCTTGAAGAATGTCATTCCCTGAAGTGCCAGTGATTCTATCATCTCCTGGGGTGACGAGGGAGTTGCCATCCCAAATCATAGCAACGTCTGCAAATGAAATCCGCCAGTTACTGGCATGATTGCCGCCACCGGCTGTGGCGGTGAACCAATTCTTGACGATTACTGAACCGATTTCGGTGTTGCCGGAATTGCGAACTGAAAATTTCAAGCTGGCTGCGGCTCCCGGCTCAAGAATCACTTGCGAGGGTAATATTCCAGCGCCGAACACAAGGCGATTTTCAATATTGACTGCTGTATCAGATGTGGAATCGGAAATCGTGTCATGTCCATCCCCAAGGTTCCATTGATAGGTATCACTGCCGTAACCTCCACGCAGATCGTCATCTCCGCTTCCGCCTTTGAGGGTATCGACTCCAAATCCTCCATCTAAAAGATCATTGCCCGCGCCGCCATCGAGAATATCGTCACCATCCTCGCCCAAGAGTGTGTCGTTGCCATCTGCTCCCAGCAAGGTGTCGGCTCCCGTATTGCCATTAATGATATCGTTGCCGTTGCCCCCATCAAGAGTATCGTTGCCTTCCCCTCCGGATAGAGTGTCATCATCGTCGCCTCCATTGATGATATCCACACCGGTGCCGCCAGATAACAGATCATTGCCTGAGCCGCCGTTGATTGTCTCCCCGTAATTGGAGCCGGTAATAGTGTCATTTCCCGCACCGGCACTGAAGGACTGTCCGTCTGAATTGTGAATGTATGCCAGTTGCACCACATCCGGGCCATTTGTTCCCATGAAGCGCAGGCGCGATGAGATATCGACATACTCACCGGTGGCTCCTATTACATGAATTCTCCAGTTTTCTCTGGATAGAAAAGGCTCAGTGCGGAACCAATCCCGCAAAAGAATGCTGCCGTTTTTCGACAAATCCGCAGGATGGCTGACGTTGATGCGGAGGTGATAGGGAGCAACAAAATCATAAGTGAGCTGATTTTCTAGATTGGCACCATAGATGGCTAAAGAGCTAATTTCTCCATAACCGGGATCATCTTGGATCGTATCATTGCCATCTCCCCACTGATAAGAATAACTGTCCCATCCGGCACCACCCTGCAAGAAGTCGTCCCCTTGCAGACCGCGAAGCCCTTCGTTCTCTTCAGATCCGGTCAACGAGTCGTTCTGGGTTCCGCCGGTGAATCCCTCGAAGGGCCAGGAAAGGTCATCGTTCCAGAAAAGCTGCCCACTCCAGACAGTTCCGTCTTGGAAGTGGAATCTCCAGCGTCTGCTGGTGAAGATATTTGTGGATACGGAATAGATATTCCAACTGGTGATCGTGATGCTTCCTGGGGTGGGCGCAATGATCTCGAACTTCATCTGGCCTAGGCTGTCCATATAGGACGTCTTGATGGATGCAGGGGTGATGCCCGCGCCGAAATAGAGATCTGAGTAGTCTGCGGTAGCGTCGTCAGCCTGATGGATACCGGCGAAGTCGGTGTAAGTGTCATTTCCGTCACCCAGCGCGTAGTGATAGACATCTTTGCCATCGCTGCCCGATAGTGAATCGTTGCCAGAATTTCCGGTGAGGGTATCATTGCCGCTGCCACCATTGAGAGTGTCATTTCCATCCAGACCGCTGAGAGTGTCATTTCCGGCGTGGCCACTGATTGAGTCATCACCGGAGGTGCCTAACATAACGTCATTGCCTGAAGTTCCCTGTGGCAGCACCGTGAGATTTAATGGGCGAGAGTAGAGGACTGGCCCACCCGATTTACGCAGTTCCAGAAGCGCTTGGTGCCCGCCTGGCTGCAGTCCGGACGCTTGAACGATAAACTCCCATGACAGCGGGTTGCCACTGGTTGTGGTAGCGGTGGCAGTGACCCACGGCGGAGGAGTTGTAGCAGGAGCGGCGAAACGAAGCGAAACTGGAGCGAGGCCATGAAGTGCCAAGCCTTGTTGACTGGACGTGTACCAAGAAGCTCCGATTCCATCATCTCCTGCAGCATTCTGGATCCCTGAAAGATAGCCAGACACATATAAACCACTAGATGTTAGATGGATAGACTTGTAATTGAATCGTATCGATCCGTCGGAATAAATCACGACCTGAAAGGTTGGGCGGCTATCAAAACCGAAAATTTTGACCTGTTCCCACTGAACGACGGTGTAAGTTGCAAAGGATTTAAAATACACATCACCTAACACGTTAGGTTCAAGGTATTGCTCGTAAGGAGCGATTAGAGCACGAGAGCCTGCAGAGTTTGGCAAAGGGGCACGGAAATCATGTGGGAAGCCGCCAGATGGATCGACCAACGTTAGATACCCTTGGCCTGTAATGAATAGGTTCGTGTAAGAGGCGCCATAAAATGGAAACGTAAACCCGATCGGACGCTGCACGACGCCGTATTGATCGGTCTTGAATGCGGTAAGATTTCCCCCGGTGGTTTTGATGTCGATCCACTCATATGCCGGACCACCGGCAACGTTAGACGACTGCAGCTCGTAAGCAGATGTTAGGGGGATGTTGCCGCTGAGATTGAGATTATAGGAATTCGCCGGAGTGAGATTTAGGAGTGTCTGCGAAATGTGCAGATTCAAAGTCCCTTGATGGGCTGAAACTTCTAACGGATAAACCAGCGAATTGACATTATTCGGGTTGGTACCTTGAGCGGCTTCCTGCCAGTCGCTTTGGCCATCGGCGTCAGAATCTAGCAGGCGAGGATTGGTGCCGTTGGTGAATTCGGTAAGGTTCGTGATTTCATCCTGATCGGGATCGCCAGATGCCGAAAGTGATGCGACCGGAACTCCGGTTGGCTGCGCGAGGTGCCAAGTGACCCAGTCGTCCGGGATGCCGTCGGCATTGGCGTCGTTGTTTGAGTTAGGATTCGTGCCCGCCGTGAATTCATTGAGGTTGCTGATCTTGTCGTTATCCGCGTCGCCCGCGCCGGTTTGTGCCGTGATACTGCCGAAATGGGTGATTTCCCATGAATCGAGCAAGCCATCGCCATCGCTATCAGGATTGGCGGCGATGGTGAAATTCGTTGCGAGCGATGTAGTTTCGTTGCCATCGGCATCGGTAGTTTTGGCATAAGCACTGTAGCTTCCCTGCGCGAGGCCAGTGAGAGAAGCCGTCCATGGCGCAGCGGTCTTGGTGGTGTGAAGCACGCCTTGGACGTAGAACTCGGTTTTTGCAATGGTTCCCGCGCCTTGAGGATCGGTCACGGTCGCCGTTAGAGTGGCGGCACCGGGTGCGTTCGCGGCTGTGACGGTTGCGGAAAGTGTGACAGTCGGGAAACCGGGGATGGTTTTCAACTGTGCAATCACCACGGGAAGTTTGGCAAAAACCGTAGTGGACGTCGTTCCATTGGCTAGCAATCCATTGGCGTTGCTGCCCCAAACGTAGATGGTGCCATCTCTAGCAACTGCCGTACTGAATGCCGGAGAGCCATTGATGCCACCGGCGGAAACTCGCGCAATATTTGAAAGATCGCCGGTATTGGCAGGGTTGCGGACTTTCACCGCGTATTTTTTGGTCACGGTGGAATTGTCGCCAAGCGCACCTGTCGCATTGTTTCCCCAGGCCCAGACGTTTCCTAAATTGTCGAGAGCGAGCGTGTGCTTGGGACCACATGAAATCTGCTGAATACCCGTTAGCGGACTGTAAACCGTGCCGACGAGTTTCTGAACCTGCACCGGATAGCTTGCCGTGCCGGTGGTGGCTCCATTGTCGCCGAGACTGCTATTGACGCGATTTCCGAATGTCCAGACCGAGCCTTGGAGGTTCGTGTCGCCCGTTTTCCAGCGGACTACTGCGGTAAAATCGTCACCCGCATCCACATCCCAGACGTCCGTGAGGTCGGTGGTGGCGTTGAGTTTCGCTTTGGTGGCATAGGATTGAGCGGTGGTGTTTCCAATGCCAAGATTCGCGCTGGCATTGTTCCCCCAGACCCAGACTTTCCCCAAGGCACCGCCGAGTTCCAACGCGCAAGCCTCGCGAGCCAGCGCAAAGTCTTTTCCCAGTGCGATGTCCCGAATGCCCGCCAGATCAACTGTGGACGATGATTTCACGCGACCGGAAAACTTGCGGCTCCCGGCTGCGGTCGAGCCATTGCCCAATCTGCCGTTTGCTTGATTTCCCCAAGTATCCACCCAGCCGCCCGACTCGAGCGCTGCCGAGAAATCCAGCCCAGCCGCCACCTTGGTGCAGACGGTTAGGAATGTGGTGCCAGCGGAATTGCTGGTGACCTTGGCGGCATAGAGCAGTTCGGATGGGGTGGAGCGGCCAGATTCCCCTAACAGGTTGTTGCCAAATCCCCACACATTTCCGGCGGCATCCAGCAGGATCGAGTGCTTGGCACCTGCGGCGATCCGTGTCGCATCGTTAATATTTGCTGCGGCGGAATACTTCGCGAAGGCGGGTGCTAGGACATTCGTGGTAGCGGTGGAGTTGTTGGACAGACGACCGAAGTCCTGATTTCCCCAGCCATAGACTTGCCCATTGCTCACCAGAGCTAGCAGGAACTGGGAACCCCCACTAACATCCCCGGTGAGATCGAATGTGGTCGCCGCCGTGGTACTCGTGTTTGCGCCATTGAAGGCTTTGGCCTTCAGCGTCATGTTCTGTTTCACGACGACAGATTGGCCGGAAACCACGACCGGATCATATATTGTCGGCTCCGCGCCAGTAACGGTGTAACGAATAGTGGCTCCAGAAGTCGCACAGCTAACGATCACTGGAAATTTTGTCAGAGAAGTGCCAGAAACAGGCAGAAATGTCGGAGTAGCAACGGTTTGTGCCCAAGCCACAGGAAACAGCAAAACAAGGAACAGGAATAACCGAACGAACATTCCATGCGCATTGAGAGAAAGAATTTGTAATGGTTTCATGAAAATGAGTGGTTGTGGACACAATTTTTGATCTCCAACAGTTGGAAAATCATCAATTTCAATAAATTGCTCAGAGACTCCGAATTTCGTCAACGTGCCAAATCGGCAATTTTTGGTTAGCCTAGCATTGACGGGGCTTTCAAGGCCATTTTTTGATGAAAAAAATCTTCTGACGCGAAATTTTTGCCAAAGGGTCGTTCACTAAGTTCCTTTTTGGCTGCGAGCTGGACATAAAAAACCGACAAGCCCGAGAGCTTGCCGGTTTGAAAAGAGGTTAGTGTTTCAGTTCTTCTTCCAGCTCGGAGCGGAGGATGCGTTGATGTTCAGTTTCTTCGCCATAGGAACCTCCGGTTTGAATGGCCTGTTTGCCGCCCAAAGTGGCGATGACCTTAGTGAGTCTTTCCCTAGCAGAGGCGAATTTGAGATCGACTTTAGTATGTGGCTGGTGGGTGAAGTCAGATACACGGGTGGCGGCATATTCATTTGAGCGAAGAAGTGCCTGAGCTTCTGTTTGTTGACGACGATTCATAATAGGTTTGTTGGTTGTGTTAGTAATCTTTCAAGACGAGGTGTTGCCTATCACAAACAGAATGTTACAGATAGAAAAAAGTTATATTTTTTGCTAGTAGCGCAGCAATTTCTAACTGTCTAATGGAATTGTGAATGCGCGCGCTTGGTCTCACCTGGGAGCGCCGACGTGCTCGTCGGCATGGAGAATTAGAAAGCCAACGAAAGGAGCACAGTAAATTGACATTTCATTCGCCAGCCAACCAGGACGTTGGCGTTCCCAGAGAGGGGGCATCCGTTGAATTTAACTTTGCAAGACCTATGCGCCCATTTGACATGCCCGAGTGTCCATTTGCCTCGTTAGGAAATGCATTTTAATTGTTAGGTTGGTCGCCTGTCGCGCCCGAGAATCGGTCTGTCACGCCCGAGAACCCGTCTGACACGCCCGAGAACCCGTCTGACACGCTCGCGAACCGATCTGGCGCGCCCGAGAATCGGCCTGTCGCGCCCGAGAATCGGCCTGTCGCGCCCGAGAATCGGTCTGTCGCGCCCGAGAACCCGTCTGACACGCCCGAGAATCGAGCTGTCGCGCCCGAGAATCGGTCTGTCGCGCCCGAGAATCGGTCTGTCGCGTCCGAGAATCGGTCTGTCGCGTCCGAGAATCGGTCTGTCGCGCCCGAGAATTCATTGTCGCAACTCTCTGATTTTCGTGAGTTTTCGCGCCTTTCGTGGTTTTTATTTGGGAATCTAGGGTAAACGCGGGTAAAAGAACCTGCGTTCAGGACGCCCAAATCTGAGTTACTTGGGCGCGGTGAGATCCTCGAAGGATGGGACCGAGGATTCGGTTTTGGCGGGCTCGGATTTGATAGAGGCGGCTTCAAAAAGTTCTCTAAAGTTATCTGCGGGAGTGGTGGCGGTGCCGGAGATTTTGATAGGTAACCAGCGGAATCCACCTTCTGCGGCGCTGAACATCGAGGCAAATTTTGGGATTTTTGCGGATCCGATCATGGACTCGGCCACGCCGATTTCGAGAATGCCGGACAATTTTTTATCCGAGGTCATCGTGAGATTTCCACGGATTGCGAGGCGTCCTTTGTCGGTGAAATTGATGTCGCTCAGGGTGATGGTTCCGCCGATGCGACGCAGATTGCCGGTGACATCGCTGTTGAAAATCGGGCGTTCGAACCATTTGTCATCAAGGATTTGGCCAAGTCCTAGCAGAAACGGAAAGTTGGTTATTTCAAAGGGTGCGGTGACTGAACTGGTGTATGAAATCACGAGTGTCGAATCAGGAGAAGGTCCGGGTTTCACCGAGAGAAAATTGGATTTTGCGGATGAAAGGGTATCAATGTGGCCAGGAAAAAAACGGCCTAACTCTGGGCCCACGATGCCTGCAATTGGGAAGGCTTGCAGCTGTATGGCAAAGAGTGACGCGCGGTCAGGAGAATAGGGCAGCAAGGTGCCAGATAATTCTAACGCTCCCACGTTGTCGCCGTCATGGCGGAGGCGCATTCCGACGACATCCACTTCGTCACCGCGGAATTCGATGTGCGAGCGTTCGAGTTTGAATTTCGGCCAGCCTTGGAGGGTGATTTCGCCACGGTTGAGAAGCAATTGCGGGATTCCTTTGGTGTTCTCTGGCTGGAAAGTGGCCTCGACATTTTCCATGCGTGCGAATGGCATGGTCGGCTCACCGAACAGGACCCGCAACTTGGGAGTGCTGTAAAATTTGAAGGACAAGAGCGCGTGGTTTTTCGGGTCTGGCGCAGAAATGCGGGTCGGTTTGCCCACTTCTGGGTGGCGCAGTCCGAGGGTGACTTCTTGGAGTGAGACATCCTCGCCGCGCATCGACTTGCCGAGGAAAGTGGAAGGGGAAATTTCGGCGCTCGTACGGCGCAACGAGAGTTCCCGCAGCGCATTTCCTTCTGGCCATGTGAGTGTTAGCAATTCTGCATTGGCGCGTGTGGGTGTGACACGAAACTGGCGGAGATCGGCATTCGCACCCGTGAGCAACGAGATTTTTTGCACGAGGCTTTTGCGGAAAGGCGCGCTATTTGCATAAATGATGGCAATCCCGCAGGCAAATAATACCAACAGCAGTGCAACCAGCGAGATTGTTACTTGAATGATTTTTGAGCGCCGATTGTGGTTGAGGGCCTCCTTGTGTGCTTGCTGGCTGCGGCGTTTGCGCTTGCGCACGCGCACGGCTTGGCTGCCATCTGCTCGGGTGACCAGTTCACCATCCTGATTGGGATCCTCGCTGGTACGATTTTGAAGTTTCTCCATCATTTCATCAATGGAGTATTTTTCCGGATCGCTAGAGGACATCAGATGGGGACTTTGGGCAAAAAATGGTGTTGGAACTGGATCTCAGCGGTCGCGGTAAGGCCGACCAGTGGGGTCTAGCAATTCAACATGGACGAGGAAGATGAGGGCGGTGGAAACCGGTTGTTTGGCCTCGCTGCGGAAAAAACGTCCGATCCATGGAATGCTGCCTAAAATTGGCACGCCATCATTCACGTTTTGGATGGATTCGCTTAACAAACCGCCGATGGCGATGGTCGATCCGTCTGCGACGGAGAGCTGGGTGTTGAGCTTGTTGATGCTGAAGACTGGCATCAGGATTGCGTTTTTGGTCAATTCCACGCTTTGAGATCCGGTTGAGCCTCTTACGACCGAATTGATCGGGCTGCCATAGTTCACGAAACCATCGAAATCGCTGAAGGATGGAGCCAATGTGATATCGACAAATCTCTTATCGGCGTCTGCCACTGGTAGCACTTCGAGCTGAATTCCGACGTCCTTTTTTTCAAAAGCCGTGGGCGTGGCGGGAGTGACTGGAGTGGATTGGCTTCCGCTGCCTACACTGGTTGGAATCTGTGGTGGCTCGTACTCTGTCGGATAGATGAATTCCCGCACGATGGAAATGCTCGCCTGTTGGCTGCTGCGGGTGATGACGGAAGGTTTCGACAGGATGTCTACGCCTTTTTTCTGGTTGAGGCCGCGCATCACCGTCTGGACTTGCCCGTCTGTGAACAATCCGGTGACGGCGAGAACGCCGGGTGCCACAGATCTCTGTTGGCTGGATCGGTCGTTGTTGTTGATGATGTTATCGAGGGAATTTTGGTTGATAGCGTAGTCGCCAGAACGCAGGCCATTGGTCATCAATCCAGGATTTACAGGCACCCCCGGGGTCGTGGGGACGCCGCCCAATGTAACGCTGCCCACGGGAGAAATCACATCTGCACCGGTTCTAGGTGAGCCACTGCCGACTGTTCCGCCCGTGCCAATCAAGCTGCCATCGGAATTCAAAGATACAGGATTGAGCAGCCAATCGAAGCCGAGTTCGTTGAGCAGGGTCTGCTCGGCTTTGATCATCGTCACCTGCACCGATATCATCACCGGTTCAGAGTTGGTCATCGAATGAACCAGCTGGTCGATCATGTCGTGCTGACTCGGGGCATTGACCACAGTGAGTGTATTTGTTGGGGCGCTGTAGCTGGCCGTCGCATTTTCAGGAAACGGGATTCCATGTTTAACGAGCGCTTCTTTTGCACTCAGTCGGGTGGTGAGCAATCCAACTCTAGGAGTGCTGTCTGCAAATGGATCGGTGGCAGCGGCATCGGTTGGAGCAGCGCTGCTGAGGCCAGTAAGAAAATCTGGCGGGACGCGGTAGCTGCGTGAGATGAGTTTGTCCGACACGCTACCCACGGGTTTGATCACGACTGCGAAATCATCGGTGGTGTATTCGGTGCGGGTTTGTTCTGAGAGATATTTGAGTGCTTTTGAGAGAGGAACCTGCTTGAGCTTAAGATCGAATCGATCACTGAGTATGCGTTTTGCGATTTCTGAATCTGCAGCTCCGATATCTAGGTTGAAGTTCACACCTTTGCGGGTGGGATCGGTTTCTAGCAGATCGTATTCGGCGGATTTTACCCGGAGGAAATCCAAGGTTTCCTGAATCGTTGCCTGATCGAGCGCGATGTTAGGAATGATGATTTGATTGAGTTTTGCGGTGATTGTGATCGGGCCGAGAGAGGAACTGCTGGTGCCAAACGGATCTACCAGATCCGGAGCGAGGTCAGGCGCGGAGAGCGTGGTCTCCCATGCGGCATCAACCTGGCTGAGCATCTGCGCACGGCTGTGATCATAGGCGGATTTTTGATAGTCACTTTTGGCGGCGGCAACTTGTTCCATGCCGCGACGGGCAGCGATGTTAGTGGGATCAATGCGCAGAACGTTTTCGTAGGTTGCTTTCGCTTGATCGAATTTCCCTAAATTGAAGGCACCCTCGGCGGTGTAGAGAGATTGGCGCACCGAATTGATGTCTGCTACATGTTCGGGGGTCAGTGCGGGATTGGTGCGGATGGGATCATCAAGCTGAGCGCGGAGGGTTAGAGCTGCGGCATGTTGTGGAGCAACTTGTTCCAGAAGCACTTTGTCCACGGTGGCCTTGGCCCCGGCGACATCACCTTTTTTCGCTAGCTGGCGGGCGTGTTCCACCGAGGCCTGAGCGTATCGCTCTGTGGTGGCGGTTCGCAGTTCTACAGAATCCGTGGCTTGAGTGAGAGCATCGCGGGCACCAGCATAAGCCTCGATCGCTTGGCCATAACGACCTTTTTGGTAAGCATCGTCGCCTCTGATCAAGAGTTCCTGAGCTTCTAGAATGTCAGCTGAGATTCCGCTTTCCGATGTTTTTTCGCGGCTGGTTGGCTCTCCAGCGTTGATTGGAAGGCACAAACAGACACTGGCAATCATTGCGGCAGTGCGGCTGAGGATGGGTGGAATTGGGTTGAAAGTCTCCATAGGGTTACCCGTGCGCGGATGTATAGAGGGATCCACCCGCCAGCGTAAGCTCAAAATCCGAAATTTTCATCTTTTCTCGCGCCACGGCAACTCCAACTGAATTTCCACTCTCCGTGACCGGGTTCTGCCCCGCTGAAATATGCCGGGAAATTGTTTTTCAAAAAATGGACGGATGCGTTCAATGATCGGCTCGATGATGTTCACGCGGTAAGTGTTCGCATGAACCATTCGATGTGTCAAGCAGCGGATTTTTACCCTAGTTTTCAACCACGCCCGCGCTCCAACAGGACCAGCATCAGAAACGAAAGGAACAAATTGAGTTCCTCACGCGGTGCGACTTCTCCAGTTTTGTTGATTTGGAAACGGCCTTCAAAAAACGCGGCCTGTTTCGTCATGCTCATTACGGGCGAGCCGTCGCGGCGGGTTGCGATGTAGCTCGGATGGCAGAAATACCCGGTGAACATGCCGATGATTGGGATTTCTCCTAACACCGAGTCTAGCACTTTGCTCCAAGGGTTTTGCTCTTGAATGGAAAAATCTGCATTCTGGTCGCCGGGATTGAAAGTTTCGTAGTGCGCCTTCCACATCGACCGCCAGCCGCGGCGACCAACACTGCCGATTTCTGCACCACGGGCATCGGTGAAACCATAACGCGCAGACCAATCGATCACCTTGTTCGCTTTGATCTCGGCGAGACGTGTGCCTTTGCTCGAATCCGTCCAGATTTCGACATGCTCACGGAATTTGAGCAATTTTTGTTTGGTGTAGAGCACGGTGCGACCGTTGGCGTCCGTCACGGTGGCTTGGCTGGCCAGCGCGAGGATTTTGAAGGATAGGGTCAGCGGATATTGGATGCCCTGCAGTTGGCGGGAAATTTCATCGATGGCCGGAATCGTAGGAATCGCAGGCGGGCTGTAAGGGTTGTTAGTGTCCATGACCGCGATAGATAAACCGAGAGCCGCGCGCCACGCAAGCCCGCGCGATTGGATACTCGGAGATATTTCCGCAGCGCTGATCCTCGCTGGTTCGGTAGGCTTTTCTTATTTTTGATTGGTGTCGTGCCTCGCATGGACTAGGGTGCCGCCCCCGAGAGGGAAATAGTATGTCAATCAAAGGAAAAGAACTGGCGGTGGCTTGTGCGCGCGCCGCAGACGAAACGAAGGCAGAAAACATCCGCATCTGGGATATGCGCGGCATTTCTAACATCACGGATTTCATGGTAGTCTGCGCAGGCAGCTCGATGCCCCAACTCCGCGGTATCTTGCGAGATGTGGCCGATCAAGTGGAGGAAAAACACGGTGCCAAACCGGTCCACACCGAGGGCAAGGCAGACACTCGCTGGGTGGTTCTGGATTTCATCGATGTGATGGTCCACGTCATGCATCAGGAAATGCGCGAATATTACGGCCTCGAGGAACTCTGGAAAGAGGCCAAAGAAGTCCAGTGGCAACAAGCCTGATCCGCTGTTCATTTCCCCTGTTTTTCAACTCTAGCACTGCAAACCATGCCTACGATTCAGGAAACCATCCACCAAATGGGGCGGCAGGCCCGTGCCGCTGCTTACCAACTCGCCCAGCTCAGCGCCGATGAAAAAAATGCGGTCCTCCGCAACATGGCCACCGCGATTCGCCAACAAGCACCGCTTTTGATAGAGGCGAATGCGTTAGACATCGCTGCCGGAACCGAAAAAGGACTCTCCGCGGCGATGCTCGACCGCCTGCGTCTCGATGAAAATCGCATCGAAGCGATGGCCGCCGGCATTGACCAAGTGGCCACGCTGCCAGATCCAGTCGGTCAAATCATGGACTCATGGGAGCGACCTAACGGCATTCGCATCGAACAAGTGCGCGTTCCCATTGGCACGATCGGCATCATTTATGAAAGCCGCCCTAACGTCACCGCAGATGCCGCCGTTCTGTGTTTCAAAACCGGCAATGCCACGATTCTTCGCGGCGGCAGTGAGGCGATCCACTCGAACCGCGCCATCGCCGCAGCACTCTCATCCGCAGGCGCGCCTGACCACGCGGTTCAACTCATTCCTTTCACTGATCGCGAGAGCGTCGCCGTGCTCGCAGGCATGGACAAATGGCTTGATCTAATCATTCCACGCGGCGGCAAGGGCCTCATCGAAACCGTGGTCTCACTCGCACGGATGCCCGTGATCAAACACTACGATGGCATCTGTCATTTGTTCGCAGACAAGGCGGCGGATCTCGATATGGCAGTTGATCTAACGGTTGATGCCAAAACTCAAAAATGCGGGGTCTGCAATGCGCTGGAAACTCTGCTCGTTCATCGCGATATCGCCGCCTCATTTCTGCCTAAAGTCGCCGCCGCACTGCGTGCCAAAAATGTCGAACTTCGCGGTTGTGACGAATCCCGCGCGATCCTGCCCGATATCGTCGCCGCCACCGAAGAGGACTGGAACACCGAGTATCTCGACCTTATACTTTCGATTAAAATTGTTGATTCGTTAGATAAAGCCGTGACTCATATCAATCAATACGGCTCTCATCATACCGATACCATCGTCAGTGCCGACTCTGTGGCGGCGGAAGGATTCCTCCGCTCAGTCGATTCCGCGTGCGTTTTCCACAATGTCTCGAATCGTTTTGCTGACGGCGGTGAGTTCGGATTCGGTGCGGAAATCGGCATTTCCACCGATAAGCTCCATGCCCGCGGCCCGATGGGCCTGCGCGAACTCACCAGCTATCAATACCGCGTCCGCGGCAATGGCCAGACCAAAGCTCACCACGCAAGTTAGATTTCACCGGCTGAGCGCATCCATTAGATAGCGTGACGGCCGGAAGTTTTCGATTAGAATTTCCTCCTGTGTGCCGCGTTTCATCCGGACTTGGCGAATGTTGAAATTCGGTGTTTTGTGCGGCGCGAAAAGGATGTCATCGTGAGTCGAGTTCTCGTGTTTCTTGAACATCGATGGCAGAATGTCGCCACCGAGATGGTCGTCACGACCTGTGGCAAGATGGCAAGTCCCGAGAACTTTTTCGTCCTGAATATCCGCTCCAGAAACGGGAAGCACCTGCGTGCCAAAGCCAAGCTCGCCTAATGTGCCAGTCATCGGATCGTCTAACAAACGCGCGTTGTGAGCATCAATAGTCGTCTGTTTTCCAGAAATGAGTGTCGAACGAACGATGCAGCGGTTTTCCACATCTAGCACACCGAGAGTGCCGTCCTCGTATTTCATCGGGAATTGCCCGCGAGCGTCGTTGGGCACAAAGTAAACCTCACCCGCAGGCAAGTTAGCGATGTCAGGCGTTTTTCCCTGACACAAGCCGTGCGATTTTTGCGCCTCTTGCCCTCCCAGCCCGAGCCATGCGGTGAGAACTCTGCCATCCTCTAACGCGAAATCGATTTCCACCGCATCAGCTTTGGTTAGGGCAAGGCGAAGTCGCTCAGCATCGGCTGAGACTTCGTGATAGTCCACTGCTAGACCGGAATTTAGTATGATATCATTCAGGCCGTGAAGCGTGGCACCGCGGAAGCCATATTCTTTGCATTTCGCCGTCAAAGGTGCGGTGGCTGAAAATGTTGATATGCAAAGGATGAGATCGTATATTGGATAGATATCGCGGTTTAGTGATAGATGGTTTCCGTCGGTGTCCCACACGTCATCCGCTAGATCGAGATTGGATCCGTGAGTGCATCGGAAGGCAAACATTTCCCCGCCAGTCATGCCAAGAGCATCAAGCGCGCCGTCACGGAGTTTCTGGTAGAAATGTGTATGCGCGTTTTTCTGCACGGGATATCCATCTTCTCCGAGGAAAGCGAAATCCTTGATGAGTTCGGCAGGCTCGTCGAAATCCACAAGAATACAAACGCGGCAACCTTCTGTTGGAGCAAAAACAGTGCCTAACAAACGTGAGAGATCGAATGGCGGAAAAGCGCGTTTCTCGGGATTGAGCAAGATGTTTTCATTGAGATATTCCGGGATAGATGTTCGAATTTCGTGGTCCATATGAGCCCATGCTAACGATCCATGGGGTGCGCGCAAGATGTGATTTTTCAATTTGTTTTCACGCTCACAGCTCAGATTAGGAAGGGCCGTCTCCTCCGCCAGCGTCCTTTCGCATTTCCTCAAGCACACCAGACATATCTTCTAATTTCTCCCAAAGCGACCTCACCACAAAAAAAGGAGCCCCGCAGCGAACCACCAGCGCCAAGCAATCCGATGGTCGAGAATCCAGTTCGACAATCTTGCGCTCCATAATTTCGTTCTGCGCTTCGAGAATAAGGCGTGTGTAGTAGATTTCATTCTCCACCTTAACGATCACGGCACGCAGCACTTTTGCCCCAAATGCGTTTAGCGTGTGTAGATACAGGTCGTGCGTTAAAGGGCGTAGCGCGTGCTGGTTGCAGAGCGCGGCATTAATTGAGGCACCTACGGACGGGTCAATATAGAAGACAATCGCTTTGTTTCCATCACCCAAAAACACCGCGCAGCCAGCCTGTGTTGGCAGCAGCGCAATCGGTTCCACACGGACTAAATCTGGCATCAACGAGAGCATCCACCATCTTCCAGCTTTTCCAAGACCAAAAATCCCTTGGCTTTGTTGATCATTTTTCCTGTGGAATCTCAGAAATGATCCGGTTTTGTCTCAAAATACACCTGCATTACCTCATGATAGATATTGCAAATAAGCGTGTTGCGTAGAGTTAGAAAAAAAAGTAAAAAAAGTGGTGAAATTGAGTTGACGGGGGGTGGGGTAGGAAACTAGCTTCGCGGGCCGCCACAACGGAGGGCGGCCGAGAGACAGGATGTCGATCGTGGTGCGAAACACCCGATCGGCTTTTTAGTCCCCTCGAAACAGATCTTTGACAGTGTGGCCCAGCACGGGACGTGCCAAAAGCGGGAAGCAAAAGCTGGAAACAGCCGAGACTTTCAAGGCGTGGGACGACATCAGCCCGAGCAATGTTGGGAAAAGAAAAAAGATTGAATTGTGCGCTGCGCGCCTTTGAGGCGCGCGGTCCGATGGAAGAGATTCCATCAAAGTCAATTTGGAATATGAGGCACCAGCAATGGTGTTTTCATTCCGCCGAATTTTTTACGGAGAGTTTGATTCTGGCTCAGAACGAACGCTGGCGGCGTGTTTAAGACATGCAAGTCGCACGGGATCATTTTGGTAGTAATACTCGAATGGTTCAGTGGCGCACGGGTGAGTAACACGTGAATTACATGCCCTGTAGAGGGGGATAGCCCAGGGAAACTTGGATTAATACCCCATAGTCTCGCAAGAGTAAAGGTGGCCGCAAGGCTGTCGCTATAGGATTGGTTCGCGCCCTATCAGCTTGTTGGTGAGGTAACGGCTCACCAAGGCTACGACGGGTACCTGGTCTGAGAGGACGATCAGGCACACTGGAACTGAGACACGGTCCAGACACCTACGGGTGGCAGCAGTCGAGAATAATTCACAATGGGGGCAACCCTGATGGTGCAACGCCGCGTGGAGGATGACGGTCTTCGGATTGTAAACTCCTGTCATCTGGGAGTAAGACCTGGTCGTTAATAGCGGACAGGGTTGATAGTACCAGAAGAGGAAGGGACGGCTAACTTCGTGCCAGCAGCCGCGGTAATACGAAGGTCCCGAGCGTTGTTCGGAATCACTGGGCGTAAAGGGAGCGTAGGCGGCGTGGTAAGTCAGATGTGAAATCCCGGGGCTCAACCCCGGAACTGCATCCGATACTGCCGTGCTAGAGGATTGGAGAGGTAGCTGGAATTCTTGGTGTAGCAGTGAAATGCGTAGATATCAAGAGGAACACTCGTGGCGAAAGCGAGCTACTGGACAACTCCTGACGCTGAGGCTCGAAGGCTAGGGTAGCGAAAGGGATTAGATACCCCTGTAGTCCTAGCAGTAAACGGTGCACGCTTGGTGTGAGGGGAATCGACCCCCCTTGTGCCGGAGCAAACGCGTTAAGCGTGCCGCCTGGGAAGTACGGTCGCAAGACTAAAACTCAAAGAAATTGACGGGGACCCGCACAAGCGGTGGAGTATGTGGCTTAATTCGATGCAACGCGAAGAACCTTACCAAGGCTTGACATGGATTTCTAAGCACGTGAAAGCGTGTGACCCTTCGGGGAACTTCCACAGGTGCTGCATGGCCGTCGTCAGCTCGTGTCGTGAGATGTTGGGTTAAGTCCCGCAACGAGCGCAACCCT
>ENA-OFCF01000268-OFCF01000268.1-metagenomes-genome-assembly--contig:-NODE-268-length-24607-cov-4.733627_pt1 | contig 24607 bp, 26 predicted proteins | sample MGYA00153387_OFCF01 | MGnify analysis MGYA00153387
GTTGCTGTGAACATTGAAGAAGTTCGCAAGCCTGAAATTGATGCCAAGCTGATTGCAGACAGCATCACCCAGCAGCTTGAAAAACGCATCATGTTCCGCCGTGCCATGAAGCGCGCCATGCAAAACGCCATGCGTCTGGGTGCCCTGGGCATCAAGATCATGTCGTCTGGCCGTTTGAACGGTATTGAAATCGCGCGTTGCGAGTGGTACCGCGAAGGTCGCGTGCCACTTCATACCCTGCGTGCTGACATTGACTACGGAACTTCTGAAGCCAAAACTACTTATGGTGTGATTGGTGTCAAGGTCTGGGTCTACAAAGGCGATACGCTGGGCCGTGGTGATTCACCCGGTGCGCGCATGATTGATGTACCGCCAGACGACGAACGCAAACCACGCGGCCCGCGCCGCGATGCACGCCCGGGTGATCGCACCGAGCGCCCAAGCGGCCCGGGTGGTGATCGTCCAGCAGCACCACGTGGCGCTAGAGCCCCACGTGCGCCTATGGGCACCAATACCGCTCCCGCTGATGGAAGCGACAAGCCGGCAGAAGCTACCCCTGGTAGCGATGCCCCGAAAACCACCGTTAAGCGCGTCCGTAAAGCCGCGCCAGCTGCAGCAGCTGACGGTGCCAAGACCGAGTAATCGGTTAGAACAACGGAGAATTTAAATGCTGCAACCCGCACGTAGAAAATACCGCAAGGAACAAAAAGGCCGTAACACCGGCGTTGCCACTCGTGGCAGCTCGGTCGCTTTCGGCGATTTTGGTCTGAAATGCACCGACCGTGGCCGCCTGACGGCCCGTCAAATCGAAGCCGCACGCCGTGCGATTTCGCGTCACGTCAAACGTGGCGGCCGTATCTGGATCCGCGTCTTCCCGGACAAACCGATTTCCCAAAAGCCTGCAGAGGTTCGCATGGGTAATGGTAAAGGTAACCCAGAGTATTACGTGGCTGAAATTCAGCCCGGCAAGATTGTGTTTGAAATCGTTGGCGTGCCTGAAGCACTGGCTCGCGAAGCTTTCACACTGGCCGCTGCCAAACTGCCCCTGCGCACCACGTTTGTGGCTCGCATGATTGGCCAGTAATCAGGAGATGATGCAAATGAAAACGACTGAATTACGCCAAAAAGACGTTGCCGGTTTGAAGACGGAAGTTAAAGCACTGCAAAAAGCCCATTTCGGTTTGCGCATGCAAAAAGCCACGCAACAACTCAACAACACCTCGGTGCTGCGTTCAACACGCCGCTCAATCGCTCGTGCCAAAACAATTTTGACCGAAACCATTGCGAAACAAGGAGCCAAATGATGACTGAAGTAACTGCTGCAGTTAAGAAGTCCCTCAAGCGCACTTTGATCGGCAAAGTGGTGAGTGACAAGCGCGCCAAAACCGTCACGGTGTTGGTTGAGCGTCGCGTCAAGCATGAGCTGTACGGAAAAATCGTTTCACTGTCGAGCAAGTACCACGCCCATGACGAAAAGGGTGAATACAAAGCTGGCGACGTGATCGAGATCACTGAAAGCCGCCCTATCTCCAAGACCAAAAACTGGGTAGTGACCCGTTTGGTTGAGAAAGCTGCTGTCGTTTAATTCCTGATCATCAGGATCCAGACTGCAAGGTCTTTTTTAAAAATGGCTCACTTGGTGAGCCATTTTTGTTTTAATCGAATTTTTAATTCAAAACAGGAGCATCACATGATCAAAGTAGGCGACACCCTTCCAGCAGCCACCCTGATGGAGTTTTCAGAAGTTGAAGGCAACGGCTGCAGCATTGGCCCCAACGCCGTTGACGTGACTAAGGCCGTTGCTGGCAAAACCATTGCCTTGTTTGCCTTGCCAGGCGCTTTTACACCAACTTGTTCTGCCAAGCATGTGCCGGGCTATGTGGAGCACACAGCCGATTTTAAAGCTGCGGGTGTTGATGAGATCTGGTGCGTCAGTGTGAACGACGCATTCGTCATGGGTGCCTGGGCACGTGATCAAAAAACCGACGGCAAGGTGCGTATGCTGGCCGATGGAAGTGCGGCGTTTGCCCAAGCCACTGGTTTGACACTTGACCTGACCGCACGGGGTATGGGTCTGCGCAGCAACCGTTACTCAATGCTGATCAAAGACGGCAAGGTCGCCAGCTTGAACGTTGAAGGCCCTGGCAAGTTTGAAGTCAGTGATGCAGCCACTTTACTAGCGCAGGCAAAAGCGTAAAAAAACGCAGCGCCCTGCTATTAAATCAGGAGCTGTTTGCGCCCGTATTTATTGAGCCGCAGCCTTATTTATAGGTCGACTTTAAGATAATGAGCGCCCGCTATCGGGTTGTGATAGTAGGGCGGTATCTCTTCAAAGTTCAAGTCTTCGTACAGCGCCCGGGCAGATTCCATTTCAGTGAGCGTATCCAGCAGTAGGTGGTGATAGCCCGCTACCCGTGCGGCATCGAGAATCGCTTCAGCCAGTTGCCTGCCCAGCCCCAGGCGGCGAAAGCTGTTACGCACATACAGCCGTTTCATTTCGCAAGCGTTGGGATAGTCGCTGGAGATCAGTGGTCGCAATGCGCAGCAGCCAGCCAATTGGTCATCCACCAGCGCCAGCAGCAGCGCACCTTGCGGTTCTGCGTAATCGCCGGGCAGGGTTTCAAGTTCGTTGTCAAAGTTTTGAAAACACAAATCAACCCCAAGTTGCTGCGCATATTCTTCAAAAATTTGACGGGTTGCCTGAAATTCGGCAGGCGTAATGGGCGTGATGAGCTTAATCTGGGGTGAGTGCACGTTCAGGTGGGTGTTTTGTCAGTCAGAGCATCACTATACAGACAGTGCCGTGCGTCAAATTTTTAGGGTAGCCCAGTCGCGGTCACGCCGCAGATAACGGTAAATATCAAGCTGGAACTTCCCGGGAAAGTGGCCAGGCTCAAACCAGCACCTTGCATGGCGGCTATGGCAATCGGTGCGCTTGGGCAAATCGCACCTCCACTGGCGCTACAAGTGACAGATGTGCACACCAGTCCAGCACTGGAAATGTCTTTGACAATCGTGCCATCTGCAGCCGCTGGCCCGTCGTTGAAGGCCGTCACCGTGTAGCTGGTTGTTTGGCCTGCCGTCAGCGTGGTGACCATATTGGTTTTGGTAATACCCAAACTGGTGCTGATGGGGATGGTGACGGTAGCCTGTGCAATATTATTGGCAGGCGTTGGGTCGATCGTGCCGATGGGCGCAGTGACGGTCGCCTGGTTGACTTGCGTGCCGACGCCGCCCGCCGTTGCGCGCAAGACGACGGTCACACTGCTATTGGCTGGCAACGTGAAAGTCCCGTTGAACTGTGAAGACGCGACGGTCGATGCCGTCAGCGTGCCGCCACTGGCGCCTGTTGCGCTGATCAGCACCATGCCAAACAGGCCGCTGGGCAGCGTGTCTCGCACCGTCGCGTTGGTGGCCGTATTCGGCCCGGCATTACTCACAATCAGGGTGAATGACGTGGTTTGCCCATCAAGAATGACGGTGGGGGTGGCTGATTTTGAAATGCTCAGGTCGGCCTGCGGACCAATATTGATGACAACGGTCCCGGTGTTGTTGCCGGGGTTGGTGTCTGTCGTGCCAGCTGGCGCTGCGATGGTTGCGGTGTTGACAACAGCCCCCACCGTGCCTGCAACCGCCTGCAAAACAACAGTTAGCGTGCTGGCTACCGGTAGTGTTGCCGTACCGTTGAAAGCTGAAGTGGTGGTGACCCTATTGGTCAGCGTGGCGCCATTGAGACCGGCGCTTGATACAAAAGTGAGTGTGCGCATGCTCGCGGGCAAAATGTCTTGCAGCGTGGCACTGGTCACTGCACTCGGCCCGGTGTTCACAAACGTCAGCGTGAAGGTGGTGGTTTGTCCGACCGCCAAAGACGGTGTACTGGCTATTTTGGTGGCCGACAGGTCGGCACTGGGGCCAATCACCACGGTAGCCGTAGAAATGTTGTTAGTCAAAGTCGCGTCGCTGGCATCGGTGGGTGCAAAGACTGTGGCCTGGTTGACAGGCGCGCCATTGGCTGCTGCTGTGGCTTTGATCAAAATCGTCAGAATCTGGTTGACGGGCAGGGTTACCGTGCCGGTAAAGGTGTTTCCGGTGATGTTGCTGGCCGTCAGGGTAGTTGCGGCATTTGATCCGCTGGCGCTGACAAACGTCAAGGCTCCCAATCCGGCGGGCAGGCCATCAATAACCGTTGCCGCAGTTGCCTGAGCTGGGCCACTGTTGCTGATGGTCAGGGTGAACGTTGTGGTTTGACCCACCGACAAACTGGTCGGGCTGGCGCTTTTGTTGATAGCCAGGTCGGTTTGTGGCAAGCAGCGGTAGCCTGAATTGGTGACTGGATCGTTCGACGCTGGCGAGACCAGAAGATTCAAGCCGTTGTTGCCAGGCAGCGCGCCGTGCGCCGCGCCGCCCGGTGGGCTATCCCCAATATTGGTGATGCCATTAGTGCCACCACTGATGTCGATGACCATTGGCCCGCTGCGTACCACTACACCGCCGCCGCCGCCGCCGCCGCCGCTATGTGCTGAACCACCACCCAAAAAGGAATCACCGCCCTGACCGCCGCCTGCATTGACCGTCAACAAGCCGCTGGTCCAGTTTGGCGAAATCACCACCGCACTGCCGCCAGCCGCACCTGCGCCCGCCGAATCGTTGTCGGGGTTGGTGTTAGCCACGCCGCCGCGCACATCAATCGTGCCGTTGCCCGATAACGACCCCGACCGGACAAAAACAATACCGCCGCCAGTTCCGCCTGACATTTTGGCCAGGTCGCCGGCAGAGTTGCCATTTTGATCACCGGCCCCGCCGCCGCCGCCCAACACCACGCGCGAGACGCCAGCACCCCCAAAAGAGCTTCCCGGAAAAGCCGCCAGGTTGTCGCCTGTGACAGCGACGATGTTGGCGTAATCAGTGTCAACGCCCGCCCAGCCTGCACCTCGCCAGCCAAATGCGCCGCGCCCACCCGCGCCACCGTTGCCGCCGCCGCCGCCCGCGCCGTTGTGGTAGTTGCCATCACGGTAAGTGCCGCCACCGCCAGCGTTGCCCGGAGCGCCTTTGGCGTAATTAAAGTTCGCTAACGTGCCTGTACCGCCGGGGTAACCATAAATGGTGCCCGCATTCAATGTGATGGTGCCTACCCGGTCGTTGCGGTCAAAAGGTGAGCCATCCGTAAACAGCAAAGGCGGCGTGCCAGCAATGCCCTCTCCCTTGCCAGCGTGCGACACACCTGGCCCATCGTTGTAGCGATATGGGTTGTTGCCGTCCACCACACTTTGCCGACCGCCAGCGCCCCGAAAACCCTGCGCCGCCGCAAAAATGGTTTGGCCGGCAAAGTTGGTGTTTTTTGTCACATCAACTGCCACCACACCGCCATTCAGTCCGTCCCAGACCAAAGCATTGAGCTGCCCGCCCAGCGTCAGGTTGGCATACTGAGGAACGCGCACGATTTGAAAACTGCGGCGTGTGCTGTTAAAGGTCGGATCAGCCTGGACATAGGTTTTTTGCAGTGCTGCACCCACTACAAAACTCGTGGGGGTGGTGCCTACCCCTGCTGCCACATACTCATAGTTGCCCGCCCTGCAGGTACCCGCTGGTTCAGAGTAACCGTAAGCCGGGAAACCCGCCACACCATCACCATAACGGTCCGTATCGGTCTGATTGATGTCCACGCACTGCATCTGGATGATGAGAGCCATGTCGCCTACAGCGAATGCCCCTGACGCACCCCGGGCGTTGCTCAAGGCAATGGTTGGCAAACTGCCTGTGCTGTAGCTGCCATTGGCAGGTGTGTAGTAGCCATTGACGACTTCGCCCGCGGTAGTGGTTTTATTGCCGTCTTTCTGCGGGCTGACGCACACTTGCGCAGCAGCCAAAGCGGCGGTCAAAGACAAGAATATTGCCAAGCCTGCAATGGCAAGGCGGTGTAACCAACCCGTGCAACCCATATCACCTCGAAATCTATGCAACAAAGTGTATTCTCGCGTCATTTGTTGTTCTGCACCGCAGCAGCAGTATTTCTAGGGGGTTTTAACTGGCAAGTTGTGCAACCCATGCTACAAAAATGGCGCAAATGCCGAATATGACCAACGCCTGGATGCGGGTGCCAGCGGTGTCCATGGATGGTGGCACAACCACAGGCAACTGCTTGTCGCCGTGCAGCATGGGTTTGATCAGGTTTTGTTTGCGCCACAGGTAAAACGCAATCGCCGCGATGTGCAGTACCACCAGCGCCAAAATAATCCACTTGCCGATATTTTTGTGATAGTTGGTGGCCAGGTTAGATGTGGCGCTGGATACAAATCGCACCAGCGGTCCGGCGGATGCAATTTCATCGTCACTGATAAGGCCACTTCCTACCTGCGCCAATAAAACCGCCAGCAGTGCAAATACCGAGCCTGCCCCGGCCGGCGTGTGGCCAACCGAATGCTCCGGTTTGCCGCGACCTTTGAGGTAATTGATGATGCTGCGCGGCGAATAAATAAACGCTGCGAAACGTGACCAGCGCCCACCCACCAGCCCCCACACCAGCCTGAACAGCAGCAGCGCCAGCACCGTCAATCCGATGCGAAAGTGCCAGACCATCGCATTGCCGCCTACATTGCCCGTCACAAGAAGGCCAACAATACACAGCGCAAGCGCCCAATGAAAAACCCGTGTTGGCAAATCCCAGATGCGGACGGTGTGCAATGGGCTGGATGCTGAGGAAGAGTTCAAGTGTGCTCCTGGCTGTCTAATGGTTTACAACGACAATTTATGCTGGCGGGTGGCGAAATGGACGCAACGGCTGATCAGGGCTTTCCCTTGTAGCCAAGAATACTGCGGAACTTGACAATTCTGGCTAAACTCCAGCTGTCTGGGACAGACTGTCGCATACACCACCTGACCAGCATTTTAATTTTATAACCCACGAGGAATCCGTATGAAAGCTCTTGCCTGCATCGCTGCTGCCGCCGCCCTGGTTGCTTTTACCGCCCCCGCTTCGGCCCAGTTTGCCAAACCCGAAGACGCCATCAAATACCGCCAAAGCGCCTTCAGTGTCATGGGCACTCACTTCGGTCGTATCGGCGCCATGGTTAATGGCCGCGTCCCGTTTGATGCAAAAGTTGCCTCTGAGAATGCAGACATCGTCGCCGAAATGGCCAAACTTCCATGGGCTGCGTTTGGCCCAGGCACTGACAAGGGTGCCATTCCTACCCGCGCCAAGGCTGAGTTGTTTGCACAGCCCGCCAAAGCCAAGGAATACAGCGACAAGCTCATCGCTGAAAGCGTCAAGCTCTCTGCCGCTGCCAAAACAGGCAGCGCCGACGCCCTGAAAACCGCTTTTGGCGCAACTGCAGCCACCTGCAAAGCCTGCCACGACGACTTCCAGGCCAAGTTATAATTTGCGCTTGCTCCTAAATTAGGAGCTGCTTGCGCCCGTATTTGTTGGGCTGAAGCCTGATTTCATGCGTTAAAAAGGCCTGTTTTGATGATAAACAGGCCTTTTCTGCGTTTGGGCAACGCAGATGTCGAATTTGCCGCAGTTTGCAGATTCTTAACTGTTGTTCGCACACCAATCCGGCATACTGACCTGAATTTTCACCACGAGGAGTTCCCGCATGCAACGCAGACAATTTAATCAAGCCGCCATTGGCGCTCTGGTACTGGCAACCTACAGCCAGGCGTACGCCCTGTCGCTTGGCGACCTGGCAGGCATCTCCAACAAAGACGCCAGCGCTGGCCTGAAAACCGCGCTTGAAAAAGGCGCGCTGGCGGCTGTGGCTTTGCTCGGCCAGACCGACGGCTTTTTTGGCAACGACAAGGTTCGTATCCCGCTCCCGGGTTATTTGAACGACGTGGCCGGGTTGCTTAAAAACCTGGGCCAAGGCAAACGTGTTGACGAGCTGACCCTGTCGCTCAACCGCGCCGCCGAGGCAGCTGTGCCGATGGGCAAAACCCTGCTGGTCAATGCCGTGCGCAACATGAGCGTGCTGGACGCCAAAAATATTTTGACAGGCGGCGACACGTCCGTCACCGCTTTTTTTGCCGACAAAACCCGCGCACCTTTGGGCATCACGTTTTTGCCCATCGTCACCAAAGCCACTGAAAAAGTCGGCCTGCTTAACAAGTACAACGAGTTCGCAGGCAAGGCCGCTGGCTTTGGCCTGGTCAAAAAAGAAGACGCCAACATTCAGCAGTATGTGACGGGCAAGTCACTTGACGGCTTGTACCTCATCATTGGCGAAGAAGAAAAGAAAATCAGGCGCGACCCGGTCGGCACTGGCAGCGCGATTTTGAAGAAGGTGTTCGGTGCGATGAAGTAAGTCAATCGCCGCGAATGCGGCCAGCAGCCTTGAAATAAAGCTAAACGCGGCAACTCTGCGCAGCGCGCCCGCGCTCATGCCGTAGTGACTTAAAAGGCGAAGGGCAAAAAAGTGGATAAGTGGAAAAGTCAGCATTCATGCGGCCTGTGACGTGTTCGTCAGCCCTCAGCTGCCCTTTTTAGGATCGGTGCCATCTCAGTTGCGGCCAGTGTTTTGCGGCCAGTCACAGGTTGACAACGCAGATGCATTGATGACCGCAGTGTGAAAAATGATTTAGAAATTCGCAAGTGTCCCAAGCAAATACTTCACTAGTCATTTTGGGTTGTTGCTACAAAAATCTTTTCTTCTGTGCCGGGCACAACTGCAAATATTGCAGCGCTTGGCTCATTCGCATAGCAGCGGACATCCACGGAGAAGATCGCACCATGTTCAAGTTTACTAACCACAGAGCACTTGCAGTTGTTGCGTTGCTGGTCGCGGGGGCAACGACTGCAACGGCAGACACTCTCCAAAAAATAAGTATTTCGTCAACCATTCATTTGGGCTTTCGGAGCAACAACGTTCCGTTTTCATATGTCGATAAGTCTGGTAACCCGCAGGGCTACTTGGTTGACATCTGCAAGAAGATGGCATTGGCGGTCGCCCGTGAGCTGAAGATACCGCAGCTTAAAACCACTTGGATACCCGTTGGCCCAAACGAGCGAAACAGTGCGCTCAACGATGGTTTGATTGACATCGATTGTGCAGACTCGACGGTGACAACGCAGTCGCAAAAAACGGTAGCCTTCAGTGTGCCGGTGTTCGTTTCGTCAACCCGAATGGTAGTCAGCAAGAAATTGTCCGGCAACGACTTAGGTGTGCTGAGTGGAAAAAAGTTTGTGACCACTTCGCAAGCTGGCAACGAGGCCATGCTGCGGTACGTGCTCTCCCAGACGGGTGTAGTGGCCGAGCCCGTGGTTGTCAGAACGCCGAAAAGAGCGCTTGAGTCGCTGCAATCGGGCGCGTCACAGGCCTGGTTTGCAGACGACGCTACGCTATTTGCCGCGCAGCTTGAGAGTAAACAGATGGGGGAGTTGCAAGTACTGCCTAAGATTTATTCGATACGCCCCAAAGCCTTAACTTTCAGGCGGGAGGACGACAGGATGCGGGCATTTATGCTGCGCCAAATGAGGGAGCTGATCAGCACAGGTTTATTGCTAAAAACCTACGACCAATGGCTCAATGCACCGTTGCCAGACAGCGGGATCAACTTGTCGGTACCTCTGAATTACTTGCTGAGGGAAAGCTGGAAAACACCAACCGACACCTACGTTGACTACTCGTATGGTCACCTGCCCGATTGATGCCTGGCTTGATGGAGTATCCAACTGCGAAAGGCAGCCAGCACAGGCACATCAACCCGATCGGCTTTGAAGCACAGGTAATGTCCTTGATCCACGGTGATGGCCTTCCCGCACGGCACAACAACCGAGCCACTGGACAACTCATCCAGTACCAAAATGCGCGGTACCAACCCCACGCCCAGCCCGCTGACAACCGCTTGAATCATGGCTGAATATTGGGCAAAGCGCGGGCCAGACTGTACTGCTGACTCCATGACACCGTGGCTGGCAGCCCATTGACGCCAAGCGCTAGGCGCGCCTTCATGATGAAGCAAGGTACTCTTGGCGACTTCTGCAGGCAAGCTCAACCGTTCATTGGTTACCAGCGTTGCTGCAGCAATCAGCACAAACTCTTTACCTGCGATGTAGTCACTGACGACACCGGGCCATTCGCCATGACCGTAGCGTATCGCCACATCGACTCCAGGTGGCATCTCTTCAAATGGCCCCAGGTGCTGACTAAAACTAAGGGTCACGTTAGGCGTGGTTCTGCGAAAGTCAGGTAGCCGGGGGATGAGCCATTTGGTTAAAAAGGTGGGTACGCTGGCAAGCGTCAAAACACCCGAATTACCGCCCGATGATTGCATCTCAAATGTTGCCGTTTCCAGAGCGCGCAAGTTGCTGGAAATTTTCTGCCAGTAGATTCTGCCATCGGCTGTCAAGGCTATGCCGCGACCATTTTTTTTCAGCAAGGTACGGCCAACAAACTCCTCCAAACTGCTGACCTGCTTGCTGACGGCACTGACGGTAACGCACAGCGAATTGGCCGCTTGGGTCAGGCTTTCAGCGCGCGCAACAGCATCAAATGCCAGCAGTTCGTGAATAGTGGGGCAAAGTCTTTTCATGGGTGACCAATTGGATACATCTGTAGGGTTTATGACAGTCGATGATGACAAGCAAATGAAAAAAAGTTTCTATTTATTCAACTGTTGCCGCCAATTGCTCAACCACACAGACAGAGAGGCTCGTTAATATTAGCCTCAATTGATTTTCATCTCAAACCGTCTCTAGACACTTCACTATTCAGCAACTCATCAAGCGCTGACAAAAAATTCAACTGCTGTGGTCAAAAGTATTTCTATTGCTTACCTGTGCTATTTGCTGCTGCCCATGGCGTTGCTGCTGGTTGGCAGTGTGGGCGATAGCTGGACCAATACCTTGTTGCCGACGGGTTTGACAACACGCTGGTACCAGGACTTGTGGCTGGACACTTCATTTCGCAAAGCCTTTGGCACCAGCCTGGTGGTGGCGCTCAGTGCTTGCGCCATCAACACGGTGCTGGCACTGCCGCTGGCCTATTCGCTGTACCACCGCGCTGGCCAGGCGGGCAGCTGGGCGGCGCGGCTGGTCAGCGCCATGCCGGTGGCTGTCCCCACCATCACGCTGGGTTTTGGTTACCTGATGGTTTTTAACACCGACTGGCTACCATGGCTGGGCTCACTGCCGCTGTTGATTGCCGCGCACACCATTTACACCCTGCCGTATTTGACGAATACGCTGCTGACTGACCTGAAGCACTTGCAGCTCAATGCACTTGAAGATGCCGCCGCCACGCTGGGCGCATCGCCCTGGGCGCAATTTTCGGGCGTAGTGCTTCCCAATTTGCGGCACAGCCTGATCAGTGGTCTGGTGATGGTGGCGGCGTTGTCGGTGGGCGAGTTTGGCTTGTCAAACTTGCTGACAAGCTTTCAGTTCCGGACTTATCCAGTTGTGCTGTTGCAGGCGTTTTATGGTGCGACCGGTTTTGCCTGCGCGGCGACGGTTATTTTGCTGTTGCTGGCTGCAACCTCCGCGCTGGTGTCGTCAAGCCTGGGTAACAGAACGAATACCAATACGAATACGCGAGTCAGAGCATGAGCCTTGAATTTCAAAACGTCAGCTACCACTACCCAGCTACAAACCAGGGCTTGAATGATTTGACGCTGTCAGTCAAAGCAGGCGAGCTGGTTGCCGTAATAGGCCCGAGCGGTTCGGGCAAGTCCACTTTGCTCAAGCTGGTGTCCGGGCTAACCACCGGGCACAGCGGCAGCATCAAACTGGGCGGGCAAGACCTGGCAAACACGCCGGTGCATATGCGCAACATTGGCATGGTGTTTCAAAACTACGCACTGTTCCCGCATCTAAATGTGTTGGGCAACATTGCCTACGGCTTGAAGCTGCGCAAAGTCCCCCAAGACCAGCGTGAAGCCAAAGCCAAAACGCTGCTTGATGCCGTAGGCATGTCGGCTTTTGCAGACCGCGACACTTCCCAACTGTCTGGCGGGCAACAGCAGCGCGTAGCGCTGGCGCGTGCCTTGGCGATTGACCCGCAAGCCTTGCTGCTGGACGAACCCCTGGCCGCGCTTGACGCCAGCATACGTGGCCAGTTGCGGGACCAGATACGCGAGATTCAAAAGCGCTTTAACGCCACCACGCTGCTGGTCACGCACGACCAGGAAGAGGCTTTGGCCATGGCCGACCGGGTGGCTGTGCTCAAAGACGGTTGCCTGCTGCAACTGGCCACGCCGAAAGATATTTACGAGCGCCCCGTCAGCACGGCAGTGGCGCAGTTTGTCGGTTTGTCGACGATTTTCAAAGGCACGGTGTTAGCGCAAGACCTGATCGATTTTGACTTTGCAAAGTTGATCGCGCCCACACATAACCGCAGCGCTGGGCAAACTGTGTACGCCCTGATCCGGCCTGAGCATGTGCAGGTTGACCCGGCCGAAAACGCAATAAATCGTATGGCAGGTCATGTTTGCTCGCAGCGTTACCTGGGCTCGGTGCTGCGTTCTGACTTTTCAATACCGGGCGCAAACGCTGTCCTGTTGTGCGAATCGCGCAGCTTGCCCCAAAGCGCAGTTGCGGTCAACCCTGACCATATTTGTTTGCTCGATAGTTGATTTTTTAACCCTAACCTTCCCAAGGAGTTCTTATGAAACGCAGAAATATTCTTCAAGTTGCAGCCGCGCTGCCCATTGCGGGGTTGCTGGCGCCAAGCGCTTTTTCATTTACTGGCCCCGAGCTGTACGCAGGCGAAAAAGCCCTGTATGCCGAGGCTGAAAAAGAAGGCCTCGTGGTGTCGTTTGACACCGGGCCTGAGTGGGCAAACTGGAAGGCCTTGTTCCGCGACTTCAAAAAGCGCTACCCAGAGGTTGAGTTGACCTACAACGACCTCGGTTCAGCAGCGACCGTGGTGGCACTTGAAAAAACACGGCGCCGCCCGCAGGCCGATACCGCTTACTACTTTGCAGCGTCAGCAGTAGATGCAGCCAAAAAAGATGTGGTTGCGCCCTTCAAACCCATTAACTTCGAAAAGCTGCCACCGGTCTTTCGCGAGGCTGAAGGCCGATGGTTCACCATTCATACGCTGAACATCGCGTTTTTGGTGAATAAAAAACTGGTTAAAAATGTGCCAACTGGCTGGGCAGATTTGCTCAAACCCGAATACAAAAATACTGTGGTCTATCTTGACCCACGTTCAACCGGTGTGGGTCAAGTCATTGCCTTTGCAGCGGCTTACGCCAACGGCGGCAGTGTTGACGACGTCAAGCCTGGCATTGACTATCTGGCCAAATTGCACGCCGCAGGTAATGTGCAGCGGGTTGAAGGTACCACGCCGTACGCCAAGTTTTTGAAAGGCGAGATCCCGATCTGGATTGGCTATGAGAACGATGGCCTAAAAGCCAAGCATGTTGACGGCATGGGCGATGGGGTGGAGGTTGTAATACCTAAAGAAGCCAGCGCCGCCGCGCCGTATGCCATCAGTTTGGTCAAGGGCGGCCCCAACCCCAACTCGGGCAAGCTGTGGCTCAACTTCATCATGAGCGAAGCCGGACAGTCGCTGTTTGCACAGGGTTTTGTACGTCCTGCTGTGCCGGGCATTATGCTGGCGCCTGACATTGCAGCAAAAATGCCCGCCGCCCCACAGTTGCGGCCACTTGATGTGGTGAAAGCGTCTGCCGCAAAGCCAGAGGTTGACAGGCTTTGGGCTGCAGCGGTGTTGACCAAATAAAGCGGACCCAGATGATCAAACGCTTCGGTGCATGGCCTGCCTGGCTGATGATGGCGCTCTTTTTAGGCGCGCCACTGGCAGCGCTGGTGCCCGAGGCTTTTGGCGGTGGTGGCGCAGTATTTGTGCGGTTACTGAGCGACCCGCAATTTATGGTGGCGGTGCGCAACACGCTGCTGCTGGGGTTGATCTCGGGCGTGCTGTCGGCACTGGTCGGCACCGCCATTGCTATTGAACTGGCGCGTCAAAGTCCGCGGCGACGTCAGCTCATGCTGTCGCTGCTGAGCTTGCCGCTGGCGTTTTCCGGGTTGGTGATTGCCTATGGTTTTATTCTGGCGTTTGGCCGCGCAGGTTTTGTCACGCAGTTGTTGGGCATGGCTGGGGCTGACACGGCTGTCATTGGCAGCTGGATTTACAGCGTTGGCGGCTTGGCATTTGCCTATGCCTATTATTTGATTCCGCGCGTCGCACTGCAGCTGTACCCGGTGTTTGCCAATCTTGATGCTGCTCCCACGCTTGCGGCGCGCACGCTGGGCGCAACACCCTGGCAGGCATGGCTGCACACGGTGTTGCCTGAAGTTGCGCCCGCTGTTTTGGCGTCAGCCTTTTTTGTGTCGAGCGTGGCGATGGGCACTTACGGCACGGCCCTCGCTTTGGTTGGTACGCAACTAAATATTTTGCCGCTGATGCTGCTGGCCAAGGTGGGGGACGGCGGCAGTGACTTTGCAGCTGCGGCGGCCATGTCGCTGATGCTGATGTTTTTATGTACGCTGGTTTTAGGAGCGGGTGATGTTGTTGGCAACCGAAGAAAAAGCCGTTAATCGAGTCGTCACTGAGCTTGAGCAGCGTATTGCGGCACTTCAAAAAAGCCCGCAACGCTTCAAGCAAGCCATTGCGCTGGTGGGCCCGGGCGATGGTGATGCACGATTGTGCGATGCGGCCCACCACATAGCTCAGCGCCTGGCCCATTGCGGCTTGTCAATCGTTTGCGGCGGGCGCGGCGGCGTCATGGAGGCTGCATCTCGCGGTGCTTATGAAGCAGGTGGCATCGTCATTGGCCTGCTGCCAGAAAATGACGATCAGGCCGCCAATGCCTATCTGACCGTTGCCATTCCGACAGGCATGGGCGAAATGCGTAACGCGCTGATTGCGCGCAGCAGCCTGTGCCTGGTGGCCATTGGCGGCGGCATGGGAACGCTGTCTGAAATGGCTTTTGGGCTAAAGCTGGGCAAGCCCGTTTTTTGTCTGTATCCCGAGTTTGACTTGCCTGGTGCTCATGGCGCGGTTGATGTGGATGATGTCGTAACGCAGGTACTGGACTGGCTGGTAAAGCAATAACCTGGTATGCACTGGCAACGCGATATCAAAAAAGGTGTTTGACGCGATGCAGCAAGCCGACGCTGCGCCTCCTCGTCAGGTAGCCGAATCCTTGCGCAGCCGTGACTCCAGCGCTTTGGTCTCGGTGATGTCGACAAACGTGATGACCGCGCCATCAATCACGTTGTCAATGCGTCGATACGGCATGATGCGCACCGAAAACCAGCGGGCGTCGCTGGTCAAAATCTGCTTTTCACTGATCACCAGCGTGCGTACTGTCTCGCTGACATCGTCTTGCAGTGCGGGGTACTGCAGGCTGGTGGTCAGGTCGCTTAGCGGCCTGCCAATATCGCTTTCCCTCAAACTGATGATTTTGGATGCCCGCTCTGTGTAGCGCCTGACGTTTAGTTTTTTGTCCAGAAACAGCATCGCAATGTCGGTGCTGTTGAGCAGGTTTTTCAAGTCGCTTTGCGCCATGGCCAGGTCGTCGAGCTTGGTGTGCATTTCGGCGTTGATGGTTTGCAGCTCTTCGTTCATCGACTGCATTTCTTCTTTGGACGTGGTCAGTTCTTCATTCGCGGACTGCAGTTCTTCGTTGGTTGACTGCAGCTCTTCATTGGAGGACTGAAGTTCTTCCTTCGAGGCGCGGGTTTCTTCACGCAGGGTTTGAATTTCATCGCGAAAAAGTTGTATTTCTGCGGCATGGCCGGTGAGTAACGCCACTTTTGTCTTGCGGCGACTGCGGCCCGCGGGTATGAAGGCAACATCGCGAAACACAATCATCAGCATGCCAGCCAGGGCGGCGGGTTCGCGGACGGCTTGCACGGTCACGTCAACAATCTGCGCCGCATCCGAAACCTGTATTTGCAAGTTGGGCATCTGCACAGCCTCGGTCTGCGTAGCGGCCAGCTTCAACGCGGCGGTTAAAGGCGCGCGCAGGCCCTCGCGCACCATGGCGTGAAAGTTCCAGTTGGCTTTGCCTGCAGCGGGCTCCAGGTATTTGCCTGTGCGCCCGCTGATGTACACAATGTCTCCTTCGCTGTTGACCACCACCGCCGCAGGCGCATAAACCTGCAGCAGCACCCGGTCAGCCGCCGCCTGCAGGCTGTCAACAGGGCTGGTATCAAGGCTTAAGGATGGCGGCATCGGAGGCTCCTTTTTAATGCGTGAGAGGAACGGTTGCGATTTCAACAGGAAATCCGGGTTGCTGCCGGGGACGTTGTCCTGGCGCAAATACAGACGCAGCTTTGACTCAAGCGTGGTGAAGAGGTGACTAAAGCGGCCCATGGTTTCAGAGCTGCCCAGCAACACGACGCCGCCTGAGCGCAGGCTGTAATGAAACAGCGGCAGCAAACGCCGCTGCAAGGTGGCGTCGAAGTAAATCATCAGATTGCGGCAGCACAGCAAATCAAGTTTCGTAAACGGCGGGTCCAAAATGACATCGTGTTGCGCAAACAGCACCATTTCGCGAATACGTTTGGCGATGCGGTAGTTTCCTTCGGTCAAAGTAAAAAACTGATGTAACCGTTCAGGCGACACGGCGCCGCTAATAGTGGGCGGGTATTGCCCAAGGCGGGCTGTGGCAATAGCATCAGGGCTCAGGTCAGACGCGAAAATCTGCAGACTGCACTGTCGGTAGCGCGGCAGCCGTTCAATCACTTCGGTAAAAGCGATGGCCAGCGAATAGGCTTCTTCACCCGTCGAACAGCCCACCACCCACGCACGCAAATTGCTCCCAGGTTCCCGGCGGCTTAGCAACTCCGGCAGCGTGACGTCGACCAGCTGCTGCCAGACCAGTGGATCCCTAAAAAAGCTGGTGACACCAATCAGCAATTCTTTAAACAGCAGATCGGTTTCTTGCGGGTTACTCCGCAAAAACTGTGCATACAGCGCTGGCGTTTCAATCGCATGGATGGCCATGCGGCGCTCAATGCGGCGATTGAGCGTGTTGGGCTTGTAGTTTGAAAAATCGTGGCGTGTGCGGTCTTGCAGCAGTTTAAAAATATCGTCCAGTGAATCGATCTTGTAGCCCCTTGGCAACGCAGCACTGCCAGCCTGTGGCGAGTGGGCAGAGCCAGCAGGCACAAAGCGCGCTATGTATTTAAAAATCAACCCAGGCAAGGCCGCAGGCGCAGCGATGATGTCGGCACAGCCCGACGCAATAGCGGAATTGGGCATCGAGTCAAACTGTGCCGTATCAGGCTGCTGCACCACCATCAGGCCGCCCAGCGCCTTGATGGCTTGCAGTCCCAGCGTGCCATCTGTGCCCATGCCCGACAGCACCACAGCTACGGCGCGATCGCCCTGAGACCTTGCCAGTGACGAAAACAAAATATTGATCGGCATCCGCAAGCCGCGTGGCTCTGAAGGCTTGTCCAGGTGCAGCGCGCCGTTGCTTAAACTGAGCTCGGTATTGGGCGGTATCACATACACGCAGTCGGGCTCGATCATCTTGCCGTTTTCTGCTTCGCGTACCGGCATGGGCGTGATGCGCTGCAGCAGCTCTGCCAGCATGGCTTTTTGGGTGGGGTCAAGGTGCTGCACCACCAGATAAGCCACGCCACTATTTAAGGGGACTTGCTTGAAAAATTCTTCCAGTGCAACCAGGCCGCCCGCCGACGCGCCAATGCCGACGATGCGCATGACGTCACTCGCAGGATTATTTGCAATGGCGGGCATATCGGAGGTCATGAGATCTGGGTACGTGTAGCAAGAAGGTCAAACTTCAATAGTATGCGCGCATCGCAAGTCTGCGAGTTGCCCATGTGGATGCTGCCGGGTGCTTCAACTTCAGGTGGCGGGGCGGTCAGGCAACAGGCGGTCTGTCTCGCGCTTGACGACTTGGTAACACTCACAGGCGTTTGCCAGCAGGCCAGGCCGGTCAAGCATGCTGATATGCCCACGTCTGTAGTTAATCAACCCCAACTCAAGCAACCTGCCAGCAGCCTCGCTGATGCCCTCCCGGCGCACGCCAAAAATGCCCGCAATCAGTTTTTGCGTTACGGGCAGGCTGTTGCCTTCTGGCAAACGATCCATGCAATCCAGCAGCCAGCAACACAATTGCTGATCTATCGGGTGGTGGCGATTGCAGACTGCGGTTTGCGCCATCTGGGTGATGAGTGATTGCGCAAAGCGGAGCAGCAGGCGCATGACTGCACCGTTGCGGTCAAACTCGGCTTTCAGTGCAGCTATTGGTATTTTGAAAGCTTCGCCAGCATTCAGCGCCATCGTGTTGCGAAGTGGCATTGCGTTGCCCATCAAGGCCGGTATTCCAACCATTCCCTCACGGCCTATAAACGCCACTTTTGTAAAACTGCGGTCACCGACAGGAACCAATACCGTGAGAATGATATTGGCTGGAAAATAGGCATATTCCAGATCGCCATGCAAGTTGCCAAGCACGTCACCAGCGATCAGTTCAACCCTATCCATGTCGGGCAAAAGTCGTTCAAGTGCATCCTGGGGTAGCACCGCCAGCAAGCGATTGGCCTGTACGTCTGAGCGTAGCTTTAACGAGTTTTGGCGCGCAGCTATTTGGAACATGGTCAGCCAATGCGGGTCAAAAGTTTTGGCTCAAGTCTGCGGGCTTGGGACGGAAATATCGTTTACTTCCACTACGACCACCAGGCAGTGCTGCCCGCCCGGGGCGCTACTTGCAATCACCTCCAGATATCTGAACCTTTTGGTGTCAAAAGCCTGGATCCTGCAATTGTGGCGCGAACTGCTGGTGAGCGCCTGTTTGAACAGCGCCAGCAACGCGGACTGGCTGTCGGGTGCCGCCAGTTGGCTGATGTTGCAACTGGCCAGATCGTCGCGCTCAATCCCCAACAGGCGTGCAGCCGCAAAATTTCCTTCCATGACTTGACCTGTGGCGGTCACCATGAAATAGGCAACCGGCGCAAAAGCATAAAGATCGGCCAGTTGCTGTGTTGACTGCTCCTGCGCCAGACGCTCTTCGTCCATATATTCATGTTGCAGGTCAAGTTCAACCTGGTGGACTTGAAGTTCATGCAGAAGCTTGAGCGCATCGCTGGCCGATGCCGGATCGCTGGCAAGACGGTGTAACAGCGCCAACGGTGCTGCACCAATCGACCAGCCATGTGTTGCCGGGGCACTGCCGCCGCGAATACTGGCTTCTGCCTTTTGGCGCAGTTGTGCATGGATGCTTGGCTCTTTAAGGGTGTTTGACATTTGAACTTCGGGTCTTTGGCAGGAATGGTTTTATCGTATCTCTTTAATGTGCATTGGGCGAGTACAAAAAACCTTGTTTGAAGGGTCCATCTTTCTACAGTGAGTTACCCGTTTGGCGAAAGGTGTCCAGTCGGGCACTGCCCGTTACCAGAATTTGCTGGTCTGTCATGCGCCCGTCAACCAAGCCTTTGAGCCAGCTCGCAATTCGCATCATTTCAGTCGTTTAGTGCAAGCTCAAGCCAAAACCGGGTCGAGAACAGTCTTTTCAGGCCGTTTTTACCCATCAAATAAGTCTTTAGGTCAATAAATACGGGCGCAAGCAGCTCCTAAAATAATAGCAAACCTACAGCACCTTGCGCGCCATGGCCAGGCGCTGCTCCAGGTAAGCGCCGTAAAAATCGGGCACGGCAATGCCAATCAGGCGCTCGGCCAACTCCTGGCCTTGGCTGCCGATGAACAGGACGGTCGGCGTGAAGGTGGCTTTCCAGGCTTTGACTTGGGCTGCGGCCGTGGTGGGTTTGCCGTCAAAACCGATCAAGCGTGCGCTGCGGTTGGAAATGTCTAGCTGCCAGGCTTGCAAGCCTGCTTCTGGCAGTAGCGGCAACAAGTAGCTGCGGCGCACCAGCTCGCAGTACACGCAGCCGGGCAGGCTGATGAGCAGTACCAGTGGCTGGCCTTGGGCTTTGGCGGCTAGCGCTGCTTGCGAGAGTGAGGTGGGAACGGGCAGGGCGGTATCTTTGGCTTGTGCCCATGCAGCGGACAGTGCCAATGCGCCCGCCAATCCTTTTGAAAACCGCCTTCTGCCTATCTGCATGTCAAATAACCTTCTTACCTTTTAGGTCAGACAACTTCGCGTCCGGGTAGTTCAACACGCTGCGCAGCACATCGCTTGTGTGCTGGCCCAGCAGCGGCGGCGGCAGGTCAGTACGAACAGGCGTGGCGCTGAGTTTGAGGGGGCTGGACACCAGCCGCAAATCATTCTGGTGCGGGTGCTGCCAGTTCGTGACCATGTTGCGCGACTGAATGTGTGGGTCGGCAAACACTTCGGCCAGGTTGTTGATCGCGCCGCACGGTACTTTGGCGGCTTCAAGCGCGGCCAGCCAGTCGGCTTTGCGGCGGGTGCGCATCACGGTTTCCAATAAGGGCACCAGCTGCGCACGGTTTTTGACCCGGTCGCGGTTCAGCGCGAACAGCGGGTTCACGCCCAGCTCTGGAATACCTGCAACGTGACAGTACTTGACGAACTGCGCGTCATTGCCCACGGCGATGATGATGTGGTCTTTGCTGCCATCCGCCGCAGCCGCAACCTCAAATACTTGATACGGGACGATGTTCTGGTGCGCGTTGCCCATGCGTGCCGGCACGTTGCCACTGACCAGATAGTTGGCACCCAGGTTGGCCAGCATGGCGACCTGGGTATCAAGCAGCGCCAGGTCCACTTGTTGGCCTTCGCCCGTTTTTTCAGCGTGGCGCAGTGCGGCGAGTATGCCGACTGTGGCGTACATGCCAGTCATCAGGTCAGCCACCGCCACACCTACTTTTTGCGGACCACCCTGCAAGTCGTCACGCTCCCCGGTCACGCTCATCAACCCACCCATGCCTTGGATGGCGTAGTCGTACCCTGCCCGGTCAGCATAAGGCCCGGTTTGGCCGAAGCCGGTGACAGAGCAATAGACGATGCGCGGGTTGATGGCCTTGATGCTGGGGTAGTCCAGGCCGTAGCGCGCCATGTCGCCGACCTTGAAATTCTCAACAAACACATCGCAATGCACGGCCAGCTCGCGTATCAGTGCTTGCCCGGCGGGCTGGGCGATGTCACAGGTCACGCTGCGCTTGTTGCGGTTGGTGCCCAGGTAGTAGGCGGCTTCCGGCGTGTCTTTGCCCGCAGCGTCTTTTAAAAACGGCGGACCCCAGGTGCGGGTGTCGTCACCTGTTTCAGGACGTTCAATTTTGATAACGTCAGCACCCAGGTCGGCGAGTGTTTGGGTACACCACGGGCCTGCCAGAACGCGGGACAGGTCGAGGACGCGAATACCGCTTAAAGAATGGGATGAAGTCATTTAGCCATTTTTGCATTGATTGATCACAGGCCAGCCTGCAATTGCCTGTAAAGTGCCATGTTCACTTATCAATGATCAGATCGATGCGATTTTTAATTTATGCGGTGCTTGCAGGAGCCAGTTTGGCGGCTTGCAACCCGACGTTCAACTGGCGCGACGTGCGGCCTGACGGCACGCAACTGGCGCTTTTGATGCCGTGCAAACCTGACAAAGCGCAAAAAACCGTGCCTATGGCTGGCCAGCCCACCGAGTTGATGCTGCTCAGTTGTGATGCGGGCGGCGTGACCTTTGCCGTGACGGTGGCAGATGTGAAGGACGTGTCAAAAGTAGCGGTCACGCTGGCTCAGTGGCAAAGCGCGACGCTGGCCAATATCAAAGCCTCGCCGACCACACCGGGCGTTCCATTCAAGCTGGCGGGTTCGGCCAGTGGCGCAGTCATTGTCAAGGCGATTGGCCAACGCGCCAGCGGCCAGGCTGTCAGTAGCCAGGCCGCTTACTTTGCGCAGGGCTCACAAGTGTTTCAGGCGGTGATGTATGCCGACAAAATTTCGCCTGATGTTGCAGAAACTTTTTTTTCGGGTTTTAAGTTTGAATAAGTCGCTATCCTCCACTTCCACATCAGCAGGCCTGCTTGATAAAAAAACAGCCGTCATTGTTTTTTTGGCCTTTGCTGCTGCCTATAGTTTGTCTGCGCTGGTTCGCGCCATCATTGCCACGCTCTCGCCGGTGCTCAGTCAGGAATTTACTTTGCAATCTCGTGACTTGGGGCTGCTGGCGGGGGGCTACTTTTTGGGCTTTGCGGCGACCCAGTTGCCGTTGGGTACTTGGTTGGACAAGCATGGCCCCAAGCGTGTGATTGTGTGTTTTCTCGCTGTTGCGGTACTGGGCTGCTTGATGTTTTCAAGCGCCAGTAGTTTTACCGGTTTGCTGGTGGGCCGGGTGTTGATTGGCATGGGCGTAAGCGCCTGCCTGATGGCGCCGCTGAGCGGCTTCAGGCGCTGGCTGGACACGCCGAGTCTGATGCGCGCCAACTCCTGGATGCTGATGAGTGGCTCGCTCGGTATGCTGGCGTCAACTCTGCCGGTGCAGTGGCTGCTGCCGCTGGTCGGCTGGCGGGCGTTGTTTTGGGGTTTGGCGGGTTTGGTGTTTTTAGCGATGGTCGTGATCGCGTTCGTCGTGCCGAAATGGGCACTTGATTCAAGCGCAAAAACAGACACACCCGCTGGCTACGCCGAAATCTGGAAAAGCCGTTATTTTCAGAAGCTGTCGCCATTGGCATTTTTCAATTACGGCGGTTTGGTGGCCGTGCAAACGCTGTGGGCCGGCCCGTGGATGGTCAAGGTCGCGGGCTACACCCCGCTTGAAGCGGCTACTGGGCTGTTTTACATTAACGCCGTCATGCTGCTGACCTTCTGGAGTTGGGGCTTGGTCAATCCGTATCTTGCCAAAACAGGCTGGCACACCGACAGACTGATCAAGTGGGGCGTTCCCTTCAGCCTGATGGCACTGGCTGCCAATATTGTGGGCGGTGCTGCCACGGGTTGGGTGGGTTGGGCGGTGTTTTGTGTGGCATCAACCGTCATCAGCCTGTCGCAACCGGCAGTCGGCATGGCGTTTAAGCCAGCGCTGGCTGGTCGTGCGTTGTCGGCTTTCAATCTGATTATTTTTGCAGGCGTATTCACGGTTCAGTGGGGCATTGGGCTGCTGGTCGATGCCTTTGCCGCGCTGGGCCTGGCGCAAATTGCCAGCTTTCAGGCGGCTTTCAGCGTGTTTTTGTGTTGTTGTATTGCCGCCTACGCTTATTTTTTGCGCGTGAAAGTTGATAATTAGAAGTTATGAACGGCATTTTCATCATCGCCCACGCCCCGCTGGCATCCGCCCTGCGCCAATGCGTGCTGCATGTTTTCCCCGACAACCCGGCAGGTGTGATCGCGCTGGACGTGCAGCCCAACATACCGCCTGAAGAAACACTCGCGCAAGCACGGATTTTGTTCAAGCAAATGGGCACCTCGCACGCGCTGGTGTTGGCTGATGTGTTTGGTGCCACGCCTTGCAATGTGGCGCAAAAGCTGGTCGATGGTGTCAATTCAAAACTCATAGCAGGCATCAACCTGCCCATGCTGCTGCGTACCGTGTCTTACCGCCACGAGCCGTTAGACGCACTGATCGTGCGGGCACTGGCAGGCGGCACACAGGGCGTGATGCAAGTCGCCGTCACCGCACCACAAAATCAAGCCAAAAGAAAACATGATCCAAACGACCACGACCATCAGCAATAAGCTCGGCTTGCACGCGCGCGCATCCGCCAAACTCACCAAACTGGCGGGCAGCTTTGCCTGCGAGGTGTGGATGAGCAAGGGCGAGCGCCGCGTCAATGCCAAAAGCATCATGGGCGTGATGATGCTGGCTGCCGGAATTGGCAGCACGGTTGGTGTCGAAACAAATGGCGCTGATGAGCAGGCTGCAATGGATGCTTTGCTGGCGTTGATCAACGACAAGTTCGGAGAGGGTGAGTGATCTCCTCCCCGCTCTTTTCAAACAGGGGCCGCGGAACCGGCTTTGCCGGGCCGCAGGCGCAGCGGCCCCCTCGGGGGGCAGGGAGTTACGCGAAGCGAACGACCGTGGGGGCCATGTCTTGACCTTCTCCGTCCACGGCTTGGCTGTTTCTCGCGGTATCGCGATTGGCCGTGCCGTGCTGGTGGCATCCAGCCGGGCGGACGTGGCGCATTACTTTGTGGATGCCGACAAGACGGACGCAGAAATCACCCGGGTGCGTATTGCCCGCAATGCGGTGGTTGAAGAAATCACGCGCTTGCAGCGTGACTTGCCCAAAGATGCGCCGCATGAAATCGCTGCGCTGCTGGACGTGCATTTGATGCTGCTGCAGGATGAGCTGCTGATCAGCGGGGTTAAAAAGTGGATCACTGATCGCCACTACAACGCCGAGTGGGCGCTGACGACCCAGTACGAAACCATTGCGCGCCAGTTTGACGACATGGAAGACGAGTACCTGCGCGAGCGCAAGGCCGACCTGGAGCAAGTTGTTGAGCGTATTTTGCGCACCATGAAAGGCATGGCTTCGCCGATGCAGCCCGTGGCGCAAGCCGGAGCCAGCCGCAAGCAGTCGCAGCAAGGGCTTCTGCTGGACGACACGATTGACGTGCCGCTGGTGTTGATAGCGCATGACATTTCGCCCGCCGACATGTTGCAGTTCAAGCAAAGCCTGTTTGCCGGGTTTGCAACTGACGTGGGCGGCAAAACATCGCACACCGCCATTGTGGCGCGCAGTATGGACATCCCGGCCGTAGTCGGTGCGCGCAGTGCCAGCCAGTTGATTGAGCAGGACGACTGGGTCATCATCGACGGCGA
>ENA-OFCF01000270-OFCF01000270.1-metagenomes-genome-assembly--contig:-NODE-270-length-24396-cov-3.048724_pt1 | contig 24396 bp, 18 predicted proteins | sample MGYA00153387_OFCF01 | MGnify analysis MGYA00153387
TCGGCCAGCAGGTCCCAGCGGCCGTTGGTGTCGTGCAGCGTCGCCACGCCGGGCTCGCCCAGCAGGCTGGCAATCACGGTGCGGGTCTGGTTGCCTTCAACCGCGATGCTCATCCAGGCCTTGATCTGGCTTTGCTGCACATCGGGCCGCAGGCGCACGGTGTAGCCGACGATGACGCTGGCGTCTTCCAGCCGGCGGATGCGGTTGGTCACGGTGCCGCGTGAGACCCCCAATTTTTGCGCCAACGTGGCAACGCTGGTACGAGCGTCGATGCGCATGAGCGATATTAATTGTTGATCGATGGCATCCATGCTTCCATTGTGGCATTGCATACTGACACCTCCTACAACCAAGCGGTCTAATGCTTTGCGCCCAAGGCGATTTGCAGCTGTAGAAATGCCTCAAATTCATCGATCGGAATGGGTCTGCTGTACAAATAGCCTTGAACATGGGCACATCCCTCGCCCGTCAGTAAAATCTGTTGTGCCTGTGTCTCGACGCCCTCAGCTATAACATCGAGTTTCAGGTTCTGTGCCATGGCGATGATGGTTCGCACGATCGCCTGATCATTTTTATCGGTTTCAAGTTCGCGCACGAACGATTGATCAATCTTGAGTTGAAAGAACGGCAGACGCTTGAGGTATTGCAGACATGAATAGCCTGTGCCGAAGTCATCCAATGAAAATTTGACACCGACGGCGTTCAATTCATTCATGGTAGCGATCGCGTTTTCGATATTTTTCAGCAAAAAACTCTCTGTGATTTCCAGCACGAGCCGTGCTGGGTTGATCGCATGGCGTTGCATGACTTTTTGCACTTGTGCGGCAAAATCAACCTGTCGAAACTGTTTGTTCGCCTATTTAATGACTAACTACAAATCACTCCCACTCGATCGTACCAGGCGGCTTAGAAGTAATATCGTAAACCACCCGATTAACGCCTTTCACCTCGTTCACAATCCGGTTCGAGATTAGTTCCAACAAATCGTAAGGAACCCGCGCCCAGTCAGCCGTCATCCCATCCTCACTGGTAATAAACCGCAAGACGATCGGGTAAGCATAGGTGCGTTGATCGCCCATCACGCCTACACTGCGAATAGGCAACAAAACTGCAAAAGCTTGCCACAATTCGTTATACAATCCGTGGCGGTTGATTTCTTGGCGCACCACAAAATCAGCATCCCGCAAAATATTCAATCTCTCGGAGGTAACTTCTCCAATAATCCGAATCGCCAAACCCGGGCCTGGAAAAGGTTGGCGGTTGACGATTTCTTCCGGTAGCCCGATCGATCTTCCGACTTTTCGCACTTCGTCTTTAAACAGTTTGCGCAGCGGTTCAATTAGCTTAAATCGCAAATCTTTCGGTAAACCGCCGACGTTGTGATGGCTTTTGATTTTAACAGCAACTCGATCGCCATCTTTCGGGTCTGCATTCGTGTCAGCCGACTCAATCACATCAGGATAAAGAGTCCCTTGGGCGAGGTAGTCGAAGGGGCCGAGACGCTTCGATTCTTCTTCAAATACATTGATAAATTCGTGTCCGATCCGCTTGCGTTTTACTTCAGGATCGGTAATCCCTTCAATCTGAGCTAAAAAGCGTTCGCGAGCATTAACATACTCAACATCAATGTGAAATTCCTCTTTAAATAACTTCACCAACCGTTCCGGTTCGTGCTTGCGCATAAACCCTTGGTCGATAAACATACAGGTAAGTTTGTCGCCGATCGCCTTATGTAGCAAAAAAGCCAAAGTTGAAGAATCCACGCCACCGGATAGAGCCAGCAAAACTCGTTTTTCTCCTACTTGCGAGCGAATTTCGCGAATAGATTCATCCACAAAAGTAGCTGTCGTCCAAGTTGGTTCGCACTCGCAAATGTGGTAAACAAAATTGCGAATTAAAGCTATTCCGCCGATCGAATGGACGACTTCTGGATGGAACTGAACTCCGTAGAGCTTTTGATCGTGGTGAGCAACTGCCGCAGACGGAGTATTGTCCGTATGAGCTAGGATTTCAAAGCCTAGTGGTAACTGAGTACAGGAGTCTCCGTGGCTCATCCACATTGTCGTCCCATCTTCGACATTTGTCAGCAAATCTGTAGGGTCATCAATAGATAGCGATGCCTTACCGTATTCTGCTAATTTAGCTCGCTCAACTGTCCCGCCGAGCTGCTTTACCATCAACTGCATCCCGTAACACACTCCGAGTACGGGTATTCCCAAATTCCAAATTTCTGGGTCGCATTGGGGAGCTTTTTCATCGTATACAGAACTCGGCCCTCCTGACAGAATAATTCCTTTAGGATTAATCGCTTTTAACTGTTCTGCGGTAGTGCGGTAAGAAATAACTTCTGAATATACTTGAGTTTCGCGAATGCGGCGAGCAATCAGTTCGGAATATTGCGAACCGAAGTCGAGAATCACGATTATCTGGCGGTTTTTTGGCCCCAGGGAAGAGTTTGTGAGGTCGGATTCAGTTTCTATTTGAGTAGTCACGGTTATTGCGTAGTTGCTAATTGCTAATTGGGCAGAACGTAACAGAGGTATTTGTCGCCGCCTCGGTGCAAGAATAATGAAGGCGAACGAACATTATTCGCTAGGAATAAATCTTATTTGTACTAGATTGCTGTCCGCAATTTTAGTTAATTAATCGGGGCTGCGACAAGCATACATTGACTTCTAGCCCTGTGCCCTAATTAATTGAACTTTTGCGTCTGAAACTGCGTCCAGAAGCAACAAGAGTATAATTAAGGTCTAGGGACTGAGAATTATTACTTGTTAAATATTATCCCTGAGCGATATTTAAACAGAATTCAGGGATATTCACACTACATTAACAAATTTGAGTCAAAAGTGTATCACCTATTTCACTTTTAACAATAATTTTGCGATCGCGCCCGAACATCACTGAACCCACCGGAATTCTGCGGTTGCTGTGAGTAAAAATGCAATCCGATGACCGCAAGTCTATTTGTAAGGCAATGTCGCCGTAAATTCGATCGACCCAATTGCTGCCAGTTTCCGCTTCCATTGCCCGCAGTTGCCCGAGAGCATCTTCGGCTGTCGCGGCGGCAAAAACTGCGGAACACGCATCAGCGGGCATTCCAGCTTTAGCACAGTAAGCTGTGAGAATTTCCCTGCGCCCGTCAGCGAGGTGGTGGTGAGTGTGAAAAATCCCCGCCGCCAATTTCATCAGTTTGCCGTGATAGCCAAACAGCAAGATCGATCGCACGCCCTGACATCCTGCCTCTACCAGCAGCGGGCCTAGCCAGTTAGCGGTTTTCACCAGCCTAGAAGGATCGATGCCCAGTTGCCGCGCCAAATCCAAGCCATTTTCGCCGATGCAGAACACTAAAGTGTCAAACTGTGTGGATTTTTGTTGGAGTTGTTCGCGGTAAATTTCCAACTGTCCGGGAGCACTCAGGGGTTGAGAAATCCCAGTTGTACCCAGCAGCGAAAGTCCTTCTACAACGCCGAAAGCTTCGTTAGAAGTGCGGGCTGCCAGTTGGCGTCCCAAGGGCAGAATCAGGGTGACAGTAATTTTTTCGGACGGTTCGAGTTCTCGGCCGAGATTCGCCAGCAGCAGCCGCATCGCATAATCATAGATTGCCGCTCCTCCACCGACTGTGTGATGTCCAATACCTTCACCGCCAACAATCTGTATTTGTTCTCCCTCGCACCTTCTCCCCAATTCAACCATTGCCCAAACGGGGGTATTGCGAGTCAGATCGAGGTTGTCCCCCGGATCGGAGCGAGTCACGCCTAAAGCCGTACCTGTTTTGAGTACAGAGACTTGTTCGATCGGGATTTCTGCGGTGATTGCTGGTTCTAGTAAATCTACTGATACGGTATCTACAGACTGAATACCTGCGCGGCAGCATCGCAGAGCCGCAAGTGCCGCTGCACAGGCAAATACTGGCAGTGTATACCCAGATAAAGGTTGAGTTTTTGTCACGATTAAATGCAGAAATTCGTAAATTTGCTGGCGATCGACATCACGCACTCTTCTGTGATACCCCTCAAACATTTAAGCTTAATTCTAGGGTTTGCTATTGTGACCAGTTGGCGTGATTTTTGTCAAGTAATATTTTTTTCCTGCCAGTTGCTTTGAAGTGCGGAGGATTTTCACAAAAAACCGGGAATCTCGATCGCGATCGCTTGGACTGTCGCTCCAGAGGGAATTGCCCCGACAGGCCCGAGGGCTGGAGTTAGCAGCTATACTCGGCAAGTTGATCGTCTTTGATTCTATAGATAGGGATAGCCGTAAAGGTTTGAGAGCAGAGTGGAGGATCTCGCGCGAAATTTGCTTTGGCCCTTGGGGCGACTTGTTTCAGGGGGAATTCGAGGAATTTTTGGCAGGCGAAATGCTGCGATCGCTTCCTGGTTAAGCGCTAAAGTCTAGGTTTTCACTATGAATAAATTTATATCCTCCAAGCGGTCGATGCCCTAGCGATGGTTTGTCATCTATACTGACTGTAATTACCCGGAAGTGCCAGTCTAGCTTTCAAGCTAACATCTTGAAAGCGGGGCTGGTTTTATCTTAAAAAGATAGCTCAGCAATTCTTAGCAGAAAAATTTAATTTTATCGACACCTGTGTATGAAAAATAATTTAATTGCCAGCAAGCCCCAAATCGATACAAACAGTTCGCGATCGCACTCCGACTCGGAAAAATCGGCTTTTTTACGCGTCTGCTGCGTCGCAGCCCGCACCCAAGGTAAAAAACCCGGTTTCAAGGGCCCCCGTGCGGCCAGGACTAACAAAATAAGGATTTTGCAATTCTCAAATCTCCAACCTCCAATCTCAAATCTCAAATCTCCAATTATCTGACTATGGTTGAGCCAGTTGCAGAATTAAACAAACCGCTATCTCTTCAAACTGCTGAAATACTAGACAAGAAGATATCTCAGCTTGTTCTACCTCCAAAAACAGCTCTCAAAATTTCTAAACAAGACGTTCGATCGACCCTCAAAGCCTCAACTATAGACGGAGTTTTTGCCACTGTCTTCGAGTCGGCGACCGGCGGCGTCCTCCTGGGCAACTTCTTGCTGCAACTCGGTGCGAGCAGCGTGGAAATAGGTATATTTTCGGCTATTCCGATGGTGGTAAACCTCCTGCAACCATTAGGAGCCTACATCGCAGACCGCACAACCAGCCGCCACTGGTACAACCTAGGGATATTCGGCGTGTCCCGTCTGCTGTGGCTGGTTCTCGCGGTGACAATTGTTTGGGGTTCCCAGCACGCAGACCCCCAGCAACTGCTGCAATGGACGCTGGTAACAGTCGTAGCAGCTAACGTGCTGGGAGCTTTTGCCAATTCTAATTGGTTTAGTTGGATGGCTGCGGTAGTTCCTCACCGCTTGCGGGGACGCTATTTTGGCTGTCGCAACAGTGCGATCAGCTTAGTGACATTGCTGGGAGTGCCGTTGATGGGGCTATTCGTGTCAGCTTGGGGCACAGATCCAATTTTGGGCTACGGTGTGGTTTTATTGGTGGGTTTTTTGGCGGGAATAATTAGTTTGGGGTATCAATTCTTGATGGTGGATGTGAATCCACAGGCATACAAAAAAGATGCTCCTGGCGATCGACTGACAGAGAAAAAAACAAAGCAAATAACAGATTTTGTACCTTCTGTGCTGAAAGATTCTAATTTCTTAATCTTTCTTCTTTACTTTAGCGTGTGGACATTTGCAGTTAATCTCAGCGCGCCTTTTTTTAATATCTACCTGCTGAAAGATTTAAGCTTGGATGTGAGTTTGGTAACGATTTACAGCAGCTTGAGTTCCGGGGCAAATCTGCTGCTGCTGATGTTTTGGGGCAAGTTGGCCGATCGCTGGGGAAATCGCCCCTTGCTAATTGCTGTTGGGCTGGTAGTAGCTGTAACGCCTTTGCTGTGGTTGGGTACGGGCAATTACCCGTTTGCCGTGTGGGTGTGGCTGCCGCTGCTGCACTTGCTGGGAGGAACGACTTTAGGGGCGATCGCCCTGTGTACGAATAATATTCAAATGGAGATAGCGCCGATCGAGCAACCTTCGAGTTATTTTGCGATCGCCGCAGCGGTTTCGGGAGTAGCTGGGGGTTTGGGAACTACCGCCGGCGGCTTTCTTGCCGAACTTCCGGGCATGAGTTTGGGGGGACTTTTTGCCCTTTCGGCTGCTGTGCGACTGGTGGGCTTGCTGCCTTTGATTTTGGTGCGAGAACCGCGTAGTTTGTCACTAAGGTCGATCGTCCCGACTTTTGTATTTTCACAACTTCAACGATTAACGGCCAACGACTAACCGTTAAAAGTTAATTATTGACCGTTGAAAAGCTTTTTTTGATTCTTCAGCATAGCTGCTTGGGAAGAAAAAGTTAATCTGATTCTTGAGTAACAATTAACTAATAACTGGGTTTATCCCCAATTATTAATTACTTGCTATAGCAATCCTAAATCATTCATGCAGATATGTATTGGCGGTGCCCCCGTGCCCGCCCTCCAAGGCATTGGGCAACCACGGGGGGATTGCCCCTACAAGAATTATGCAAATGATTTAGGATCGCTATACCAACTGACTGATGACTAATGACCAAAGACCGATCGCAAATAGATTAAGCTTGCCGCGAGTAGTATTCCACAACTAGCAGTTCGTTAATCTGAAGAGCAATCCACTCGCGTTCAATAATGCCGTTAACTTTGCCAACCAGTTTTTGCTTATCAAATTCCAAGTGACTGGGCAAGTTAGCCAAGCCTGGGTCTTTGAGATTCGCTTCAACCATTGTGCGAGAGCGTTCTTTATTTTTTACAGAAATCACTTCACCAGGCTTGCACTGATAGCTGGCGATATTGACTTCACGGTCATTGACAGTTATGTGACCGTGATTTACCAATTGTCTAGCGGACGGAATGGTTGGAGCCATTCCCATCCGAAACACAGTATTGTCCAAGCGCATTTCCAAGAATTGCAGTAACACTTGACCTGTGGAGCCGGTGACACGGCGAGCTTTGCGGACATAACGGAGCAGTTGGCGTTCCGTCACACCGTAATTGAAACGGAGTTTTTGCTTCTCTTGTAAGCGAACCGCGTACTCAGAGAGCTTTTTGCGGTTTTGTCCATGCTGCCCAGGCGGATAATCCCGTCTGGGAGTTTTGCGGGTTAGACCCGGCAACTCTTTCAGGCGACGGACGATTCTTAATCGGGGGCCTCGATATCGAGACATTTATTTTCCTCTCTAACTTCTGTATGCAATATTTATGCAGACTCTATATTATATGGTTGTGATGGTCAAAATTTAAACAAACATAATAAAAAAATCGATCGACCGCAACGCGATCCGTAATCTGCGGTAAATTCTGAAGCAAAAGCCGATCGCTCGATCGCCCGAACCAGCCAAAAAACTCACAACTTTCATCAGCCATGCACAACCGCAAATTTCCCCGGACTTCTTCCCCAAAGCCAGCAGCAACAGGGTCAAGCCCAACCGCGCGCTGGATCTTGACTCTCGGCACACAGCTAGCAGCACTCGGTTTATTAGCGAGTGCAGTGCCAATCTCGCCAGTATCAGCCATCACAATTCGATTCCCTCGCTCTAGAAATGTCTACCGCGTCTGCGCTGTGGAACTAATCGAAGCCGGAGTCGGGGCCGAAGCAGCCGCAGCAGCTTGTGCTGACGCGCTCCACCCCCGCGACATATCGAAATGCGCCCTCCAAATCAACCGCAAAACAAATATTTCTGGTGTCGAAGCACTCTCTAGCTGTCGGCGGGTGAGGCGTCCCGTCGAATTGGCGAATTGCGTAGTGAATATCAACAGCAAAACTCGAACTCAACCTGCGGCTCCCCTGTTAGTCCTTGATGGATGCCGCCGCAGTTTATTACCACAACAGTTTGCTGAATGCGTAGTCGGACTCAGCGGCAAACTTGACTTTCCCACTGACAGGTTAATCTCCACTTGTCTCGATCCGAGGGACAAAGTGAGCCTAGACGAGCGTCCTGCACCGACGCCTCCTGCGGAGCTAATTGCACCGCCTTCTCGCCTCAATTAATTGGGAATTTATTAGTTATTGGTTAGTTGTTATTCGTTAGTTGTTGGTTCGCAGTTGTTAAGGATTAGTTTTTTTGATTCAGGATTTACGCAAAAAGTGGTTTGATGCGCTACTCATAGCGGTAAGGTGCGCCCATAAGCACCCTATATAGGTCTGTTCTGCGTCCAGGACTGTGATTGTTACTAATAACGAATAACGAATAACCAACAACCAACAACCAATAACGAATAACCAATAACCAATAACCAACAACCAATAAAATGTCAGAAATTTTTGCTCAAATTACAGTCGAAGAATTAGGTCGCCGATTAGCAGAAACCAATGCAGAAAAGTTGCAGCTTGTGGATGTGCGGGAACCTTACGAAATTGAACTCGCGGCGCTGCCGGGATTTGTAGCTTTTCCGCTGAGCGAGTTTGCCGAATGGTCTGGTGAAATTGACGATCGGCTAAATCGTGACGCAGAAACCCTAGTTCTGTGCCATCACGGAGTGCGATCGGCTCAAATGTGTCACTGGTTGTCCGATCGAGGATTTACCAACGTTAAAAATATCGTTGGTGGCATCGATGCTTACTCAATGGTGGTCGATCGAACTATCCCACGCTATTAATATCAAATCAAACATCGGAATTAATATTACCCGAAATAAGGACACGGCAGTGCCGTGTCCCTACGATTAATTACGGTAGGGAAACGGCACTACCGTTTCCTCGCTTGTCATTCCGGTGCAGCCGGAATGTGGGATATAATTACCTGGATCTAATTAACAGCAGCAAATCGAAAATTTAAGAGCGTACTCATAGTCAGCCGATCGCGCCCATGCCTTTTTGAGTCATAAAGAGCCTCATCCGCCGCCAGTACCAGCGTTGCTGCATCATTTTCCGGGCCTGGAACCACGCTGGCAATTCCCAAACTAATTGTTACCACAGAATTAGGCAGACAGTCAACAGTCTCCGGGTTAAAAACAATATTTAAAGCTTTAACTTTCGATCTAATGTATTCGCCAATAAGCAGAGCGCCCGCCGTATCAGTTTGAGGTAAAATCACCGCAAATTCCTCGCCACCGTAGCGAGCGGCTACATCAGCAGGACGCTGGAGCGATCGGCGAATTGCCTGAGCTACCGATCGCAAACAATTATCTCCAGCTTGATGTCCGTAGGTATCATTATAAATTTTGAAATAATCGATGTCGCACAAAATTAAAGATATGGGAGATGCGTCGCGAGCCATGTGTTTCCATTCCGCTCGCAAGCAACTATCAAAATGCCGTCTGTTGCCAATTTGAGTAAGTTCGTCCACATTCACCAAACCTTGCAGCCGTTCATTTTCTTGCTGCAACTCTTCAAAAACAACAGCCGAGAAATTGTCCTCACACAAATTTTGTTCTTGAAAATATAGGCGATATAATTCGCAAGACAAGCTACAGTTATTTCCGTCTAATTTGACAAGTCCCATGCTGTCTAACTGATAAGCCATCAAAGGTTCGAGGTGAATGCTATTTTTTGCATTGAGAACTTGTTGGAATGCCGAGGCTAGTTCCGGCTGCTGTTGAATGGCGATCGACTGATTGCGCAAATAGTCGCTATAAATACCACTTTGAGTAGGAGCGGCTTTTAACAGTTCCTGCAACTGGGCTCGCCCCAATTCCTCCCCAGGCAGATCCGCAACCAGGCAATTTTGCTGCAAAATAGCCAGGTGATAGAGCGCTAAATGTACTAAATAAGGATGCCCGCCTACCATTTTCATTAATTGCTCGATCGGATAGCTATCGCTCCAGTTCAATCCGTGCCTGTTTGCCAAATCTTGGACTTGTTCGGCAGTAAATTCTGAGAGTTTAATCGGCAGTCCGACATTAAATGGAGATTGATTGAGGCTCAAAGCAATATAAATTTCTGTTGAGTGAATGACGACGATGCGAAGTTTTTGCCAAATTTCGCTAGCGCGAGCTTGTTCGTACCAAAAACGGAGCAGTGGCAGAAATTCTTGAGCAATCTTGGCGCGTTCAAATACTCGGTTTACTTCGTTCAGTACCAAGACAACGGGGCTGTCAATTTGTTCGAGCAAATAGTTTTCAAAGTAAAGAGAGCAGCTTACCTTGCTGCCCATATCTTCATCCCAGAATTCATCGAGATTTGGTTCGAGTTTGAGTTGTCGAGCGACATTCACGCAAAGCCAGCGCAAAAATTTATCTAAACTTGCAAAAACGGCTTCATCCGCTTGTTGAAAGTCTACAGTTACTGTGCGGTATTGCCGATCGACCGCCGCGTCAATTATCCGCAGCATCAGAGAACTTTTGCCCATTTTTCTAGGAGCTTTAATGCGAATTAAGCTCCCTGGCTTGCTAATTTCTGCGCAAGCTCGGGCTTCGGCGGGAGATCGATCGATATAAAATCGAGAGTCAAGCGGTATTGGGCCGCCGGGAAATTCCAGGTGTGCAACCGTTTGGATTAAGTTTGGTGATTTTTCGATTCCTGCCATGATACTTCCGCGAGGCGATACCCTGACTCTATCTTACCTTTCAACGTTATGGCTGTAGAGGATCGGTATCAAAGCCCGATCGAGAATCCAACAAAATGTAAGTTTTTCAGGACTTCCCACGACTGACTTTGCTATAGTGGTTTCACTTTACCCAATCTCAAACCTGCTTCAACTAGACCGAACCGACAAAAATTCGACGGCGGCCCAGACGCGATGATTCTGCGCCTCTACCTGAAAAATTAGTCGTCTGTGGTCGATGTCGCACAAGAGAAACCCCAATTATAGGAGGAGCAATCATTGTCACGCCGCTACCTGTTTACCTCTGAATCCGTCACTGAAGGCCATCCCGATAAAATCTGCGATCAAATTTCAGATACGATCTTGGATGCCTTGCTGACCGAAGACCCTAAAAGTCGCGTCGCCGCCGAAGTTGTCGTCAACACGGGCTTGATGCTGCTGACGGGAGAAATTACCACTAAAGCTCAGGTAAATTACATAGAATTAGCGCGGAAAAAAATAGCCGACATTGGTTACGTCCACGCTGACAACGGCTTTTCTGCCAATAGCTGCTCGGTGTTGGTGGCTCTGGATACTCAGTCTCCCGATATTGCTCAAGGGGTGAATACAGCCCACGAAAGTCGGGAACAATCTAGTGAAGAGGAATTGGACGCTATTGGAGCTGGCGATCAAGGTTTAATGTTCGGCTTTGCTTGCAACGAAACGCCGGAATTGATGCCGCTCCCGATTAGTTTAGCGCACCGGATTTGCCGTCAACTGGCCGCAGTCCGCAAAACTGGTCAATTGCCTTACCTGCGTCCCGACGGCAAAAGCCAAGTTACGATTGCTTACGAGGACGGGAAACCTGTTGGGATTGATACGATCTTAATTTCTACGCAGCACACTGAGGCGATCGGCGACATCGTTGACACTGCCGCAGTTCAAGCCAAAATTAAAGCAGACCTTTGGACTGCTGTTGTCGAACCCGTGTTTGCCGATATTACCATCAAACCAGATTCACAAACTCGCTTCCTTGTCAACCCCACAGGCAAATTTGTGGTCGGCGGGCCTCAAGGAGATTCTGGTTTGACGGGCCGCAAAATTATTGTGGATACCTACGGCGGTTATTCCCGTCACGGCGGCGGCGCTTTTTCTGGAAAAGACCCCACGAAGGTCGATCGCAGTGCGGCTTATGCTTGTCGCTACGTTGCTAAAAATATCGTGGCTGCTGGTTTGGCCGAAAAGTGCGAAGTGCAGTTGAGTTATGCGATCGGCGTGGCGCGGCCAGTCAGCATGATGATCGAAACTTTTGGCACTGGGAAAGTTGATGACGATCGCCTTTTAGAAGTTGTGAAGCAGCATTTTGAGCTACGTCCAGCGGGCATCATTCAGGCATTTAACTTGCAAAATTTGCCTGCGGAAAGAGGCGGCCGTTTCTATCAAGATGTGGCAGCTTACGGTCACTTTGGACGCACTGATTTAGAGTTGCCTTGGGAGCAAACTGATAAGGTGGAACTGTTGAAATCAGCTTTGAGCCAGCAGTTGTCAGCCGTAGCGAGATAGTACATTTGTGGGGCTAGGAGCAACGCCCCACAAGAAATTTTATTGTTTGTGGAACGGGCTTCTAGCCCGTTGCTAATATTGATACCTAATGTCACTAAATGCCATTTTTAGATCCATTTCAGTCAGCTATTCGCAGTTTCAAATCTTTACTAAAACAGCAAGGTTCTGTTTCAGTTGAAGCTAGAAGTAAAATAACGCTTCCCGAATCATTTGCGCCTCATAACACAGGAATTCGTGGTGTTTGGATACCCAGCACCGACTGCAAAGTTCTCACCTCAAAACAGCGGATTGCTGACGCAATGGACTTTCTCGCCGATACGGGATTTAATACAGTTTTTCCTGTAGTCTGGAACCGGGGTTTTACCGCTTATCGTTCTCAAATTATGCGCGAACAATTTGGGACGGAAATTGACTCGCGCTATCAAGGACGCGACCCCTTAGCAGAATTAATTGTTGAGGCTCATAGAGTTGGTTTAAAAGTAATTCCTTGGTTTGAATACGGATTTGTGAGTTCTTACAATCTCAACGGCGGCCATTTGCTGGCGAAAAAACCTGAGTGGGCGGCGCGCGATTGCAGCGGCAATTTACTTAAGAAAAATAATTTTGAATGGCTGAATTCTCTAGACGCAGAAGTGCAAGACTTTTTGCTGGGGTTGATGCTGGAAGTTGCTCGGAATTATCCGGTAAATGGGGTGCAAGGAGACGATCGCATTGCGCTTCCGGTAGAAGGCGGTTACGACGAAAAAACGGTTAAACGCTACCGAGCAGAGTGCGGTAGAGAACCGCCGTCGCAGTGTAGAGAGCGACATTGGCTGCACTGGCGCGCTGATATTATTACTGAGTTTGTGGCTCGTTTGCACCGAGAATTGAAAGCGATTAATCCTGATTTGTTGTTGTCGATGTCGCCGAGTCCTTATGAATGGGGATTGGTGGAATATTTGCAAGATTCTCAAGCTTGGGTTGACAAAAAGTTGGTCGATCTGCTTCACCCGCAGTTTTATCGCCGCGATTTTAATGGTTACAAACAATTGGTCGATCGACTGATTGGAGAACAGCTTAGCAGCGAGCAACTGCGCTGCGTATCGCCGGGTATTTTGTTGTCAAATCGAGGTAGCAATTATAGCGTGAATCCCGAGCTGTTGTTGCAAGTAATTGCTTACAATCGCTCTCGTGGCATTCAAGGAGAAGTCCTGTTTTTTTACGAAGGTTTGCGAGATAACGGTAACGCTTTGGCTGAGGTTTTGAAAAATGGGCCCTACGCTGGTTGAGAGATAGTCCGGGAATCGGGCTGTTTTCGGTTCGCGATCCTTCAACTGAGCCGATCGGTCTTTGGAGCTAACTTGATATAAAATAAAATGTTAGAACTCTCAATAAGCTGTCAGCAACAGGCATCTTGCCTGTTGCCGATAATGGTGCCGCTAGGTGAGTATAAAATTACCTAGCAGAGCTGTGCTCGTTAAAAGCGCAGCGATGCCAAGCAGCAAGCGCTACTAATTGTCAAGCCGATCGCCCAAAAAAAACAGATAATCAATCATTGGAGAGTTGCAAAAATACTGGAATCGGGCATATTTTAGAATCAGCGGTGCAGGTTTTTTTGAGAAGTTGAGTTTTGTAGGCGCGGCCGTATTTTTTTAAGACAGCGAATTTAAAAGAGCAATCTCACGCGATCGCCAAAATATTAGGACAAATCAATGAACTCAGCAGCAACCCTCATCCAACAGCTACCCGAGCTCAGCGATGCTCAATTCAACCAAAAATATTTGAAACAAAAACAAGGGATGCACACCTTGGCAGAACTTTTGCCGCAAGTAGAACAGCAAAGTCTGGCTTTGCGCGCTGTAAAATTAGCCCTAAAAGTAAATCTAAAACTTGGCTCGAAGCTAGCAGGAACGGTAAAGCCAGAATTTCAAAAAGCAACTATAAGATTAATCGGAAAAATCAAAACTTCGCCACTGCTCAAAATTCAACTGCTGGCGCTAACTTGTTCCGACATGGCAATTCCAATGCTCGTCAAAGCATTGAACCACAAAGACAGTTCGGTGCGCCGAAATTCCATTCGGGCGATCGGCAAAATAGGTTCCGAAGTCGCAGTAATTGAATTAGCTCGATCGCTCGAATCGGAAGATTCCCAAGTACAAGCTTGGGCGGCTTGGGCCCTAGGAGAAATTGACTCGAAACCAGCAGCCACCGCACTGCTCAAAGCCCTCAACCACAAATCCTCCGGGGTGCGCGCCTGGGCTGTTTGGGCCTTGGGCAAAATTAACCCGAAAACAGCAGTCCCCGCACTGCTCAAAGCCCTCAAACACGAAGACTCCGAGGTGCGCTGGCGGGCGGCGGTTAACTGCGGAAAAATCGGAGTCTCTGACGTAGTTCCCGGGCTGCTGAACGCCCTCAGAGACGAAAATCATATCGTTCGCGCTAGGGCGGCGGCGGCTTTGGGGAAAATGCGCGATCGATCGGCAGTACCGCGCTTGGTAGAATTGCTGCACGATCCCGACTCCTATGCAGTTTCTTTGAGGGCCGCCGAGGCTTTGGGACAAATCGGCACGGAAACGGCTGTGGCGGGATTGCTACAAGCCCTCAACCATGAAGACTCAGACGTGCGCGGCAGTGCAGTTTCTGCTTTGGGCGAAATCAGCAGCGAGGTGGCTGCGGTGGCGGTAATGCGATCGCTCTCGGATCGAGACATTTTCGTGCGCGGTAGAGCCGCTGTTGCCCTCGGGAACATCAATACAACGGGAGATGCTAGCTTGCAAAAGATGGTGGACACGGGACTGGCGATCGCGCGAGGCGACAGCGAATCTTATGTCCGGTGGAGAGTTGCTGCTGCTTTGGGGCAAATTGGGACAGAGGAGGCTGTAGCAGGTTTGGTGGGGCTGCTAGGGGACGAAACTTCTGGAGTGCGCCAAAAGGCTGTTAAATCTCTCGGTCAAATTGGCTCGACGGCTGCTATTTTGGCTCTGGAAGCAGCTTTAAACCGCGAATTTGGTGACATTCGCGCCCTGGCTGCCCAATACTTGCCGGATGTCAGCACAATGGCAAAAACAGTTGATTTTGAACTTGAAGCTGCCGCAGATTTGTCGGGTGAAAAATTGCCGAAAATCCTGATTGCTTCGGAAGCAGAAGCCAGCGAATACATTTTCGATCGCGCTGCTGGCCGCGATCTCCAATACCTGATCTCGATCGGCACTCCGGGCGTACCCGATCCCAAAACTTTTCACAAAGTCCCGAACCGATTGCGGCGATCGTTTAATGACCTCGAAACCCCCGTTGACGACCCCGATCAGGTTTTGCCTACACTTGATGACGTACTCCAAATTATTGACTTCGCCCTGAAAATGTCGGCGCGCCAGGGCAGTTTGCTCGTCTGCTGCCAAAGCGGCATCAGCCGTTCAACAGCCACAGCTTTGACTGTTTGTGCTGCGGTTTTGGGCCGGGGGAAAGAACGGGAAGCTTGGGCCTTGGTGCTCGCAGCCAGACCCCAAGCCCGACCGAATCGCTGGATTGTCGAATTGGCCGATCGAGCTTTGGGTAGAAATGGCAAGTTAGCAGCAGCGATCGAATTTACCGCCGCACCAGAGAACTCGCCCTGTGCCAACAGTTGACTCCCAGGAACCGGGTTTCTTTTGGTAAGTCATAAAAAGTTATACTCAACTTACAAGCCTTCGCCTCAGACTTGTCTTTGCGGGGCCCAGATGCCAAAAGTCGATCGCCAGGGTGCAAAAGTTCGATCGACTCTCGCATTTGTGACATTCTGTGGTATGAAGTCGTCGGATGCTCAACAAAAACCGTCAAGCAATCGTCGCATTGCTGACAGCAAAACCCCAAAGCTGAGGAATCGGGTGCATTGTCAATAGACAATATCAGCTTTGGACTACTCACAGGCAAAACGCATCAGACAGAATTTTCTGCCTGTAAAATTCCGAGCGGGGATAATTCACTGCCGGGAGCAATTTTTATTTTTTGCCTGTCGCAGACTTTTACCAGTCGAACAAGTAATTTGGCAACAGCCATCAACAGCCTAATTATCCATTAGACATCAACCGAATTTAAGTTTTTGCTCTCACTTGATCGGAGTGAAAGATACTTTTTCGTAGATATCTACAGTCAAACAAACAAGCTTTTCCGTTTGGAGAACTTAAGAGCGTGGTAGATTTTAACAGAATACAGCGGTTGCATATGTCGAAAATTAACTTGCTCAAAAAAATAGGTAAGGAAGCAAATTTATCCGTTGCCATTTGGGAAGGCAAGGGCGAGTCAAATCCAGAATTAGCAGGATTAAACCAACAGAATAAAACTTTAAAAACGCCAAAGATTAACCCAGAAACTAGCAATGTAGGTAAACGGATGCGCGTGTTTATTTCCGAACAACTCAATTCTGGAGAAACCGCACACCCAAAAACATTCTTGAAAATCAGCAAAATTTTGCCATCTAAAATTGCAGGCTGGCGCATCCATCAAAAAATTGGTGGCGGGTATTTTCTGGCAATCGGTATCGGCTTTATTGGCTCCCTGAGCGGACTGGTGATTGCCGACTACCACCAAGTACAAGGATTAAAACAGCTCAATGACGCTCACATACAAGCGCAATTGCTGGGCAATTTTAAAGGTGCAGCGCTGGCGGCACAATTGCAGGGAGCGCAGCTAGATTCTTTTGTCGATAATTCTGCTAAGTTGCAATTACAAGAAGAGCTATTTGTTGGGAGTATTGCCAAGGCGAATAATTTGCGATCGCAAATAGAAAAATTTGCCGACAGCAAACCCGCTTGGCTAGCAGCAAAGCCTGCGATTCTCAAAGCTTTATTACAAGATTGCACAGCAGATTTAGAATCCTACGCCGATGCTCTCAAGTCTAGCTTGCAGCAAATTGGGCGATCCTCTTCGAGGGCTTCGCTAACGCAATTATCACCGCCAGAAATAGAATCAGCCCGAAAATTGCTCGCCACCGAAAGCGGCTCTGGTGCACAAAAACTCGACAGCAACCTTCAGGAATTGAGCAAAATCCTTGATATCGCCCAGCAGCAGGAACGGCAAGGCGGTGAAATGATGGAGGATGCCCAAGGCATTGAAAAGGCCATAATTATGATGAGTATGCTGCTGTCGGTAGCAGTGGCTGGAATTGTAGCTTGGCGCACCAGTCGGGCGATCGCCAAACCAGTCGTCAGTGTTACTCAGGTGGCTGAACAAGTAGCCGCCGAGTCGAATTTTGACTTGCGAGCACCCGTCACCGGACAAGACGAAATAAGCTCCTTAGCTGTGTCTCTCAATCACCTGATCGAGCGAGTTTCGGAACATACAAAAGAATTGGAACAAGCCAAGGAAGTCGCCGTCGCCGCTAACAGTGCTAAAAGCCAGTTTTTAGCAAATATGACCCACGAATTGCGGACACCTTTACACGCGATTATCGGTTACAGTCAACTACTTTTAGAAGATGCACGAGATGCGGGGTGCAAGGAGCTTGTACCCGACTTGGACAAGATTGAGAAGGCGGGGACGCACCTGCTATCTTTGGTTAACGATATCCTCGATTTGTCAAAAATTGAAGCGGGGGAGATGAAACTGGAAATCGAGGAGTTTGACATCCAATCGCTGATTGAGAATGTGGCGAGTGTGGCGAAACCGTTGGTAGGGAAAAATGGTAATGTTTTGGAGATTGAGTGCGATCGAACTGCGGGCACAATGCACACAGACTTGGGGAAATTGCGGCAGGTTTTGATGCACTTGCTGAGTAATGCTGCTAAGTTTACCAAAAACGGCAGGGTGAAAGTGAGTGTCAGGCGGATTGCAGGAGGTGGCGAGTTGAATTTAGGGCGATCGGGTGTTGACAAGGCGATCGGGGCGGGTGAAACTCATTCTGCTGTCATAGCTTGTCCGCTGCTGAATGTTCAAGAGTCGGATTGGATTTGTCTATCTGTTAAGGATACCGGAATTGGAATGTCGGAAGCACAGCAACACAAGTTATTTGAAGCTTTTGTCCAAGCAGATTCTTCGGTGTCGCGAGAGTACGGTGGCACTGGATTGGGGCTGACAATTAGCCGGTATTACTGTCAGATGATGGGCGGGGAGATTTTGGTGGAAAGTGAGGAGGGGAAAGGGTCTATCTTTACTGTGCGGATACTGGCGGGAAATGCGTGATGTGATGTTTGGGTGAAGTATTTGGGCGACAATTCGGTTTGTTGCAAAGCTGTTGTTTTGCGTCCAAATGCTTTACTCTTGTCATTGGGGGCGCGATATTTTATTTTTCCTAGATGTCTATTTAATTAAGTTGTTCTGATGCAGTTTATTACACCGTTTTCAGTATTCTTGCACTATTTGCAGGCTTCATCTATAATAGTTATATGTTGACATTTTGCAAATTTGTTAAAAGAAAAAACCTTTATTTAAGGATGTGGATTGAGCCATGATTGACTGTCTCAATGCTGCTCGCTACTTCATTATGAGAGCTTATGAAGATGGTCTAGAAGCTGAAATGACCAATATGAAAGTTCAGAAGCTTCTATATTACGCTCAGAGCTTGCATTTGGCGCTCTACAACGAACCATTATTTGAAGCAGAAATTCAAGCATGGCGCTACGGCCCAGTTTGTCCTCCTGCTTATAAGTTCTACAGTGAGTTTGAGGCTAAACAACTACCAATTCCTGACAAAGAATCCTTGTTGCAGCTTCCACCCCAGAAGCAAGAACTTTTAGAAGAAATTTGGGAATACTTCGGCAGCTACCATGCTTATAAACTGAGCGATATGACTCACGTCGAATTTCCTTGGAAAAAAGCTCGTAAAGGTTTCCCACCTCAAGCAAGTTCAACGGAGCCAATTCTGCTGCATGATATGAAAGAATTAGGTTATCAAAAGCTCGATCGCATTGAACGCGATCGACCTGCATACGAACTAGCAATGTCTGAAACTGTGAATAATGCGTTTGCTTCGGAACCCTTAAATCGTATTGGCAAAGGAGAAGTGCATGACTGGCTCAACTCAGTGATATTTTAGAAATGTTGGCAGAAAATGTCATTATCACTGAAATTTTGGAAGACTTCCCGGATTTGGAACCTGAAGACATCTAAGCTTGCTTGCTATTTGCTGCACGCCGCACAGATTTTACTCGGTTGACAGCATGAATATTTGGATTGATGCTCAGTTACCCCCCACTTTGGTGCTTAAATCATACTCATCTTGAATATTTTTAACTCGGAAACTAGCATTAAACTTTTTTTAAACTGACTTTGTAGCTGTTGTATACTTGTTGTTTGTCTAGGCACACGAGTAGACACGACAAAACATAGCTTCTTGATTTTTTGGGGATTGTCCGAAAGTAATCGGATAGTTGATTCTAGTTGTGCAACTGCATGGACAATATCGCTTCCTTTCAACTCCACATATATTTCTACTTCATCAGAAGGCATAAGAGCGTAGTCGCAACGCAAAGTCTCGTTGTCACTGATAACGCAGCCATCAACCTTAATTATTAATATTTTGTCTTGATTCGGGTTGAGGAAAGTTATTTTACTTTTGTTCTCCTGCAATACAATTTTTGTGTCACATCTATATTCATCACACTCTGGAAGACTTTTCATATACGATTCAAACTAAGTTTAGAAGTTGCTCAAATTCAATAGCTAGGTCATCAGAAACAGAATCAATTATTTTTGCATCTATCAACCCAGTATCAGGACACACAATACTACTGCATTTTCCATCCATTAAAACATAGGCTGAGAGATCTGAAACATCTAGTGATTTGTATCTAGGCACAATTTTTTCTAATTGACGCTGCACATCTTTGCTGGATTCCTGATAAAGTAGACCAGCCTGGAGTAGATTATTAAGCGCTGTTAGTACATAGGGACTGTGGGTAGTGATGAAGAATTGAAGTTGCTCCTTGCGACAATTAAATACAGTAGCAATCAGCTCGACAACATTCCGCTGTGCGCTGGGAAATAAATGCGCTTCTGGCTCCTCAATATACACGGTATGGGAGGAAACTAGAAAAGATAGTGCAGCTAGCATAACTGTAAGTGGTAATGTTTCCTGTTGACCGGAAGATGAGTTGGCAATACTAATACGTCTTCCATCTGGAACCTCCAGAAAATCTTTCCCTTTTTCATGTACGTGCTTCCCACATAGAGAATTCTCTATTAGCGTGTCTATTTCCTCTTGTATATCTTTATTTTCAAGTCTAGTGATAGATAAACCCTCACGTTTTATATTTTCATATATTGAACCAAACTCCCTTAGAAAGGGATCGAGCGCGTTATTGCTCGACAGAAAAGAAAAGATGTTATTCTGAAGAATAGAGAAAAAGGAGCGACCAGCAGGAATAAACAACTGACTGAAGGCTGCCTCTCGACTAATAGATGTTACTAAAAAGTCTACAAAGATATTTCTTAACATTTGGCTGGTTACATAGAACCGATCCAAACTATCATACTTAGCATATTTTTCAGAATATTCAGCTCTTATTTTTTTAAATGAATTGCGTAGCTCTGTAAATTCCTTCTTGAATAATTCTGAATAGCTGAGGACAATCTTGCCTTTATTTTCCTTTTTTCTACTAACTTCTATAAAAATATTGGCAATCTCATACCGTATGTAAAAATCTTGTTTTCCCCAAGAATCGGGAGGGAAATATTCTTCAAACTTTTTAGAATAGTTGGAATCTAGAGTGCGTTTTGTCTGCTCGTTATCTACAGCAGCTAAAATTTCCCATACGAAGTTCTTAAAATAGAAAAGCAGTTTGGCGCAAACACTTTTACCACTGGCTTGGGGGCCAATCAGTATATTTATGCGCTTGACCTCAATCTCTAAATCCGTGATACCAGCAAAGTTTTTAACTGTTAGTTTTTCTGTCATAAGTGGAACTCAAGCATAGTCAGGGGTTCTACTATATTTTAACATTCAACTTTGACCTTAAGTGGTTTAGCTTCTACTAGATATGTTTTTCAGATCGATCGCATTATCCTACTGCGTACCAAAATACCAGCAATCGCCTTGTCAAGCGCCGCATGACCTTCTGAGTTAATATGCAGGAAATCTCGACTGTATTTTGGGTCAACAATCCCCTGGAAATTTGCCAATACCTGACTGCTATCAAACACTGTTATCCGATCGCGCGCCACAGCATTTTGATATAATCATTACGTCATTAATGGCGATAATTGCGATCCGTGCTGTGTAATTTAGAAAGATTAAAACCAGCAGATCGCCTCCTACGACAAAGCCTTAGAATTCTAACCAGATGACACATCTGCATTTTATAATAAAGCTTGCTGTTATGCGTTGCACAGTCAGATTGACCAAGCGATTCAGAATTTGCTGCAAGCCATCTATCTAAATCCTGACAAATACCGAGAAATGACAAAAACTGACTCGGATTTTGATAATATGCGATCTGATGCTCGGTTTCAAGCCTTGATTCAAGGATAGGGATTTGTCGTTGGGTGGGGGCGGGTTTTTGAGATTGTTAGTTATTGGCAGAAATTGTTGGCGAATCCGCCCCTACAGTATCACAAATACACACTCTCTCTTAGTCCGCGAAGGCGGACATTGTTTGTATAGACGCGGTTTCAACCGCCGGGTTATCTTCGTTTGTATAAACATGGTTTCAACCGCCGGGTTATCTACATAAATCAATCCGATTGCACTTGCTTATATGCCACCAAATCCAAACCAGAAATCGAAAAATCTACTCTTTCCCAATCTTCCTTTTTACCCTCAAACTTTTCAAACGCCGAATCAGTCAGCAAAATCTCTCCCCGTTCAGCCAAATCCTCTCCCAGCTTGGATGCTAGATTGAATTCCGAGCCGTACATATCCTCTCCTTCCAGCATCAAAACCTCTCCGCAACCGATTCCAATACACAGGTAAATATCCATTTCTGGCGGCAGAGTCGTGTTGACAGCCGCTGTTTGTTTCAGAGAATCGATCGCAGCTTGTACAGCCGATTTGACATTAGGAAATACTGCAAAAATATTGTCCGCTTCCTCCTTAATCACAGTACCAGCACATTCGGCAATTATCGGCTTGACAATTGCGTGCATCCGGTGAATCATCGCCAAGAAATGAATAATTCCGTAGCGGACTGTCGTGCGAGAAAATCCCGACATATCGATTACCATAATCGTATGAGTTTGGCTGAAAGCTGCATTGATTTCGGCATCGATTTCTACCATTTTTTCTGGCCTTTCGTTTCTTTCTTGCAGCAATTTTTCTAAGTGAGCACGGTTGTTTGTTTTCATTATATTTTTAATTGAATTTTGCTGGCGATCAAGCTGAGGCTGAACTCGATTAGTATAAATTATATCAAGTGTAGGTCGATCGCCGATCGCTCCTGCATTGATTTTTGAGGACTGAAGTCTTGACTGCCAACCCAATGATCATTAACTTAATGTGGCAAATATGCTGCTTGTCAGCCTTAACAACGGCAAATCGTACTGATGTCGGACGAAAACCTGGTTGAATTGCCACAGATAATCGGCTACTGTATACGTTGAAGTTCTTAAGGACGACAAATAAAGCGACGGTTGAGACAGAACCGACGGGAAGTTCGTAGGCGTAAGCCGGGGCGCAGCCATCGCACTTTACCACTTAATAATTTTAATTATCAATAGTCTACTGCACCCGCTAGCCAAAATTAAATGTATAATATTAAGGAAGTAAACCGCTACTTGAAATCATGTCCGTAAACACCGTGCTACCCGCAGCCCTAGCTAAAATCGTCCAGCGCTTTCAGCGACACTCCGACCCGAAACAGCGCTACGAACAACTGCTATGGTATGCTAAGCGACTCCCAGCATTTCCCGAAAACGACAAACAGCCTGAAAATAAAGTGTCAGGTTGTGTATCGCAAGTTTATATAACTGCAAATTTGGCAGACGGAAAAGTTTTGTTTCAAGGCGATTCAGACGCTCAGTTAGTCAAAGGATTAGTTGGCTTACTTGTCGAAGGTTTGAGTGGATTGACTCCTGCCGAAATTGTTAACGTTACCCCAGATTTTATTCAAGATACAGGATTGAATGTGAGTCTGACTCCTTCCCGCGCCAATGGATTTTATAACATTTTTCAAATGATGAGAAATAAAGCGGTTGCTTGCGAATTGAGCGAGCAAGCCGAAACTAATTAACCGGATAAATTCTATGGGCGGGCTAGAAGCCCACCCCACAAGAAAATTCCATTCTTGTGGAACAGGCATCTTGCCTGTTGTATTCTTGTGGAACAGGCATCTTGCCTGTTATTGAGATGCTACTAAGTTATATTTATCAATATAAACTAATGAATTTATTCCGATTTTTTAGATTAAAGTTTTTAGTAATAACAGCAGAATTTATGATAACTTCGTTGCTCTTTTCTTTGCCAGTATATGCTGTCGAAGAGCCACCGATGGTCAATTCGCCAAAGAGTATTGTTGAAAGTGCGATCGACTTTCACATCCATTCGTCACCTGATGTAATTCCCCGCAGGTTAGACGACTTTGAAGTAGCTCAATTAGCTGCTAAGGCGAAGATGAAAGCTGTTGTCTTAAAAAATCACTATGCGAGTACAGCAGCCCGCGCAGTTCTAGTTAATAAAATAGTACCACAAATCAAAGTTTTCGGAGGAGTTGTCCTCAATCATTCTGTAGGCGGGATGAACCCGCAAGCAGTAGAGGCAATGCACCGCATCGGCGACAAATATGGTAAAGTAGTTTGGCTACCAACAGTTGATTCCGAGCATCATTTAAAAGTTTTTCACAAGTCGGGAATCGGGATTAAAGTAGCAGAAAATGGCAAGATTTTATCCGAGACAGAAGCGGTACTCAAGATTGTAGCTAGAGAGAATTTGGTGTTGGAAACCGGGCATATTTCCTCAGAAGAAGTGATGGTAGTTATCCAGCAAGCCAACCTTCTCAACATAAAAAATATCCTGATTACCCACGCAATGGCTGACGTACCCGGTTTGTCCCTAGAAAATATGCAAACAGCCGCCCAGATGGGAGCTTTCCTAGAATTAGCATTTGTCAACGATTTGATGGGGGAAAATGCCGCTGATGAAGGACATAGAAATTGGCATCATGTTTCAATTGAGCGGATGGTAGCAGCGATTAAGCTAATCGGAGCCGAGCATTTTGTGCTCAGTACGGATTTGGGAAGAAAACCCGATCCTTTACCTACGGAAGGTTACAAAATATTTGTGGAAAAATTGATGAGTGAAGGAATTTCTCAGCGGGAAATTGATTTGATGATGAAAGAAAATCCTGCTAAATTATTAGGAATTTAGTAGTAAGGTGCGCAATCCGTTTGCATCAGAATGATATAAACGAAGGAGACGGAGGAGACGGAGGAGACGGCAGTGCCGTGTCCCTACAATTAAT